>ENA-ORRZ01001836-ORRZ01001836.1-human-gut-metagenome-genome-assembly--contig:-NODE-1836-length-12105-cov-4.149876_pt1 | contig 12105 bp, 9 predicted proteins | sample MGYA00242185_ERZ509152 | MGnify/ENA primary metagenome ERZ509152 (study PRJEB26280, sample SAMEA2338668) | human gut metagenome | biome: human gut; feature: human-associated habitat; material: faeces... | reverse complement strand
GACCGCGAGGGAGAAGCTATTGCCTGGCATCTGTATGAAGTATTAAAACTAAAACCGGAAAACACAAAACGAATCGTATTTCACGAAATCACCAAAGGTGCCATTTTAAAAGCAATCGAACAACCACGCAATATCGACCTCAACCTCGTAAATGCACAGCAGGCACGACGAATCCTGGATAGAATTGTAGGTTTTGAATTGTCTCCTGTACTTTGGAGAAAAGTTAAACCATCTCTGTCGGCAGGACGCGTACAGTCGGTAGCTGTCCGCCTGATTGTAGAACGTGAACGCGAAATTCATGCGTTCAAATCAGAAGCCGCATACCGGGTTATCGCCATATTCCTGGTTCCCGATACAGACGGCAAGCTGGTAGAAATGAAAGCGGAACTATCACGCCGTATCAAAACGAAAGAAGAAGCAAAAGCATTCCTTGACGCATGTAAGGGAGCGACTTTTACGATTGAAGATATAACTACCCGTCCGGTAAAGAAAACACCGCCGGCTCCGTTCACAACTTCCACCCTGCAACAGGAAGCGGCACGCAAACTGGGATATACCGTAGCACAAACGATGATGATCGCACAACGCTTGTACGAATCCGGATTTATCACTTATATGCGTACGGACTCCGTTAACCTGTCGGAATATGCAACAGCCAGCAGCAAAGACGCTATCATACAGATAATGGGCGAACGCTATGTACATCCGCGCCACTTCGAAACAAAGACGAAGGGAGCACAGGAAGCGCACGAAGCCATTCGTCCGACTTACATGGAAAATCAATCCGTAGAGGGCACGGCACAGGAAAAGAAACTGTACGATCTGATCTGGAAGCGCACCATCGCATCACAAATGGCGGATGCGGAACTGGAAAAGACTACTGCTACCATCTCTATAAGCAAAAGCGGTGATGTATTCACTGCCATCGGCGAAGTTATCAAGTTTGATGGTTTCCTGCGTGTATACCGTGAGTCTTATGACGCTGAGAATGAACAGGAAGACGAAAGCCGTCTGTTGCCTCCTTTAAAGAAAGGCCAGAAACTGGAATATGGACCTATCGTTGCCACTGAACGTTTCACTCAACGTCCGCCACGCTATACGGAAGCAAGCCTTGTACGTAAACTGGAAGAACTGGGCATCGGTCGTCCGTCCACATACGCTCCTACGATTTCTACTATTCAGCAACGCGAATATGTGGAAAAAGGAAATAAAGACGGTGAAGAGCGTACATTTAATGTGCTGACACTGAAAGACAATCAGATTAAAGATGAAAGTCACAATGAAGTGACGGGAGCAGAAAAGTCGAAGCTCTTTCCTACAGATACAGGAACTGTGGTGAATGACTTCCTTACCGAATACTTCCCGGATATTCTGGATTACAACTTTACCGCCAGTGTAGAAAAGGAATTTGACGAAATAGCGGAAGGAGAAGTAAAATGGACTTCGATCATGAAGACTTTCTATGATCAGTTCCATCCGGCAGTAGAAAAGACATTATCTATAAAGACAGAACATAAAGTCGGCGAACGTATGCTGGGAGAAGAACCGGGAACAGGCAAGCCTGTCTCTGTGAAAATCGGTCGTTTCGGTCCTGTAGTACAGATCGGTGCCGCGGATGATGAAGAGAAACCTCGTTTTGCCCAGATGAAGAAAGGGCAGTCCATGGAGACCATTACCCTGGAGGAAGCGCTGGAAGCTACCACGTACTTTAGGTGAGTATGAAGGAAAGACTGTCAGTGTAGGTGTAGGCCGCTTCGGACCTTACATCCAGCATAACAAGGTCTATGTATCACTGCCGAAAACACTTGATCCGATGAAAGTTACTCTGGAAGAAGCAGAGCAGCTGATTCTGGAAAAACGGGCGAAAGAAGCAGAACGCCATATCAAGAAGTTTGATGAAGAACCGGAACTGGAGATTCTGAATGGTCGGTACGGACCTTACATTGCATACAAAGGCAATAATTACAAGATCCCTAAAGACATTGTTCCTCAGGATCTAAGTTTGAAGAGTTGCCTGGAGCTAGTCAAAATACAAGATGAGAAAGGTCCTGGCACTTCTGCCAAAGGTAAACGAACCGCAAAAAAGAAATAATATTTGCATCCAATGAGACGTCAAAGTCCGGTAACCTATATCAACTGGTTACCGGACTTTTGTTGTATTTACCATGCTATATATTTCTTTTTAAACGATTTATTTCCAAACTCTTTGTTTTGATATATTAAATACATACATTTGCGGGTCACAATCAAATTATCAGAACACAGTTATGCAAACAAACAATTTCAAATCTCTCTCAATGGGGGTACTATGCGCACTCTCGTTAGCCGGTTGTATGGAAAAGGACTTATATCAGGCTCCAGAAGAAAAAACTGCAGATGAATATTTTGGCTTTACAACATCCTCTAGTTGCACAGTTGATGTAAACTATGGTTTAAATTATCAGGTTGTTTTTGAGTTATATGCCGAAAATCCGCTATCGGAAGATAAGGATGGAAACATTATCAAGACAAAAGAAGAGCCTGTCTATCGCGGGGCTACGGATAAAAAAGGAATCTTTAATGATTTCATATCTATTCCGTCTTATCTTACAGAACTTTACCTTTATTCAGACTATCTTGGAACTGTCAGCCCGATTCAGCTACAAATTACAAACGGAAAAGTATCTTTTGATCAGAAAGCTTTTATACAAAGTAAAAGAAATGCGAAGGGTACGAGTAGAGGGGTTACCAATAGCGGCTACAAATATCCGGAGGGTTTCCAGGTTTTAGGTGAATGGAATGAGATAGGATGTCCTACTTATCTTTCTTCTACTCCGACGGAAATAGATGGGCAGCTCATGTATAATATCCGTGAAGTTTTTATTAAGCCGGGTGGAAGTGCAGCGATGGAAGATTATTATCCTGAATATATAGGTGATAATGTAAATATAGAAATCAATGTTAAGAAACCAACAGAAATCGGACTGGTTATGCTCAGCAGTACAGGTACCAAGCAAAATACAGTCGGTTATTTCACCTACCCTACCGATCAAAAGCCGACTGATATAAGTCAAGTTACACCGATCATTGCCTATCCGCGCATATCGACTGCCGTGTGTAATTCCAGCAGTACAGCAGGTAGTATGTATACCGGCGACAGAGTAGAACTGAAATATTGGGATGGCACAAAGTTCGTGAACGAGTTCCCTGCGGGAGTAAGCATAGCATGGTTTCTTATTGAGTCTTCCTACAACCAAGGCACAAAGGAGATTATGAATAATAAACGTACTTTCTATTCTATTCGTGATCTGAATAAGAGCAAAGAACACCGTACCATTGCCCTAAAGAACAAATCAGGAGAAGTCGTTGCATTTGGTATGGAGGATGCAACCAACTTTGAACCGACAGGAGATAATACCAGAAAAGGAAACTTTGGCGATGCCGTATTCTATCTTGATTTCTCAGATGGATCAGCCATTGAGACTGGTGGCGTAGAAGAACTCCCAGACAAATCCATTAATGACAAAGAGATTTATAACTCCTTTAAAGGCGTATTATCATTTGAAGATTTTTGGCCATCCAAAGGAGATTATGACATGAATGATATGATTGTCGAATATAAGCGCGAAATTTATAAGAGTGTTCTCACAAGTAAAGTCGTAAAAGTTATAGATACATTTGTGCCTAAACATGATGGCGCAAACTGGCAAAACGGTTTTGGTTACCAGCTTACAGGTATAGCAAATAGTGATATAAAGAAAATAACCGTAGAATCCGGCGGAATCGTCTCACAATTCATGGAAGGGCAAGACCGGGAGCCTGGTCAAAATTATCCCACTATTATCCTTTTTGACAATCAAAAAGCAGCTATAAACAAAACGTTTACTGTAACGATAGACGTTGCCCAAGAAAGATTTACAGAAAAGGCATTCACTCCTTTCTTTAATAACGAATATTGGGAACAAACATACAGCAAATTTAATATGAACCCCTTTATTATCATTTCCGCCAGCACAGGACGTGATAAAGAAGCACATATTGTGAAATTCCCTCCAACAAGCAAAATGAATTTCTCTTATTTCGGCACAGGTAGTGATGTATCCCGGCCTGATGAGGGATTATATTATGTAAATAATGAGAATATGCCAACGGGACTACAGATTAGCGGTGTCAGTGTAGGAACCAAACGAAGTGCCGATTTTCTCGTACCAGTAGAAACGACAAGCATTTTGGAAGCGTATCCTAAATTTGGGGATTGGGCATCCAGCTTCGGTACTTCCAATCCATATTGGTGGAAAGATCCAGATAATTCGAAAGTAATTACCCAATAATAAAAATACTATTTATAAAAAAGGAATGCCGGATCGCATTCCTTTTTTAATATATCATTTATTGGGATAAACAATATCAAACACAATAACAAACACGAATACAGATGTGACTAGTACATTCAATAACAACAAAGAAACGTGATAAGGCCAAAGAATCAATAGAAACAAGATTCCTACAGCAATCATGTGAGACAGAGGAATCATACGACAGGTAACATATTTATATACACTGTTTGCCAACAGATAAATAATAGGACCTATTATCAATACAAACACGACTTCTGCCCCCATTTCCTGATCAGGATGGGCTACAATTAACTCGTCACCCACTGCACAAATAATCAGTGCACCAACTAACACAATATGAATGGCATTATAGATCAACCCCAATTTGCCCGGGTCTTTTACCTGTTGTATCTTTCGGCTACCAGCTTCGCTGCTAACATCAAAATAGACCCACCACATAGCCAGACTTCCAATAAAGGAAATTACAGCCGAAGCAATAACGAGAGGAGTCCACTCTTCTATATCACTCAAAGAAGCTCCTGTCATCAATAAGGTTTCTCCAAAAGCGATAATGACAAACAGCTGGCAACGTTCTACCAAATGATGTCCCTCTATCGTCCATTCCTTACTGCTATCAGAACGTCCCAAGCGAGGCAAGGCAAAACCATGCATCGGAGCGGTGTAATCACAAACAGCTGCTATAATCCACAAAATAATTTGCCACTCCCCCTCAAGTATGGCTCCTGTAATCCAGAAGACGGCAGAAATACAGAACCATCCCATAATTCGCCTAAAGTTAGCGGAAAGATGATGATCCCCCAGCACAAAAAGAATGTAGAGTGTGCGCCCCGCCTGTATAAGCACATAGCAAACTGCAAAAACAAGTCCTCTATATGTAAAAGCGTATGGGATAGCTGCCGACATAACCAGTCCGATCAGCATACTGACAAAAAGCAGTATACGGATAGGTCGGGTATCAGGATTAAACCAGTTAGTCACCCAAATAGTATGCTGCCATAACATCCATACAGCAAACCACAGGATGGTTTCTTTCAATAATCCTGCCCAAGTAAGGTTGTGAAGCAAATAATGTGAAAGTTGCGTGACCGAGAATACATAGATCAGGTCGAACAACAGTTCGGAATAAGAGACAGATGCTGTTTCCGTTTCTCTCTTCCTGAGTAAGGGATGGGGTGAATAAAACATACGGGATTCCTTTAATATACCTATTAAAGAAACCCCGTAAAAGAGTATTTTGTTCAGAGCAGGTATTACATTCTCGAAGGTACCTCAATGCCCAACAAGCCCATTCCTAAACGAACCACTTTTGCTACATTGGCAGACAGAGCAATACGGAATACTTTTACCGCCTCATTCTCTTCACGCAGAATGCTGAAATCATGGTAGAACTGATTATATTCTTTCACCAGATCATAGGTATAATTCGCGATAATAGACGGACTGTAGTCTTCTCCGGCCTGTTTTACAACTGCCGCAAAGTCAGCAACCATCTGAATCAATCCTTCTTCCTTCTCGCTCAGCTCGATACCAGCAGGAATCTGTTCAGGTATCACAATTCCGGATTCAGCCGCTTTACGAAGCACAGACTGAATACGGGCATACGTATATTGAATGAACGGTCCTGTATTACCATTGAAGTCGATAGACTCTTTCGGATTGAAAGTCATATTTTTACGGGCATCCACTTTCAGGATAAAGTATTTCAGTGCACCCAATCCAACGATACGTGCAATATCGTCCGCCTCTTCTTGTGTCAAGCCGTCCAGTTTGCCCAATTCCTGAGAGGTTTCTTTGGCTGTCGCAATCATTTCGGCCATCAGGTCATCAGCATCCACCACCGTACCTTCACGTGACTTCATCTTGCCTTCAGGCAGTTCGACCATACCATAAGAGAAATGCACCAGGCTCTTGCCCCACTCAAATCCGAGTTTATCCAGCAAGATAGACAATACCTGGAAGTGATAGTTTTGCTCGTTACCTACCACGTAGATCATTTTATCGATGGGATAATCGGCAAAACGCAGCTTAGCCGTACCGATGTCCTGAGTCATGTATACCGAAGTTCCATCGCCGCGAAGCAACAGTTTGTGATCCAATCCTTCGGCTGTCAGGTCAGCCCAGACAGAACCGTCTTCCTTCTTGAAGAAGAAACCTTTCTCAAGGCCTTCCATCACTTTCTCTTTACCTTCCAGGTATGTATTGGATTCATAATAGATTTTATCGAAACCGACTCCCATCTTACGGTACGTTTCATCAAAACCGGCGTATACCCAGTTATTCATCATCTGCCAAAGCGCACGCACTTCCGGATCACCGGCTTCCCATTTCACCAACATCTCACGCGCTTCATTCATCAACGGGGAGGCAGCTTCCGCCTCTTCCTTCGACATGCCTTTCTCCATCAGTTCAGCTACTTCAGCTTTGTAATGCTTATCGAAAGCGACATAATAATCACCTACCAGATGATCGCCTTTTTTGCCTGATGATTCGGGAGTTTCACCCTTGCCATACTTTTGCCATGCCAGCATCGACTTACAGATATGGATACCGCGATCGTTGACAATATTGGTTTTAACCACCTTATTGCCGTTCGCCATGACGATATTGGCCAACGCATTACCCAACAGGTTATTACGAACGTGGCCCAAGTGAAGGGGTTTATTGGTGTTGGGAGAAGAGTACTCAATCATCACCAGCGGGGCATTTTCATCTGCCGATACAATGCCATATTGCGCATCGGCATGAATTTCATTAAGCAGTTCGATCCACGTAGCCGACGCAACGGTCAGATTCAGGAAACCTTTGATCACATTAAAAGCTGCCACAGCCGGTTCATTGGCTTTCAGATACTCACCGATTTCCTGTGCGGTTTGCTCCGGGCCCTTCTTCGACATTTTCAGGAAGGGGAATACCACAAGGGTGAGGTGTCCTTCAAACTCTTTTTTCGTCTTTTGCAGCTGCACCTGCGCGGCAGGTACATCCTGTCCGTAAAGTGCTTTGAGTCCGCTGATTACGGACGTCACAAGTTTATCTTCTATCTTCATATCCAAGTTATTATTCTGCGCGCAAAGATACAAAAAAAGGAGACGCCAAAGCGCCTCCTCTCTTAATTTCTTTTCAACTATAAATGCTTATTTTATAGCATCTGTCAGCTCAGCACCCGGTTTAAATTTAGCAACTTTCTTTGCAGGAATCTCAATTGCCTTCTTGGTAGAAGGATTGATTCCCATTCTTGCTGATCTTTCAGCTACAGAGAATGTACCAAATCCAACCAAGGAAATTTTGTCACCAGCCGACAAAGCTTTTGTAACCGAAGAAAAGAAAGCTTCAAGCGCTTTCTTAGAATCCACTTTACTCAAGCCGGATTCCGCTGCCATTGCATTAATAAGTTCAGCCTTATTCATAATACGTAAATGATTAATTAATATATGTTACACAAAAGATATCCTTAAAATCCTCACAAATATAAAGTAACAAAACAATATATCAAATAAAAACATCAAAAAAACACATCAAATTGTTGAAAAAGAACTAATAGTAGATTATTTTTCTGCTGTAGAACAGAATTTATTCGTATTTTTGCGTTCATTATGATGCGCGAAGAAGCTAATACGCACATTATCACATTAATTACATTAACAAATAAGAAGGATGCCTACTGTAACAAAAAACCTGATAATTATCAATGTTCTCCTGTTCCTCGCACAATTTGTAGCACAAAGCTATGGGATCAACTTATCCGACTATCTGGGTCTGCACTTTTTCCTTGCCGACAATTTTAATCCGGCACAGCTATTCACTTACATGTTTATGCACGGGGGATTCACCCACATCTTCTTTAATATGTTTGCGGTATGGATGTTCGGACGGATTCTCGAACAAGTATGGGGCCCGAAACGTTTTTTATTTTATTATATCCTCTGCGGCGTGGGCGCAGGCTTACTTCAGGAAGGAGTACAATACATACAATACGTGACCGAACTGTCGCAATATACCAGTGTAAACATCGGTACGGGTATCATCCCTATGAGTGAATACCTGAACATGATGACTACAGTGGGAGCTTCGGGAGCCGTGTACGCCATCTTGCTGGCTTTCGGAATGCTGTTCCCCAACCAGCAGTTGTTCATCTTCCCGCTGCCTTTCCCTATCAAGGCAAAATTCTTCGTTATCGGATATGCCCTGATAGAACTGTATGCAGGTTTTGCCAATAATCCGGGCGACAACGTGGCGCACTTCGCGCATCTCGGAGGAATGATATTCGGATTCATCCTGATCATGTACTGGAGAAAAAAGAACAGAAACAATGGGACATATTATAACTGACCTGAAAGAAGCGTTTCGTAGAGGGAACGTCTATATTCAACTGATATTCATCAACGTTGGAGTATTTGTCATTACAACGCTGATCGGTATCTTACTGCAGTTGTTCAACCGGAGTGCCGCCGGTATCTTCGAGCTGCTGGCTTTGCCGGCTTCTTTTACCCGATTTGCATGGCAGCCATGGTCTATCTTCACCTACATGTTCATGCATGCGGGATTTCTGCACATCCTGTTCAACATGCTATGGCTCTATTGGTTCGGGGCGCTGTTTCTGTATTTCTTCTCGGGCAAGCACCTGAGAGGCCTTTATATAGTAGGAGGAATCTGCGGCGGACTGCTTTATATGATTTCTTATAATGTTTTCCCGTATTTCCGTCCCATGACCGCCTACTCCACCATGGTAGGCGCATCGGCTTCGGTGCTGGCTATCGTCGTGGCAACAGCCTACCGGGAGCCGAACTATCCCGTACGCCTTCTCTTCTTCGGCAATGTACGGTTGAAATATCTGGCCCTGATCGTGGTGCTGACCGATCTGCTGTTCATCACATCGAGCAATGCGGGCGGACACATCGCCCACCTGGGCGGAGCACTGGCAGGACTCTGGTTTGCGGCAAGCCTGAACAAAGGGAAAGACATCACTTCATGGGTCAACAAGGCGCTCGATGCCATCGCCGCCCTGTTCAGCGCCAAAACCTGGAAGCGGAAACCCAAGATGAAGGTGCATTACGGAAACAATACCCGTCAGAACGACTACGATTACAACGCCCGCAAGAAGGCACAATCGGACGAGATAGACCGGATTCTCGACAAGCTGAAGAAGTCGGGATACGAGAGTCTGACAACAGAAGAAAAAAAGAGCTTGTTCGACGCAAGCAAAAGATAGCACATGAAGCATATAGGCAGATTAGCCCTATTCTTATGTCTGGCTGTCAACGCATTCTTCATCGGAATGTTACTGTTGACAGCTTACAGCCCGTATATCAATCCCGAAGTGCATCCGGTGCAGTCATGCCTGGGACTGACTTTTCCCATTTTTCTCGTCATCAACTTCTGCTTTCTGATCTTTTGGCTCATCGTGCGTTACCGTTTCGCACTGGTACCCCTACTGGGATTCCTCCTTTGCTATCCGCAGTTGCGCACCTATATGCCTGTCAACCCGGGAACGGCCGGACAACCGGAAAACAGCATCAAACTCCTTTCGTACAACATCATGTCCTTTGGGAACATGAAGAAAGAGAACGGACAAAACCCCATCCTGAATTATATAAAAAACAGCAACGCCGACATCGTCTGCATGCAGGAGTATGCCGGCTCCGAAACCGCCAAGATACATCTCAGCAATAAAGAGATCAGGCAGGCATTAAAGGATTATCCGTATCACAACATCAAGCAAGTGGGAAAAACCGGAGCAGGCAGTCAACTGGCCTGTTACTCGAAGTTTCCGATTCTATCGGCACGCATGCTCGACTACCGGAGCAACTACAACGGCAGCATGGTTTACGAGATCAAGATAGGAAAAGACACCGTGCTGCTGATAAACAATCACCTTGAGTCGAATAAACTTACCCGAGAAGACAAAGTGGTGTATGAAGACATGCTGAAAGATCCGAAGGCGGGAAAAGTGAAAAGCGGTGTACGGCAACTCGTCAATAAACTGGCAGAAGCTTCGGCCATCCGCTCGGCACAGGCGCGCACCATCGCTCAGGAAATAGCCCATTCACCTTATCCGTCGGTCATCGTTTGCGGCGACTTTAACGACTCCCCGATTTCGTATGCCCACCGGGTCATCTCGCAAGATATGGACGATGCTTTTACCGAATCGGGATGCGGGCTGGGCATCTCATACAACCAGAATAAATTCTATTTCCGGATTGACAATATTTTGGTCAGTAAAAACCTGAAAGCGTCCGGATGCACGGTGGACAATTCCATCAAAGACTCAGACCATTATCCCATCTGGTGCTATATTACGCTCCCCGATTAATCGCAAACGACAATCCCTTTCAGAAGAATCTGAATAGCTTCGTCCGTTACGGCTCTTCCCCAAAGCACGCAAAGGAAGAATTGTTCTTTTGTTCATGATTCATCAGCCTTGCAAGCAAAAAGACAGGAAAAAGACCGATCCGCTAACTCGTCTTTACAAAAAGAATGCCCAACCGGAGGCCGAACAGGAAGAAAACCGGGTCATTGAAGGGTCAAAGCCGGGGATTAAGTAAGAATAAGTCCGGATTCGATACCAAAAGCCTCTTCGTTTTCCGAAAAAGAAGTAAGCATTTCCTTCAAAAGACGGTTACATTTTCTAAAAACGCTTACTTCTTTGCACTGACATCTCCATACGTTTTGAAAACTACGTTTACTGCTCCGGAAAACACGACTTATTCCGGCTCTTCATTCTCTAACCGGTTGCTCTCCGAATCACCTACCGGAGTATCAAAAAGCCTAAAATTCCCCTCCCTGAAGAGCACCGGGAATATTTACTTCCAGATCGCTTTCTTTCTGACGGAAAATAAAAGCCGGACAAAACAAAACGATAAACCGGGAAACGAAATAGAGACGTTTTTCCGGCCCCGCCTGTTCCGAGAGTCGAAAAAAAGAAAACTGGGAGGTTTCATTTGACATATTGCCAAAAAGACAAACGATACTTCCGCCAATATCTGTCGAAGCGTCCCAAAAATCCCCTTCACATTCAAATATTTGCCTCCTAATTACTTCTGAATGTGAAAAAAAAACTATATTTGCAGCCTTGTATGCGACAGAAATCAATTAAAATGTAATCATAATAAATTAAAAGTAAAATGCAAAACAAAGGATTTGTAAAGGTTTTTGCGGTATTACTCACGCTGGTATGCGTGTTCTACCTCTCTTTCTCCTTCGTGACTCGCCATTATACCAATAAGGCAAAAGAGTTTGCGAAAGGCGACGTGAAGGTAGAGCAGGATTACCTCGACTCTCTCTCCAACGAGAAAGTATGGTTGGGTAACTATACGCTGAAACAGTGTCGTGAAATGGAAATCAGTTTAGGTCTGGACCTTAAGGGAGGTATGAACGTTATCCTCGAAGTGTCTGTACCCGATGTTATCAAAGCATTGGCTGACAACAAGCCCGACGAAGCTTTCAACAAAGCACTGGCCGAAGCTGCCAAACAGGCAACCACCAGCCAGGACGACGTGATCACACTGTTTATTAAAGAGTATCACAAAGTTGCACCGGGTGCCAAACTCTCTGAACTCTTCGCGACACAACAGCTCAAAGACAAAGTAAACCAGAAATCATCAGACGCCGAAGTTGAAAAGGTGCTGAGAGAAGAAGTAAAAGCTGCCGTAACGAACTCATACAACGTGCTTCGTACACGTATCGACCGCTTTGGTGTGGTTCAGCCCAACATCCAGAGCCTCGAAGACAAAATGGGACGTATCATGGTGGAACTTCCGGGTATCAAAGAACC
>ENA-ORRZ01001831-ORRZ01001831.1-human-gut-metagenome-genome-assembly--contig:-NODE-1831-length-12121-cov-2.732306_pt1 | contig 12121 bp, 8 predicted proteins | sample MGYA00242185_ERZ509152 | MGnify/ENA primary metagenome ERZ509152 (study PRJEB26280, sample SAMEA2338668) | human gut metagenome | biome: human gut; feature: human-associated habitat; material: faeces... | reverse complement strand
CCCCCGACTCGAAATAGACGTGCGGCTCGATGCCCCTCGACAGCCAGAATTCCGGGAAAAACAGGTTGAAAAGGCTGAACAGATAGGCGATTCCGGTACTGACGGCAACCAGCGTATCCATGTTGGCCGCCCCGTGGCGGAGCTGTTTCCAGGCGTTGACGAAGAACTCCCGTCCCAGTCCGAAAACGACCGGGGTGGAGAGCGCCCACACGGCGTATTTCACGGCCGGAGCGTCCATGAACAGCATGCCTCCGGCCACAATCGGAAGACAAAGCCCCGCCGCCCAAAGAGTCCGCCGTTTGAGCGCCCGGTAATGCGCCGCACGAACGTGCGCCGCCTCGTCCTCCGCCGGGCCTTCCGCGTCGGTCAGCAGGTCGTAACCGGCCGCCTGCTTCAGCGTCCCGGGAGAGCACTCCCCCGGACGGTAGTCCACCCGCGCCGTAGCGGAAGCGTAGTTCACATGCGCAGACTCGACGCCCGGCAGGCCGTTGAGCGCCTTATCGACCCGGACTGCGCACGAAGCGCAGCTCATGCCTGCGACCGGGAACGTATTCGTGACGATCTTACTCTTTTCCATGGGAACAAAGGTAAGGTCCCGACACGCTCCGGGTGTTACAGAATTATGGATATGATTTATACCTACACTTCATCCAGCGGTTTCAGGCCGCGTCCTTTCAGCCGGCGGAATTCAGTGGGCGACATCCCGGTCTGGGCGCGGAACTGGGCGCTGAGGTGCGCCACGCTCGAATAACGGAGTTTGTCGGCGATCTCGCTGACGGTCAGGTCGCCGTAGGCCAGCAGTTCCTTGACCCGCTCGATCCGCTGGGCGAGGAAGTATTTCTCGATGCTGATGCCGTTGACCTCCGAAAAGAGCTTGCTCAACGCACTGTAATCACGGTGGCAGCGTTCGCGCAGGTAATCCGACAGGTTGACTTTCGAGGCATCTTCGCTGTAATGCACCAATTCGATCACGGCCGTCCGGATCTGCTCGATGAGGCGCATCCGGCTGTCGTCGATCAGTTCGAACCCGTAGGCTTCGAGCAGTTTGCGGAACGCCTCCCGCTGCTCCCGGCCGGGCTTCTCCTGCACGACGACCGTTCCCAGTCCGACATCGAGGGGCGTGAACCCCGCTTTTTCGAGCAGCCGGGTGACGACCAGAATGCAGCGGTTGCAAACCATGTTTTTGATATAAAAGACGTTCTCCCGTTCCATAACCGCATTCGTTTTATCCGTAAATATAACACAAAAACGATTCCGTCCCGCCGACCGTCTTCCAGCCTTTCAGGTTCCGGCCGTTGAAAAGCGTCGGCCACGGGACCTGCGCTCCGACGAAGGTGCAGGGTCCCCAACAGTGCAAGAGTCTCTTTTTCCTATCAGTCGGGCAGTTTTGATCGTACGAATATAGTCTATTTTTTTCGGGTCTTCAGCCTGTTCCCCTGCAAAATTAACCTCTGACCCGCTCCGTATTCCGAAAAAGTTTCGTAACTTCGGCACAGCAAACCCATAGACGAAGCCATGAAACATGCGCACATCCTGCTGCTGCTCCCTTGCGGCATGCTGCCGCCGCTCGCCGGGGCGCAGCGCACGGAGCCGCCCGGCCGGTTCGACATCGCACCGGAATAACCACCCCGAAAACAAGCAAACCAACCAAAAACAACCATGAAGAAAACCGCAATCACCCTCTTTTTCCTGCTTCAGGCCGCGTGTCTGTTTTCGCAGATCCCCCGCCCGGAATATCCCCGCCCGCAGTTCGAGCGGACGGACTGGATCAACCTGAACGGCGAATGGACCTACACGTTCGATTTCGGCGCAAGCGGCCTGGAACGCGGCTACGCCGGCTCGAAGGGATTCGACGGCAAAATCATCGTGCCGTTCGCCCCGGAGAGCAAGCTCTCGGGCGTCGGCCACACGGACTTCATCGGCCGCATCTGGTACCAGCGTACGATCGACATTCCGGCAGACTGGTCGGGACGCAACGTGATGCTCAACTTCGGAGCCGTGTACTACACCTCCGAGGTGTATGTCGACGGCCGCTTCGTCGGACGCCACTTCGGAGGCAGCACGTCGTTCTCCTACGACATCACCGCATTCGTGAAGCCGGGCGGCAGCCACAGTCTGTTCGTCTTCGCCACGAGCGACCTGCGCAGCGGCAAACAGACTGCCGGCAAACAGTCGCTGCAATACGCCTCGCACAGTTGCGACTACACCCGCACGACAGGCATCTGGCAGACGGTGTGGATGGAGGCCGTGGCTCCCGAGGCCCTCGCACGCGTCCAAATGACGACCGACATCGACCAGCAGCAGCTGATCGTCGCCCCGCAGTTCTTCCGGGAAAGCCCGAACACGCTCCGGGTGACCCTTCGGGACGGCGGCAAGGTCGTCGGCACGCGGCAGGTCCGGGCGTCGAACAGCAGCGTCGTCGTCATCCCGGTCAAAAAGGCCCGGCTCTGGAGTCCCGAAGACCCGTTCCTCTACGACCTGACCTACGAGGTTGTCGCCCCCGACGGCCAGGTGCTCGACGCCGTGAAATCCTATGTCGGGATGCGCAAGGTCCACATCGAAGGCAACAAAATCTACCTCAACAACGAACCCTATTACCAGCGGCTGGTGCTCGACCAGGGTTTCTACCCCGACGGTATCTGGACCGCCCCGTCGGACGACGCCCTGCGCCGCGACATCGAGCTGGGACTGGCCGCCGGGTTCAACGGCGCACGCCTGCATCAGAAGGTTTTCGAGGAACGCTACTATTACTGGGCCGACAGACTCGGCTACATCACCTGGGGCGAAAGCCCCAGCTGGGGAATGGATGCCAACGACGTGGAAACGGCCCGCAACTTCCTCTCCGAGTGGGCCGAATGCGTGGTCCGCGACCGGAACCACCCCTCGCTGCTGACGTGGACGCCGATGAACGAGGAGTGGTGGCCCGACAACACGCAGTTCCCGCGCTTCGCCTCCGACGTCTACGACCTGACGGGGCGCCTCGACCCGACGCGCCCCGTCAACACCGTCAGCGGCGGCGCCGTCGTCAGGACCGACATCTGGGCCGTCCACAATTACGAGCAGAACCCGGCCAAACTGAAAGAGAAAATCTTCAGCGACGGCACGTTCTTCCATCCCCGCCTGCGGACGACCCGCGACCAGACGCGCAACATCGGATTCAACGAGGTGAAGGCGACCGCAAACTACGCCTGGCCGCAGTACGATGGCTCGTGCCCCTACCTGGTCGATGAATTCGGCGGCATCAAATGGGTGAAGGACCAGGAGAAGCAGGCCACGGATTCCCAGACCGAATCGTGGGGTTACGGACAGGCGCCCCGTACGCTCGAAGAGTTCTACACGCGGCTCGAAGGCCAGGTAGACGCGCTGCTCTCGCTCTCCGGACAGGTGTGGGGCTATTGCTACACCCAGCTCACGGACGTGGAACAGGAACAGAACGGCATCTATTGCTACGACCGTTCGGCCAAGTTCGACATGGACCGGATCAAGGCCATTTTCAGCAAACGCCCGGAACATCCCGCCCGATAACGCGCCGGACAGCCGCCCGCCCGAATGAAGCGCACCCCGAAATCCCTTTCCGGATTTTCGGGGTGCGCTTTTTATCCGGTTCGTCATCGTCCGCCCGCGGCAGAGCCTCGTGCACGAATGCGCCCGGAAACAGAAGGCGTCGCTGAATTTCTATTCGCGTGTTTTCCCGGTTTCAGAGTCTCGATATAAAGTATTCCTGCATATTCCAACGATATGCCCTTGATGAACGCTGCAATTGGAGATGCTTCATGTCGGTGCGTCGCACGGCGAGTGGCGGACGGTCCGACATGCGACCTTCTGTTTTCGGCACCATGAACTCCCGAAGGCAAAAAGCCACAGCGCCGGCACACTCCGCAATAGCAACCGACGGTTTTTAAATTATTCACGAAATATAAAAAAGTCTCCACGGAGTACGCGGAGACAATAGGTTGAAAACCTTCGGCATATAGCCTTATTGTGATAAGATGTAGAATTCTTACACCACAAATATAGTAAAAAAAGATGAATTTCTGCAATTTTTTATTTAATTTTACAGAAAACACTTTCTTCATATGGCAAAAGTATTGGGTTTGGACCTTGGCACCAACTCACTGGGATGGGCCCTTGTCGATGAATCGGAGAACGAATATACGCTGATTGACAAAGGTGTAGACATTTTCCAGGAGGGAGTTGCCCGCGACAAAAACAATGAAAAACCTGCCGTTCAGGATCGGACGAGCGCCCGGGCACTGCGCCGCCACTATTTCCGGCGGCGTCTGCGAAAAATCGAACTGCTCAAAATACTCATCCGTTACGACCTTTGCCCGCCGTTGCCCGAGGAGCTGTTGACCGCCTGGCAAAAAGAGAAACGTTACCCGCAGGACAATGAATTCCTCCGTTGGCAGCGAACCGACGACAATGGGGATCGAAATCCTTACCACGATCGTTATGTAGCCCTGTCCGAGCGGCTCGATCTCGGGAATCGCACACAGCGCTGGCTGCTTGGCCGGGCGCTTTATCATTTGGCACAGCGACGCGGATTCCTCAGCAATCGCAAGGAAGCAGGAAATGAGAAAGAAGACGGCACGGTCAAGGAGTGTATCAAAAATCTGTCGGCTGAAATAGCAGCGGCAGGGTGTCGGTACCTCGGAGAATATTTCTACGGACTGTACCAACACAAGGAACGAATCCGCGACAAATACACCTCGCGCAACGAACACTACCTGGCCGAGTTCAATGCCATCTGCGACCGGCAGCAATTGCCCGACGAATGGCGTAAGGCGCTGCATCGGGCAATCTTTTTCCAGCGCGACCTCAAATCGCAGAAGGGGTCAGTCGGCCGATGCACCTTCGAGCCGACGAAGAGTCGGTGCCCCGTTTCGCATCCCCGTTTTGAGGAGTTCCGGATGCTGTCGTTCGTCAACAACATCCGGATTACAGGACCGGGCGACAATGCTCCACGACCTTTGACACAGGAAGAGTTCGAGACGATTCGTTCGCTCTTCTTCCGGAAAAGCAAGCCTTATTTCGATTTCGAAGAGATCGCCCGCAGAATCGCCGGCAAAGGGAAATATGCCTGCAAAGAGGAGCGTACAGAAGCTCCTTATCGTTTCAATTTCGCCCGCACGGCCACCGTATCGGGATGCCCCGTCACGGCATCGCTGCAAGCGATCTTCGGAGACGACTGGATTACGGAGATTCGCAGCCTTTACCTGCTTGGAGCAGGAAAAAACGAGGACCAGATGTTGAATGACGTATGGCACGCCCTCTTTTCGTTCAACGACGAAGGTCGGCTGCGTAGCTGGGCCTGCGAAAAATTGCAACTCACGGATGAACAAGCCAAAGCGTTTGCAGCCATCAAACTCCCGCAGGATTACGCGGCGTTGAGCCTAAATGCCATCGGCAAGATTCTGGTCTATCTGCGCTGTGGCTATCGGTACGACGAGGCGGTATTCCTGGCCAACCTGCGGGCGGCACTTCCGAAGGAGGTCTATGCCGACGAAAGCCGTCGGCATGAAATCGAACAGGACATCGTCTCGCTGCTGCTTGACTACAAGCGAAATCCGTATAACAAGTTCGATTCAAAGGAGCACCGCATTGCCGACTATTTCAGCGATCATGGATTGGATGCCTCTCGTCTGATGCGTCTTTATCATCCCTCGAAAATCGAGACCTATCCGGATGCGCAACCCAAGGCAAATGGCATTCTGCAACTCGGCTCTCCACGTACTGCGACCATTCGCAACCCGATGGCCATGCGGGCCCTGTTCCGATTGCGCAACCTGATAAACACGCTGTTACGCGAAGGCAGGATCGACCGAGACACGAAGATCCGGATTGAATTCGCCCGCGGACTCAATGATGCGAACAGGCGGAAGGCCATCGAGCAGTATCAGCGGGAACGGGAGGTTGAGAATCGGAAATATGCCGAAGAGATCCACAGCCAGTATGCCGCCGAAACCGGCCGCGAGATAAAACCCTCGGACGACGAAGTGCTGAAATACCGGCTGTGGGAAGAACAGCAGCACGTCTGTCCCTATACCGGGCGGCAAATCCGCATTTCGGACTTCGTCGGGTCGGCTCCGGATTTCGACATCGAGCACACGCTCCCGCAGGCTCGCGGCGGCGATGACTCGCAGATGAACAAGACGCTCTGCGAAAACCGGTTCAACCGGGAGACAAAACGGGCGAAACTGCCGGCCGAGTTGTCCAACCATGTCGAGATCATGGAGCGGATCGAATCGTTTGGTTGGCGGGAAAAAATGGAGAGTCTGCAAAAGCAGATTGAAGCCCAGGTTCGCAGGAGCAAAAGCGCAGCGATTAAATCCGAAAAGGACGACGCCATTCAGCGCCGTCACTATTTGCAGATGCAACTCGACTACTGGCGCGGGAAATACGAACGCTTCACCATGGCCGAGATTCCCGAAGGATTCAGCAATCGGCAGGGAGTCGACATCGGCATCATCGGCAAATATGCACGGCTCTATCTGAAGACGGTTTTTGACCGAATCTATACGGTCAAAGGTTCCACGACCGCCGCGTTCCGCAAGATGTGGGGACTGCAGGAGGAGTATGCCCGCAAGGAGCCCACGAACCACGTCCACCACTGCATCGACGCCATCACGATCGCCTGTATCGGCCGCCGGGAGTACGACCGCTGGGCGCAATATGTCGCCGACGAGGAGCGATACGGCTACGGCGAAAGCGGCAAACCCCGCTTCGAGAAACCCTGGCCGACCTTTACCGAAGATGTCAAGGCGGCGGCCGACGAACTGCTCGTTGCCCACCACACGCCCGACAACATGACCAAACAGACGCGCAGGAAGTTACGGGTTCGCGGCCGGATAAAGTTGAATGCCGACGGGGAACCAATCTACCAGCAAGGAGACACGGCTCGCTGCCGGTTGCATCAGGATACCTTCTACGGCGCTATTAAGCAGGATGGAGAGATCCGCTATGTCATCCGCAAATCGCTCGCGCAGTTACAGCCGACGGACATCGACAAGATTATCGACGATGCAGTCCGGGATCGCGTACGGGAGGCAATCGACGAGGTCGGATTCAAGACGGCGATGAATCCCGATGAATACACGATCTGGATGAACCGGGAAAAGGGCATTCCCATCCGCAAGGTGCGGATCTTCACACCGAGTGTCAAACATCCGATCGCGCTAAAAAAACAGCGCGACCTATCTGCAAAAGAGTACAAGCGGGATTATCATGTCGTAAATGAGGGGAACTATTGCACGGTCATCTATGAGGGCCAGGACAAAAAGGGCAAAACGAAACGCACCTTTGAACTCGTCAGCAACCTCGAAGCTGCCCAATATTTCAAAGCCAGCGCTGACCGGGAAGCCCGCCCCGATCTGGTACCGCAGACCGACACGAACGGTTTCCCCTTGAAATACATCTTAAAAACGGGGACCATGGTCCTGTTTTATGAAAATACCCCGGCAGAACTTTATGAATGTACCCGCAAGGAGTTGGTAAAACGACTCTACAAGGTAACAGCAATGGCTGCAGAAGGACGGGTACAGTTCCTCTTTCATCAGGAGGCCCGAGATCAGAAAACACTTACCTCCTTATATGGAGCTGGGACCTCTCAATTCTGCCAATCCAATCCATCACCGAAATTGCGCCTCAGCGTTTCCAATTTTAACATGTTGGTGGAAGGTTATGATTTCGAACTGACCGTAACGGGCGAGATAAAATTCAAAGATGACCGGCCATGCTGAAACGAACCTTGTTTTTTTCGACACCCTACTGTTTGAGCCTGCGCAACGGCCAGATGATCATCCACACGCGCGAGGCCCCCGACCAACGGAAAAGCATCCCGATCGAGGATATCGGCTTCGTGGTGCTGGAGGACCAGCAGACCTCCATCACGCTGCCGCTCTTGAATGCGCTGTCGGACAACAACGTGGCAGTTATCCTGTGCGGAGAGAACCGAATGCCGAACGCCTTGTTGATGAATTTGGATTCAAACAGAACGCAAGGTGAACATTATCGGATGCAGATCGCTGCATCCGAACCGCTGAAGAAGGGCCTTTGGAAACAGATCGTCGAGACCAAAATCCGCAACCAGGCTGCCTTGCTGCGGAAGCTGGGGTATGACGGAGACAAACTGAAACCCTGCTACATGAATGTCAAGAGCGCCGACGCCGACAACCGGGAGGGCATAGCAGCGAGAATCTACTGGTCAGAACTGTTCGGTGCCGAATTTTACCGTTCCCGCGAAGGTTCGCCGCCCAACAACCTGCTCAATTACGGCTATACGATCCTGCGAGCCGCCGTGGCCCGTGCGATCATGGGCTCCGGACTGTTCCCAGCATTCGGGATCTTCCATCGGAATCGTTACAACTCCTTTCCGCTGGCCGATGACGTAATGGAACCCTATCGACCGTATGTCGACGAATTGGTCTACCAACTTTACAGAAACGGGAATACACAACTGACCAAAAAGGTGAAAGGCGAACTGTTGCGGCTCCTGTTTGTCGATACTCGTTTCGACAAGGTTGTGCGACCTCTCGAAGTAGGACTTATGTTTTCAGCCTCTTCCCTGGCCAAATGCTTTGCTGGAACCCAAAAAAAGATTGCATATCCTTTATTGGAGTAGTCGAATGTCAGAAGTACGCTTGAATGCTTATCGAATCATGTGGTTGTTTGTCTTTTTTGATTTGCCAACCAATACAAAAACGGAACGACGTCATGCGGCGCAATTTCGCAAGGCGTTGGAAAAAGATGGTTTCACAATGATGCAGTATTCAGTCTATGTGCGCCATTGTGCATCGAAGGAGAATATGCAGGTTCACATTAAGCGGGTTCGACGATCGATGCCTCCGACAGGATTTACAAGTATTCTTGCTGTAACGGACAAACAGTATGGAGACATATTAAATTTTTGGGGTAAAAGCGAACGAGCAAAACCGGAAATTCCGCAACAATTGGAATTTTTCTGATAAATCGTTATTTTCGTTCTTTGAAATACGGAAAATGCATCAAACTGGCTTCGTCGGAACACCCGATCGTATTTTTATAGTGGCAGACAGCCCGTAAGTAACACTTTATCAATCAATATGAGGCCCGACGTTGTGGTTTGATGTAGAATTTCGATAAGATACAACGCTGTTTCCTCACTAATACAAAGACATGAGTTGTGGTTTGATGTAGAATTTCGATAAGATACAACTCTGTAATACTTAGCGGTGTATCAAGTTTGTTGTGGTTTGATGTAGAATTTCGATAAGATACAACGGTACCGTTGGCCAGAGTTACCTGGTAAGCGTTGTGGTTTGATGTAGAATTTCGATAAGATACAACGGATTGTTTCGCGTTCCGTTGTGGCATACGGTTGTGGTTTGATGTAGAATTTCGATAAGATACAACATCTCGGGCCCCTTGTGGAAGATGTGCAGAGTTGTGGTTTGATGTAGAATTTCGATAAGATACAACACTCTACCAGTTCTACTGACTCTACTCGCCGTTGTGGTTTGATGTAGAATTTCGATAAGATACAACCGCGGTTGTTGTCCACCTTACTTGCAAGGAGTTGTGGTTTGATGTAGAATTTCGATAAGATACAACTGTTGGAGGAGGCAAGATAAAGGTGTAAGGTTGTGGTTTGATGTAGAATTTCGATAAGATACAACGCCAGTAACAATCGGAGTGTTAGGCGAGGGTTGTGGTTTGATGTAGAATTTCGATAAGATACAACAGCGGTGGCAAAGCCACTGGGGGCGACGGGGTTGTGGTTTGATGTAGAATTTCGATAAGATACAACCAAGACACTGCGAATCAAAGGCGCGGCGGCGTTGTGGTTTGATGTAGAATTTCGATAAGATACAACTGAGATAATCTTCAGCGGGGGCTTTATCTGGTTGTGGTTTGATGTAGAATTTCGATAAGATACAACAGAATGTCCGAGCGTATGGCGAACCCGCTGTTGTGGTTTGATGTAGAATTTCGATAAGATACAACTATAATTGATACGCTTCTCAAAATCGAAGTGTTGTGGTTTGATGTAGAATTTCGATAAGATACAACTGTTGAAAACGCCATTGGCGGCGGGCATTGTTGTGGTTTGATGTAGAATTTCGATAAGATACAACTCAACGGTAACGGGACGCTTCGTCGCAGCGTTGTGGTTTGATGTAGAATTTCGATAAGATACAACGCAGCGTTATTACGATCGACCGTGGAGTGGGTTGTGGTTTGATGTAGAATTTCGATAAGATACAACAATGTAGTCGACACGTACTGTATCGATGTGGTTGTGGTTTGATGTAGAATTTCGATAAGATACAACGACATGAGCGAATTAGAAAAGGCACGAGAGTTGTGGTTTGATGTAGAATTTCGATAAGATACAACCAAAGCAGAATTAGGTGTAGTAGTACCGGAGTTGTGGTTTGATGTAGAATTTCGATAAGATACAACCTCGTCTACATTTCCATGGTTTTCTCTTCGTTGTGGTTTGATGTAGAATTTCGATAAGATACAACGAGAGATGCGACAAAACTAGAAGGAAGCGCGTTGTGGTTTGATGTAGAATTTCGATAAGATACAACATTGGAGAAAATCTAGGCCGAAAGTCGAAAGTTGTGGTTTGATGTAGAATTTCGATAAGATACAACCTTTAGCAATTCACGAACTCTCGCCAAAGGTTGTGGTTTGATGTAGAATTTCGATAAGATACAACAAGAGTGTCCGAGTCTGTGGCGGACCCTCTGTTGTGGTTTGATGTAGAATTTCGATAAGATACAACGCATTCATGCCTCCGAAAAGCTGCCCCAAGTTGTGGTTTGATGTAGAATTTCGATAAGATACAACGTTAATAAAATCGATTCGCACTGGGTATAGGTTGTGGTTTGATGTAGAATTTCGATAAGATACAACCAAGCGAATGTTCTGATATTTTTCCTCCAAGTTGTGGTTTGATGTAGAATTTCGATAAGATACAACGTTACGCTGACGACGCAGGCAATCTTCACAGTTGTGGTTTGATGTAGAATTTCGATAAGATACAACCATTATCGGCAGTTTGACGTTTTGCATCTTGTTGTGGTTTGATGTAGAATTTCGATAAGATACAACCATGAGCAAGACGAAGTCGAGAGTTGCGCAGTTGTGGTTTGATGTAGAATTTCGATAAGATACAACCAGCCGCGGAGGCCACATTTGCGACGGCGGGTTGTGGTTTGATGTAGAATTTCGATAAGATACAACCTATCTACCAAATCGGAAAAACGGCGGGTTGTTGTGGTTTGATGTAGAATTTCGATAAGATACAACTGCACAGTTGCACAACAACGCACTGGGAATGTTGTGGTTTGATGTAGAATTTCGATAAGATACAACTTCGTGCACGCCCAAGGAAACGCTGTCGTTGTTGTGGTTTGATGTAGAATTTCGATAAGATACAACGTGTATCGATCTGCGCCTCGTCCTGCCAGTGTTGTGGTTTGATGTAGAATTTCGATAAGATACAACTGCCTGTATTGCAACGCCTCCATTGGTTAGTTGTGGTTTGATGTAGAATTTCGATAAGATACAACGAAGAGATGGCAGCATTCGACACCGATGTGTTGTGGTTTGATGTAGAATTTCGATAAGATACAACCTTGTCTTCTCTGTCCATGAATGACTTTCCGTTGTGGTTTGATGTAGAATTTCGATAAGATACAACTACGGACACCCCGAAAATCCACCCGACGCAGTTGTGGTTTGATGTAGAATTTCGATAAGATACAACGCTAACGCCCGACATAGAAACAGCGGAAGAGTTGTGGTTTGATGTAGAATTTCGATAAGATACAACTTTGTGTCTGCTAATTTTGTCCACTCCATGGTTGTGGTTTGATGTAGAATTTCGATAAGATACAACTTTTTTTTGTTCGGCAGGTAGCGTGGATTGTTGTGGTTTGATGTAGAATTTCGATAAGATACAACGATGATCTACACGGAGAAGAGCAAAGGCGTGTTGTGGTTTGATGTAGAATTTCGATAAGATACAACAGGATACTGCGTAAAATACGTAAGTAAGGTGTTGTGGTTTGATGTAGAATTTCGATAAGATACAACTCGGCCGTCCTTAACGGCAGCGCGAGGATAGTTGTGG
>ENA-ORRZ01001827-ORRZ01001827.1-human-gut-metagenome-genome-assembly--contig:-NODE-1827-length-12136-cov-3.613939_pt1 | contig 12136 bp, 10 predicted proteins | sample MGYA00242185_ERZ509152 | MGnify/ENA primary metagenome ERZ509152 (study PRJEB26280, sample SAMEA2338668) | human gut metagenome | biome: human gut; feature: human-associated habitat; material: faeces... | reverse complement strand
CTTCTGATGAGAAAAAGGATCTCCGTGAGGTCAACGTGGTATTGGACTGGTATCCGAACGCGATCCACACCTTTATCTACACCGCCATCGAGCGCGGATATTATGCGGAAGAGGGACTTGATGTGAAGGTCCGCTTCCCGGCAAACGCGAATGATGCTCTGGCTCTTGTCGCTGCCGGCAAGGCGGAGATCGGAATGTATTATCAGCAGGATGTGATCCAGGCGGTTGCCAATCAGGGAACGAAGATCAAATCCATCGGTGCGATCGTGCAGTCCCCGTTAAGTGTCGTTCTTTCTTTAAAGGATAAGAATATCACAGGACCGGAAAATCTGGTTGGAAAAACCGTTGGTTACGGCGGAACAGCACTCAGCGAGGCGGTTGTCAAGAGCATGATGGAATATGTGGGAGCGGATGCATCGGATGTAAACCTGATCGATGTCGGATTTGAACTGATGAGTTCTATGACGACCGGCAATGTGGATGCGACGATCGGATGCCTTGTCAACCATGAGGTTCCGCAGATGGAGGAAGAGGGCTTTGATGTCAACTACTTCATGGCAGATGGATATGGAATCCCGAATTATTATGAGGAAGTATTCCTTGCCAACAACGAAATGATCCAGCAGGAGCCGGAAGTTCTGGAAGGATTCTTACGCGCATCGAAGAAGGGCTTTGAAGACTTTAAGAACGATCCGAATGGCTGCCTGGCAATCCTGATGAATAATCAGAATGAGGAAAACTTCCCTCTGACCCAAAGTGTGGAGGAAAAGTCCTGTGAGACACTTCTGCCGCTCATGGAGAGCGATGAGGTTCCGTTTTTGACCCAGACCGAAGAGTGCTGGCAGGAAAACATCGACTGGATGAGCGAGAGCGGTCTGATCGATAAGAAAGTGGATGTTTCGGATGTGATGGTAAACCTGCAGGAGTAAGAGCCAGAAGCAGTCAGAGACTGGCTGTTTGCGCAGAGCAAGTAAATTTCCGGAACTGGAAATTCTGGTGTTTAACATATATATGCAAGACAAGAATGGTAACAGAGTTACTGTTCACGGGTAGGCACTTTTGGAACCGAAAGTGCCGTAAGAAAACGTGGTGGCAGCAGGAATTTGCCGTATTTAAATGCGAAGCCACGGCAAATTCCGTTACTGGGCACGTATGCGTGTACAGTAAACAACAGGGCGTTACTGGGGAAGATGGAGTCTCAGAATGTTGACAGTCTGCCAGCCAGGATATATAATATTTTCGTAACTGTTCAGTACCTTAACAGTCACGCGCAAAAATCCATTAAAGAAAAAACACCAGAATGGAAGGGGAAACAAATAGATGAAGAAAATTATTTTAACCGGCGATCGTCCGACAGGACGCTTACATGTCGGACATTATGTTGGCTCTCTGAGCGAGAGAGTGAGACTTCAGAACTCCGGCAAGTTCGATGAGATTTATATTATGATTGCCGATGCGCAGGCACTGACGGACAATGCCGATCACCCGGAAAAGGTGCGTAAAAATATTCTGCAGGTTGCCCTGGACTATCTGGCTTGTGGAATTGACCCGGAGAAATCCACCATCTTTATCCAGTCGATGGTGCCGGAGCTGACAGAGCTTACTTTTTACTATATGAACCTGGTTACGGTATCCCGTGTACAGCGAAATCCTACCGTAAAAGCAGAGATTCAGATGCGTAATTTTGAGGCAAGCATCCCGGTTGGATTCTTTACTTATCCGATTAGCCAGGCGGCGGATATCACTGCATTCCGCGCGACGACCGTTCCGGTTGGAGAGGATCAGATGCCGATGTTAGAGCAGTGCAAGGAGATCGTCCATAAATTCAACAGCGTGTACGGCGAGACCCTGACGGAACCGGAGATCCTGCTTCCGTCCAACAAGGCGTGTCTGCGTCTGCCGGGTATCGATGGAAAGGCAAAGATGAGCAAATCGCTTGGAAATTGCATCTACCTTTCTGATTCGGAAGCAGATGTGAAGAAGAAAATCATGTCCATGTTTACAGATCCAAATCACCTGCGTGTCGAGGATCCGGGTAAAGTCGAGGGCAATCCGGTCTTCATCTATCTGGATGCATTCTGCCGTCAGGAGTATTTTGCAGAGTTCCTGCCGGATTACCAGAACCTGGACGAGCTGAAAGCGCATTACCAGAGAGGTGGTCTGGGCGATGTGAAGGTGAAGAAATTCTTAAACAACGTCATGCAGGCTGAACTGGCTCCGATCCGCGCGAGACGCCAGGAATGGGAGAAGAGAATCCCGGATGTATTTGACATCCTGAAAGAAGGAAGCAAGGCAGCAGAGGCGAAGGCTGCTGAGACACTTCGCGATGTGAAGGCTTCGATGCGGATCAATTACTTTGATGATGACAGCCTGATTGATACGATCGAGGACTAAGATAAAAAGTGGAAATTCGGCGTGGCTTTCTGGAATGCCGGGAGTGTGCTGCCGGAAATGAATTGAATTAAGAAATAGAGAAAAGTCTGTCTTTTGGCATGGGAAAGGTGTCGGGGGACAGGCTTTTTTGCGTGATTCCCACTTAAAAACGGTTTACATAGTCCCTAAAATTCGATATAATAGTCTGTACCGCGTTATAACGCAAGGCTATATCAAATATGAAATGAAAGAATACTAAGAGGGCTACACATGAGTAAAAACAAACAATGGGCGAGTAAGCTGGGCTTTATTATGGCGACGGCTGGGGCGGCGATTGGATTGGGAAATCTGTGGAAATTTCCATATCTGATGGGAAAGAACGGTGGATTTCCATTTCTGGTTGCGTATCTGTTTTTTATCGTCGTTCTCGGACTGCCGGTTATGATCACGGAAATGTCCCTGGGACGGAAGACGCGGCATGATCCGGTGCAAGCATATGCGGACATTCATCCGCATGCACGGATTGTCGGTATATTCGGCGTACTGGCGGCGTTTATTATTTTGAGTTATTACAGCGTCATCGGCGGCTGGATTTTAAAGTATATTGCCAGCTATGTGACGACGGCGGCAGCGCCGGATTTTAACGCCTTTATCGGCAGCAGCGAGCCGGTGATCTGGCATATTGTATTTATGGCAGCGACTATAGCTGTCTGCTATTTTGGCATCAATGGCATTGAGAAAGCGAGCAAATTGATGATGCCGATGCTTCTGGTTCTGTTATTTGTCATCATTTTCAGAAGCGTGACGCTTCCGGGAGCTTCGAAAGGACTGTTATTTATCTTCCAGCCGGATTTTTCGGCGTTCACGCTTTCTTCTGTCAGCGCGGCACTGGGACAGGTGTTTTATTCCCTGAGTCTCTGTATGGGTATCACGATCACCTACGGAAGCTATCTGAGTGGAAAGGAAAATATTCCAAAAAGCTGTATGATCGTCGGTGGTCTGGACACCGTGATTGCGGTTCTCGCGGGTATCGCGATCTTTCCGGCAGTATTTGCCTTCGGTCTGGAGCCGGGACAGGGACCGGGACTGATTTTCGGCACACTGCCGATGGTATTTGCGAATATTGCGGGAGGAACTTTCTTTGCAATCCTGTTTTTTGCGCTGGTTTTTTTCGCAGCCGTTACGAGTGCGATCGCACTTCTGGAAGTCTGTGCCTCTTTTGCGATTGATTCGCTGGGCTGGGAACGCAAGCATGCGGCGCTTGTGATTGGTACGGCGATCACGCTGCTTGGCATTCCGAGTGCGCTGTCCTTCGGCGTCCTGAGTGATGTCACAATCCTGAATCAGTCGGTCTTTGATTTCGCCGGACTGGTAACGGATAATATTCTGATGCCGCTCGGTGGACTCACGATGTGCTACTATGTAGGCTGGAAATGGAAACCGGAGTATCTGCTTGCGGAGATCGAGGCGGACGGTACGAAATTCCGTCTGGGAAAACTTTGGGTGTTCTGCATCCGATTCCTGACGCCGATTATGGTGGGAATCGTCAGTGTAACTGGATTTTATAATTTGTACTTGGCGATTCGGTAGGAAGAGCGGTTTTGTTGACAAAAACAGGAAATTGCCGTATAATTTGTTAAAGTTCAGACAAGGTCATGGAAATAGGGATAGGATGTGCTTGACGGTGGATCAAGGGCGGAAAAAGACCATTTGTGTGATAATCTGAATGGACAGACAACTTGGGGAAACTTGAATATAAGACAATTAAATTATGGGGATACCGCAGAATGACAAGGATGTGATTAGGCGGTGTCCCTACTTCGACTGTCGGGAATGAATCGGATATGAGGCATTGCCGCAGGCGGAAAAGCTGCGCCGTGTGAGTGAGCACAGAATCACAAGCCGGAAGACGTTGCGGAGAAAGCAGAGAAGGAGGATGAGATATATGGTTCAGAGAAAGAAAACATTAGCCAAGACAGCGGCAAAGAAATCTGTTTCAACGGAAGAGAAAAAGGTTCCGTCTGTTGTGGAGAAAAAAGAGACAGCCGTAGCTGAAGTGGCGAAGAAAGAAACGGCAGTGGCAGCAGTCGCAAAGAAAGAGACAGCGGTAGCGGAAGTGGCAAAGAAGGAAACAGCTGTTGCAGCGGTGGAGAAAAAAGAGACGGCAGTAGCATCCGTTCCGAAAAAGGAAACTGCACTGGCACATGTAGAGAAGAAAGAAACAGCCGTAGCGCCGGTACAGAAGAAGGAGACCGCCCTCGCAGAGAAGAAAGAGAGGGCAGCAGCCGCAGAGAAAAAGGAGACAGACGTGACCGTAAAGAAAACAACTGCAAAGAGAACCACAAAGACAACCACAAAGACAACCACTGCAGCAAAGAAGACAGCTGAGAAAAAGAAAGTAAAGACAGTTGCATACGTACAGTACGCAGGTGCTGAGATTTCTATCGAGAAGCTGGAGGCAGAAGCAAAGAAAGCATATGCAGCTCTGGGACATAAAGAGGACGAGATTGAGGTTCTGACCCTGTATGTTAAACCGGAGCGTGCCGTTTACTATGTGGTAAACGGAGAAGGTTCCAGTGAGTACAAGATTGTGTACTAAGGTGGGCATTCGGTGAAGTTTACGGATCTGTATGACGGGAAGTTTACATACCATATCTGCTTAAAATGAGGGAGCAGGTATAAAAATCTAAGAATGGTAAAAAGCCAGTTTTTATATCTTTGGTGTATTAAGGGAGATATAGAATTGGCTTTTTTGTTGATAGGGAGATGTTTTAAAAACGCTTTGCAAGAATTACAACAGGGAATGCGGATGATTCGGTGCAGGGCGGAATGAAGGAAAAAACAGCCAGAACAGTACTCCAGCGGTTAAGGTCAGGCAAATCTCCATGGCACTGTTGATGATTCCCGATAAAATCCAGCTGTCCAGACAGAAGACGGATGAAATCCAGAGGAGCAGAAGGCAGAGACGCCCACGGGTAGCAGGAGAATCCAGAGAGTGAGTCAATTTGCTGAAAAAGGCAGTATTGGAGGTCCTTTGGGAATAACGGACAGGAGCTGGGGACGAAAAATAGAGCTGCAAGCTTAAATAAAACAGATTATAAAGAAATAACAGCGCAGCCGCCAGCGCCAGAAGCGTGTGAAGGATAGCACAGACTGGGAGGTGCTCCGGGGCATAGGGCAGCAGGGCAGCGGCAGTGAGGAGAAGCAGGCAGCATTTTGCCTGGCGGGGGCGGTACAGGGAGAGTTGGGAGTAGAAAAAGCCGCCGCAGAGCAGGCACCAGAGAAAAAATTCCCCACGCCGGTGCAGTGCAATGCTGATGCTGGAAAAATTGGAGGAAAACAGATTGCTTCCGCGTGTGAGTGAGAAACTAAAAAAAGGGAGGAGAACGAACGTAAATATCCATCGAATCATGAGGATAGTGTGGGAAAATGGGGCGGAAAAGATACTGGAAAGAAGAGGCAGAAATAGTTGACGGAATTGCTGTTTATGTAATAGTATTATTATTTAGAAAAGATGAATTATATGTTTGATTAAGAAGGATAATACAAAACTATGATAAATTTACCAGCAGCATTTACTGAACGAATGAAACAGATGCTTGGCAGGGAGTACGATGCGTTTATCGCCAGTTATGACAAGGAGCGCTCACAGGGACTGCGCGTGAACGGACTGAAAGCGGATCCGGCTGAATTTGCTAAGACGGCTCCATTTTCTCTGAATCCGGTTGCGTGGGCGGCGGAGGGATTCGCTTATGGGGCGGAGGAGCGTCCGGGGCGTCATCCGTACCACGATGCGGGCGTTTACTATATTCAGGAGCCGAGCGCGATGATTGCGGCTTCGCTTTTAAACCCGCAGCCGGGGGAAATGATTCTGGATCTCTGTGCGGCACCGGGCGGAAAATCGACGCAGGCGGCGGCGAGATTGGGCGGAGAAGGACTTCTGGTGAGCAATGAGATCCATCCGGCGCGTGCAAAGATTCTCTCGCAGAATATCGAGCGCATGGGAATCCGGAATGCGGTTGTGACAAATGAAGATTCCGGGCGGCTGACGAAGTATTTTCCGGCATTTTTTGATGGGATCATCGTGGATGCACCGTGTTCCGGCGAGGGAATGTTCCGCAAGGATGAGACGGCGGTCACGGAATGGAGCCCGGAGAATGTGCATCGCTGTGCTGGGCGGCAGCAGGAGATTCTTGAAAATGCGGCGATGATGCTGAAACCGGGCGGACGGCTGGTGTACTCCACCTGTACTTTTGCGCCGGAGGAGGACGAGCAGGCGATCGGACGTTTCTTAGAGGCACATCCAGAGTTTGCGCTAGAGGAAACGCCGGACTATCCGGGACTTTCGCACGGCGTTGCAGCCTGGGGGGCGGGCGTGACGGATGGAATCGAGAAAACGGTCCGTATCTGGCCGCACCGGACCGAGGGAGAAGGCCATTATGCAGCACTTCTTCGAAAAACGGGCGAGCCGGAGAGCGTGAAGCGTAAATATCCGGCTTCGGTGAAAGACAAGAAGCTTCTGGCAGTCTATGAGGATTTTTGCAAGGAGATATTTATAGAGCCGAAGAAATGGACGGCGGACAGTACGATGACGATGTTTGGCGACCAGCTTTACCGGACGCCGGAGGAAATGGTCGATTTTAAGGGGCTGCGGGTGCTTCGCCCGGGGCTTCAGATGGGAGAATTTAAGAAAAACCGTTTTGAGCCGTCCCACGCGCTGGCACTTGCCCTGCATCCGTCGGAGGTAAAACAGAATGTGAACCTGTCTGCAGACGCGCCGGAGACGGCGGCATATCTGCGCGGCGAGACGATCCAGCTTTCTGCGGAAGATGCCGGAAAAGGCTGGTGCCTTGTGACCGTGGACGGATATTCTCTCGGATGGGGCAAGAAGAGCAGCGGTACGCTGAAAAACCATTATCCGAAGGGACTGCGGAAGCAGTATTAATAGAAGAAGGAAAAATCCTCCGGCATCGGAGCCGTAAACTCCATTGCTTCCCCAGTGATCGGATGCCGGAATGCCACCGTATAGGAGTGAAGCGCCTGCCGTCCGATGAAGCGGTAATCCGGGTTGTATAGAAAATCCCCTAAAAGTGGGTGCCCGATGGCTTTCATGTGGACCCGGATCTGGTGGGTGCGCCCCGTTTCCAGGCGAAGCCGGACGAGGGAGCAGCCGAGATCGTCCCGGTAATCGAGACACCGGTAATGGGTAACGGCGTGTTCCCCATGATCCATATCGATGCAGCGTTCGATGGTGGAACCATCTTTTCGGGCGATCGGCAGATCGATAGTGCCAGATTCTTCTGGTTTACCGGCAACAATCGCGAGATATTCGCGGCGTATCTCTTTTTTTGCGGTCATGGCGGAGAGAAATGCGCCGCTTATTTTATGTTTGGCGATCAGCAGAAGACCGGTGGTGTCTCGGTCTAAGCGGTTCACGGCACGGAACACGAAATGTTCGCCGCGCGAGGCAAACCGGTACGCGAGGGCGTTTGCCAGCGTATTTTCATGGTGTCCCTGGGATGGGTGGACAGGCATTCCGGTGGCTTTGTTGAGTATTATGAGATCTTCGTCTTCATATACTAGATTGACCGGAAGAATATCTGAAGAAACGGGTTCGTCCGGGAGAAAGAGCGTCAGGGTGTCTCCGATCTGAAGCGGTGTGTTCAGCCAGGACGGTGTTCCGTTCAGGCAGATCTGCTCAGGGTTCTGTTTGAGCTCGATGAGGATGCGGCGGGAATATCCGGCATCGCGGAGGAAGGCGCCGATGGTATCAGCTTTGTTTTTATTTGTAATAGTGTATGATAATGTCCGTTTCATTTAGGGAACCTCTTTGTAATCATTGTGATGCCAATAAGGATAACATAAAAGCAAGGAGGCTGCAATCTCATAGTATTTTTTGAAGGATTCTCGAAACCCTATTGACTTGCGATCAAAAACCTAGTATCATTACTAATAAGTAAGGCTGTTTTTATTCAAATTACTTATAAGTAGAACTAATAAATACAATGCAGAGAAAAGGAGAATGAACGATGGCAAAAGTAGGAATTGTAATGGGAAGCGATTCGGACATGCCGATCATGGCACAGGCAGCAGATTTTCTGGACAAGATGGGGATTGATTATGAAATGACAATCATTTCTGCACACCGTGAGCCAGACATCTTTTTTAACTATGCAAAATCCGCTGAGGAGAAAGGCTTTAAGGTTATCATTGCAGGTGCTGGTAAGGCAGCGCATCTGCCGGGTATGTGCGCGGCACTGTTTCCGATGCCGGTGATCGGTATTCCGATGAAAACCTCGGATTTAGGCGGAGTTGATTCTCTGTATTCGATCGTACAGATGCCGTCCGGTATTCCGGTTGCGACGGTAGCGATCAATGGCGGCAAGAATGCGGGTATTCTGGCAGCCAAGATTCTGGCAACTTCCGATCCGGAGCTGTTAGCGAAATTAAAGGCATACTCCGAGGAGATGAAGAATGAAGTAGCCGGTAAGGATGAGAAATTACAGAAACTGGGACATAAAGAGTATCTGGCACAGAAATAAAAACAAAAAATATAAACAAGGACATACGGAGGAAAACCATGGATTACAAGAATTCCGGAGTAGATATTGAGGCTGGTTATAAGTCAGTAGAACTGATGAAAGAGCATGTAAAGAAAACGATGCGCGAGGAGGTGCTGGGAGGTCTGGGCGGCTTTGCCGGTGCATTCTCCCTGGCAAAGATTAAAGAGATGGAAGAGCCGGTTCTCTTATCTGGTACGGACGGCTGCGGCACAAAGGTAAAGCTGGCGATCATCATGGACAAGCATGACACGATCGGTATCGATGCAGTTGCGATGTGTGTCAACGACATTGCATGTGCAGGTGGCGAGCCGCTGTTTTTCCTGGACTATATTGCCTGCGGCAAGAACTATCCGGAAAAGATCGCGGATATCGTAAAAGGCGTTGCAGAAGGCTGCTTACAGTCGGAGGCAGCTCTGATCGGCGGCGAGACAGCCGAGCATCCGGGACTGATGCCGGAGGAAGATTATGATCTGGCTGGTTTTGCTGTCGGTGTGGTTGATAAAAAAGACATGATTACCGGCGAAAACCTGAAACCGGGTGATGTACTGATCGGTATGGCATCCACCGGCGTTCACAGCAATGGTTTCTCCCTGGTCCGCAAGGTATTTGAGAAGGAACTCAACAAAGAGGGACTGGAGACCTACTATGAGGAGTTGGGAACCACGCTTGGCGAGGCACTTCTGGCACCGACCCGTATCTATGTAAAGGCGCTGAAAGCAGTGAAGAATGCAGGCGTGACTGTGAAAGCGTGCAGCCATATCACAGGCGGCGGCTTCTATGAGAATGTTCCGCGTATGCTGAAAGACGGCGTCCGCGCAGTCATCAAGAAAGACAGCTATCAGATTCCGCCGATCTTTGGTATGCTGGCGAAGAAAGGCGATATCGAGGAGCACATGATGTACAATACCTACAACATGGGTATCGGCATGGTTGTAGCAGTCGATGCGGCTGATGCAGAGCGTGCGATGGAGGCAATGAAGTCCGCTGGCGATACACCGTACATCATCGGTTCCATTGAGGCAGGAGAAAAGGGAGTAACATTATGCTAAGAGTCGTTGTAATGGTGTCTGGCGGCGGTACAAATCTGCAGGCAATCCTGGATGCGGTTGATAACGGCAAGATCACGAACGCAGAGGTTGCAGCGGTTATCAGCAACAATGAGGGCGTTTATGCGATTGAGCGCGCGAAAAAACACGGTGTCCCGGCGTTTGTTGTGACTCCGAAGGCGTATGAGACGCGAGATGCATTCGATGAGGCGCTTTTAGAGACCGTCAAGGCGTGTAAGCCGGATCTCATCGTTCTGGCTGGATTTCTTGTGAAGATTCCGGCGGCGATGATCGAGGCATACAGAAATAAAATTATCAATATCCACCCGTCCCTGATTCCGTCCTTCTGTGGCGTCGGCTATTATGGACTGAAGGTGCATGAGGCGGCACTGGCGCGCGGCGTCAAGGTGACGGGCGCGACGGTTCACTATGTGGATGAGGGAACCGATACCGGTCCGATCATTTTGCAGAAAGCAGTTGAAGTGGAACAGGGAGATACCCCGGAAGTTCTGCAGAGACGTGTAATGGAGCAGGCAGAATGGAGAATTCTGCCAAGAGCCATTGATCTGATCGCAAACGGTAAAGTTAAAGTAGAAGGACATCGTGTGACGATCGAGTCATAGAGGATAAAGGAGCAGTGTAAGATGAAAGTATTAATCGTTGGAAGTGGCGGAAGAGAACATGCAATCGCATACAGCGTTGCAAAAAGCGATAAAGTAGACAAGATTTACTGTACTCCGGGAAATGCGGGAATTGCAGAATTTGCAGAGTGTGAACCGATCGGAGCCATGGAATTTGACAAGATCGTAGCATTTGCAAAAGAAAAAGAGATTGATCTGGTTATTGTTGGAATGGATGATCCACTGGTTGGCGGTCTGGTGGATGAACTGGAAGCCGCAGGTATCCGTACTTTCGGACCTAAAAAGAATGCAGCGATCCTTGAGGGATCAAAAGCATTTTCCAAGGATCTCATGAAGAAATATAACATTCCGACTGCAGCTTATGAGAATTTTACAGATCCGGATAAGGCAGTTGAATATCTGAAGACGGAGGCCAGATTCCCAATTGTATTAAAAGCAGACGGACTGGCACTTGGAAAAGGCGTGCTGATCTGTAAGAATCTGGAAGAGGCTGAAGAAGGCGTGAAGACGATCATGCTGGATAAGAAATTCGGTACAGCCGGTAATGAGATGGTTATAGAAGAATTCATGACAGGAAGAGAAGTCTCAGTACTGTCATTTGTAGATGGAAATACAATCAAAACGATGACCTCGGCACAGGATCATAAGCGTGCAGGTGATGGAGATACAGGTCTGAATACAGGAGGAATGGGAACATTTTCACCAAGTCCGTTCTATACAGAAGAAGTAGATGACTTCTGTAAGAAATATGTATATCAGGCAACCGTTGATGCTATGAAGGCAGAAGGAAGACCGTTCAAAGGTGTAATCTTTTTCGGACTGATGCTGACAGCGGACGGACCGAAGGTTCTGGAATACAATGCCAGATTCGGAGATCCTGAAGCGCAGGTGGTTCTTCCGAGAATGAAAAATGATATCATTGATGTAGTAGAAGCTTGTATTGATGGTACGCTGGATCAGATCGATCTGCAGTTTGAAGACAATGCTGCAGTATGTGTTGTTCTGGCAAGTGACGGATATCCGGTGAAATATGACAAAGGACTTCCAATCAGCGGACTGGAGGAATTTGACAGGCACGAAGGCTATTACTGCTTCCATGCAGGTACGAAATTCAACGGTGATCAGATTGTGACCAACGGCGGACGTGTACTTGGTGTGACAGCAAAGGGAAAAGACTTAAAAGAAGCAAGAGCTAATGCCTATGCGGCAACCGAATGGGTAAAATTCGATAATAAATATATGCGTCATGATATTGGTAAAGCGATTGACGAAGCATAAAAAGTACGAAAAGAGTATGAAAAGAAGAGCTTACGATTTAGGTTGTAAGCTCTTTTTAATTGTGTTATAGTATCCATATAACAAAAGAAAAAGACAGATAACAGGTGATGAGATGTTGATAGAAATTGATTTTAACAGCAGCGAGGCAATCTATGTACAACTGCAGAATCAGATTATCATGGGGATTGCAACAGACATGATTCGGGAGGGAGATACCTTACCGCCTGTCAGACAG
>ENA-ORRZ01001825-ORRZ01001825.1-human-gut-metagenome-genome-assembly--contig:-NODE-1825-length-12144-cov-3.474646_pt1 | contig 12144 bp, 7 predicted proteins | sample MGYA00242185_ERZ509152 | MGnify/ENA primary metagenome ERZ509152 (study PRJEB26280, sample SAMEA2338668) | human gut metagenome | biome: human gut; feature: human-associated habitat; material: faeces... | reverse complement strand
CTCGAGCATACCGTTTACCATACCAACGACTGTTTTGTAGCCGCACATATATTTACCGGCACCCTCAGATACACCGAGGATAACAGGTGAGTTGAGTTCCTGTGCTGTTAAAAGAATTGATTTTGTCCATTCAAGGTTGTTGATGTTGAACTGACCTACTGCATAGTGGCCTGCCTTTGCTTTTGTAAGCATTTCTTTAGCGTTTACTAATGGCATTTTAATCTTCCTTTTTTAAAAAATTTCAGCAGACAAGCGTCCCCACCTGCCGATTTAAGTTTATTATACAATATATTTTTGAAAATATAAAGACCTAAAAAGAAGATTTAGTGAAAATTTTAACAATTAGTCGAAAAATTCTTCATTTTGTCCTGTTTTAGTCAATTATCACTAAACTTTCAAAATACACTCACACTTCCGTAACACAACAAGGTTGATTTTGATTTTGTGAAAAGGTATAATATAAATGTAAATTACAATACTTGATTTTGAGCAAGCGTTGTATGATAATATTTTTTGTAAACTATCCCGTAGGGGTAGTCTTGCGACCGCAAGTAATGACAGATATTTTATTGCAAACAAAGTTTTATAAATATAACAAAACAACCGATATAGTGACTGGCAGATGATATCTGCCCCTACGAAATATTTGTTCATTTCGGCAATTTGCTTGCAAAAAATTTTGTTTCATTACTTAAGGACAAACGCAGTTTGTACCCCACGGTAACAAATAAATGTAGGAGTAACTTTTATGGACAATTTTGACAACAACAATATGGGTGGGTTTGAACCGCAAAAGCCGTTCACCGAAAAGCCCGTACAAAACAATAATATGAACACGGAACAGACAATTCCCGTTTCCGAACCCGAAACACCGGAAGAACAGGCTCAGAATGTTCAGCCGCAGAACGGCAACACACCGTACGGTGATTATATTTTCGGCAACAACAATCAAAACACGGCAAACAATGCAAATCCGACTGAAAATGTTCCGCCGTATCAGCAGAATCAAAATCCGAATCCGAACACCCACGCTCAGCCGTGGCAGTACGGTTACGGTCAGTATCCATACAGCGGACAGAATCCGCAGTATAATCAGAACAATCAGCAGTACGGACAGTATCAAAACAACACAGGATACAATCAGAATGTACCTCCGTATCAGCAGAATATGTACGGACAGCCTCCCTACGGCAACAACGGTACATACAATCAGCAATACAATCCGCAGATGTACGCACAGTACCCCCAAAAGAAAACAAAGGGCGGAATAATTGCGTTGATTATCGTTCTCTGTTCGCTTCTTGCAATCGGTTTTATCGGTATGATGGTATACGGATTTTCGGTTGGCATAAAAGAAGATTTAAACAACGACCGAAGCGATTCGGGCAATTCGTTCAGACTTCCGAATAAAGACAGCACAACACCGTTTGAAACCCTTCCTAACACCTCATCGCAGGGTAAAACTCACGATGAGTCTGACTACAGTGACAAGGTGAACAAGGATTACTCGGGTATGAAGCTTGAAAGCAATCCGAAAGACGCAAAAACAAACAACAGCTACACATCCGCAAAAGCATCCGAAAAGGTTTCCGACTCGGTAGTCGGCATTCTTTGTTACTCGGACGATGTTCCCGATCAGGCTGACACAACAACCGCATCTTCACAGGGAAGCGGAATCATCTCCTCACAGGACGGCTATGTTATTACAAACGCTCATGTAATCGGTAACAGCAAAACAGCCTATGCAATCAGAGTTGTAACATCTGACGGCAAGGAATACAAGGCAGGTGTTGTGGGCTACGATTCAAGAACCGACATTGCAGTTCTCAAAATGGACGATGCAAAGGGACTTACTCCTGCAACATTCGGTGATTCGTCACAGCTTGAGGTTGGTCAGGATATTATCGTAGTCGGCAATCCGGGCGGTCTTGACTATCAGAACACAACAACCAAGGGCGTTATTTCGGCGCTTGACAGAAAACTTTCAACATCAAGCCTTACAAAGTACATTCAGACCGATGCCGCAATCAATCCCGGCAACTCGGGCGGTCCGCTTGTAAACTACTACGGTCAGGTTGTCGGAATTACAACTTCAAAGATTGTTTCCGAAACTTACGAAGGTATGGGCTTTGCAATTCCGTCACAGACAGTAAAAAGCATTGTTGACACACTTGTAAAGAACGGCTATGTTGAAGGCAGAGTAAAAATCGGCATTTCGGGCATTGCGGTAACCTCCGATCAGGCATCAAATTACAACATTCCGCAGGGCATTTATGTTCAGAGTATCGTATCGGGCGGTCCGTGTGACGGCACAAGCCTTGAAAAAGGCGATATCATCACAGAGGTTGACGGCGAAACAATTACAAGCTTTGCAGATGTTTATGCGATTCTTGAAACCCACAAGCCGGGGGACAAAATCAAGGTTAAATATTACAGCTCATCATCGGGCGACGGTGAGGTTGAAATCACACTTCAGGAAGATAAGTAATTTTAATATAAGAATATCACCAAAAGCAAGAGGGCAGTCACGGCAATGTGACTGCCCTCTTGCTAATTGAAAATTAAAATTGAAAAATTGCAGGGGTGAACCGTGTTCGCCCGTTCGTGTGCAACTCATTTATATAATTTGATTTTACATAAATATTGCGTCATTATTTTTTAACGGGGATAAAATTCCGCAAAAAACCTGCACTTCTTCCTTTCAGGTAAAACCAACCTATGGTGTCAAAAACTACCGCTCCTACAAAATTAACAAGCAAATCTTTCATTGTATCAATCAGACCGATGTCAAGGTAACCGTTAATACCGAGATTTTCACCGTTCACAACGGTTGATGTTATATCCCTGATGTGCATTATCACATTCGGCTTGCCCGAAATCAAACCCGAATGTATTGCCGTAATTACGGTGTCCTTTTGCATATCCTTTTCAAAAAGCATATCCGCACCAAACTCAAAAAACTCCCACACAACACCGACTGTCATTGAAAAGCAGAACGAAAACAGGCACACGAACATGGGCGAGAGGCTCAATTTCACCCGTTCGCTTCTGTTCAAAATATCGGTCAGTCCAAAACCAACGCCTGCACAGATAAAGCCGTTCACAGTATGGAGCAATGAATCCCATATCGGAATCTTTTCGTAGAACGCACCGAGCTCACCCATAACATTTGCCGCAAACACGAACAGCACAACAATCGTTTCAAGCACACTCGGCAACGCTACCGACAGCTTTCGGTCGATGAACAACGGAAGCATCAACAGTCCGAGCGTTAACACGCAGGTCATGACATTCTCCCATTTTCCGTTTAAAATGCCGGCAGTCAAAAGTGACACAAGTATGAGCCTTATAATGATGTAAACGCCTGCCTTAACCTTGTGCTGTCGCATTTCACGCACATTCAGCCACCGTGCAAGCCTTTGAAAAAATCCTTTAAGTCGTTTTTTCATAATATCCCCCGATTTTTACACTTATTTTTTCCTTAAAAACGAGATAAACCCCTGTAAAATTGTATTAGCTTTTTCTGCCTGATATTACCGCAAAATAAAAAAGCCACCGCCATCTGCGATGACTCATAAGCATTGATATTAAATTACTTTTTCTCTGACTTCTCTGATGATTCGGCTTTTTCGCCATTTTTTTCAGCCTCAAGCTTTTTCTTGAGTTCCTCTTTGCCGACAGCAAGCATCAGCTTGATACGGTTCTCCTGATTTACCTTCGGCGCACCCGGATCATAGTCGATGGCTACAATATTGGCTGTCGGATATTCTCTGCGGATTTCTTTGATAACACCCTTACCTACAATGTGGTTCGGCAGACATCCGAAAGGCTGGATACAAACAATATTCGGAACATCTCCATGGATCAGTTCCATCATCTCACCTGTCAGAAACCATCCCTCACCTGTCTGGTTTCCGGTGGAAACGATCGGAGATGCCATTTTTGCCAGATCTCTGATATCAGCAGGCGGTGCAAAATGGCGGCTCTGTGCAAGAGCTTCGCTTGCAGGCTTTCTCACCCATTCGATTGCTTTGATTCCCCAGTTTGCCATGGTTGCCTTGGACTTCTTGAATCCAAGATTTTCTACCTTAAAGTTCTGATTATAGAAGCAGTAGCACATGAAATCGATCAGATCCGGTACAACTGCCTCAGCGCCTTCAGATTCCAGAAGCTCTGCCAGATGATTATTTGCAGCAGGCAGGAACTTGACAAGGATCTCACCTACGATGCCGACACGAGGCTTCTTCACATCACTGATCGGAATGGTATCAAATTCATGAACCATTTCGCGGCACATTTTTTTAAACTGGCTGTGGCTGATACTGCTTCCGCTTAAGAAAGAGATCACACGCTGTTCCCAGATTTTATGTTTCCTGTTTACGATTCCCTCTTCCAGTTCATAAGGACGCATACGATATACGCATTTCATCAGGATATCTCCGAATACGGCACCGTAAGCAACTTTCTTCACTAATGGAAGCGTAAGTTTGAATCCGGGATTGCTTTCCAGACCGCTTAAGTTAACAGAGATAACCGGAATCTGTTCCATACCGGCTTTCTTTAATGCGCGTCGTATAAATGCGATATAGTTGGAAGCACGACATCCGCCACCTGTCTGGGACATGACAACGGCCGTTTTGTTCAGGTCATATTTACCGGAAAGCAGAGCATCCATGATCTGTCCCACAACGATCAGAGACGGATAGCAGGCGTCATTGTTTACATACTTCAGACCAACATCCACTGCATGCTTATTGTCATTCGGAAGCACCTCCAGGTTGTATCCGCAGGAATTGAATGCTGCCTGCAGGAGGCTGAAATGGAACGGTGACATCTGCGGGCAGAGGATGGTATAGTCCTTTCTCATTTCCTTTGTAAAGGATACTTTATCAATGGAAGCAGGTTTGACAGTACGTTTCTGTCCCTGTGCTTTCTTCGCGCGGATCGCTGCGATCAGGGAACGGATACGGATTCTTGCAGCACCAAGGTTATTTACCTCGTCAATCTTTAAGCAGGTATAGATTTTGTCACTTCCGTCAAGGATTTCATAAACCTCGTCAGTAGTAACTGCATCCAGACCACATCCAAAAGAGTTGAGCTGGATCAGATCCAGGTCATCGCGTGTCTTTACATAGTTTGCAGCAGCATACAGTCTGGAGTGGTACATCCACTGGTCATTGACGCGGATCGGGCGTTCCACAGGTGCCAGATGAGAGATGGAATCCTCAGTAAGTACGGCAATACCATAGCTGTTGATCAGATCCGGGATACCATGATGGATTTCCGGGTCAATATGGTATGGGCGTCCTGCAAGGACAATACCATGGCGTCCTGTATCTTCCAGATATTTCAGGGTTTCTTCCCCTTTTTTCTGTACATCGCGGCGTGCAGCAGCCATTTCCTCCCAGCCCTTATGCACAGCAGCTTTGACTTCTTCTGCCGGGATATCCTTAAATTCCTCTACCAGACGATTTGCCAGAATTTCCTCAGAAGTAAATGCAAGGAACGGATTGCGGAAGGTAATGGACGGATCGTTTAATTCGTCTACGTTATTCTTGATATTTTCGGCATATGAGGTAACGATCGGGCAGTTATAGTGGTTGACTGCATCCGGGAACTCGTTACGTTCATATGGGATACATGGGTAGAAAATAAATTTCACGCCATTGCGGATCAGCCAGGTTACATGGCCATGTGCGAGCTTGGCAGGGTAGCATTCGGACTCACTTGGAATGGACTCAATACCCAGCTCGTAAATCTTTCTGGTGGAAGTAGGAGAGAGAACAACCTCATACTTCAGTTCTGTAAAGAAAGTATACCAGAAAGGATAATTCTCAAACATGTTCAGAACACGGGGGATACCTACTTTACCTCGCGTTGCCTTATCAGCAGTAAGCGGTGCGTAGGAGAAAATACGCTTATATTTATATTCATAAAGATTCGGAATATGATCTTTGTTCTTTTCCTTACCGATACCGCGTTCACAGCGGTTACCGCTTACATACTGGCGGCCGCCGGAGAATTTGTTGATAGTCAGACGGCAGTTATTGGTACATCCACGACAGTTTGCCATAGAAGTTGTATATTTCAGCTCGTTGATCTTATCAATGGAGAGCATAGTCGTTTCTGCGCCTTCCTGATGGCGTTCACGGGCAATCAGTGCGGCACCGAAGGCACCCATGATTCCGGCAATATCCGGACGGATGGCTTCGCAGCCTGCAATCTTTTCGAAGCTTCGAAGAACCGCATCATTGTAGAAGGTACCACCCTGTACAACGATGTGTCTGCCAAGTTCGGAAGCATCAGAAACCTTAATAACCTTATAGAGTGCATTTTTGATAACAGAGTAAGCAAGACCTGCGGAAATATCGGATACCTCAGCTCCTTCTTTCTGTGCCTGCTTTACCTTGGAATTCATGAAAACAGTACATCTGGTACCAAGATCTATAGGATGCTGTGCAAAAACAGCAGCTTTTGCGAAATCCTGTACTGTATAATTCAGGGATTTGGCAAAGGTTTCAATAAAGGAACCGCATCCGGAGGAGCATGCTTCATTTAACTGTACGCTGTCAACGGTCTTGTTGCGGATCTTGATACATTTCATATCCTGTCCGCCGATATCCAGGATACAGTCTACCTCCGGGTCAAAAAACGCTGCTGCATAGTAATGGGATACGGTCTCAACCTCGCCCTCATCCAGGATCAGAGCAGCCTTAATCAGAGCCTCGCCGTAACCTGTAGAACAGGAATAAGCGATCTTTGCGTCTTTGGGAAGCAGTTCATAGATTTCTTTAATAGAACGGATGGTAGTTTTTAACGGGTTTCCGTTGTTGCTGCTGTAAAAGGAATAGAGAAGTGTTCCATCTTCGCCTACCAGTGCAGTTTTGGTTGTGGTGGAACCTGCATCAATACCCAGATAGCAGTTTCCTTTATATGTAGCCAGATCTCCTGTTTTTACTTTGTAGGAACTCTGACGTTTTGCAAATGCATCGTATTCTTCCTGAGACGCGAAAAGTGGTTCCATACGTTCTACTTCGAAATCCAGCTTAATGGAATTGCGGAGTCTGTCTTTCATTTCTGTCAGGGAAATGGAGTTGTCTTCTTTTGCATTTAATGCAGAACCGATGGCTGCAAAAAGATGGGAGTTCTCCGGAATGATGGTGTGTTCCTCATCCAGCTTCAAAGTACGGATAAAGGATTCTCTCAGTTCGGACAGGAAGTGAAGCGGACCACCCAGGAATGCAACATGTCCACGGATAGGTTTTCCACAGGCAAGACCGGAGATGGTCTGGTTTACAACTGCCTGGAAAATAGAAGCTGACAGATCCGGTTTGGTTGCACCGTCATTAATCAGCGGCTGGATATCCGTTTTGGCGAAAACACCGCAGCGTGCAGCAATCGGGTAGAGTGCTTTGTAATCTTTGGCATATTCATTCAGACCTGTGGCATCTGTCTGGAGAAGAGAAGCCATCTGGTCGATGAAAGAACCGGTACCGCCTGCACAGATACCGTTCATACGCTGTTCTACGTTTCCGTTTTCGAAATAAATGATCTTGGCATCCTCACCGCCAAGCTCGATGGCAACATCTGTCTTTGGTGCCAGCTTCTGCAGAGAAGTAGAAACTGCAATAACCTCCTGGGTAAAAGGAACGCCCAGATGGTTGGCAAGGGTCAGACCGCCGGAACCTGTGATACTGGCCCTGACGGTCATTTCTCCCAGTTTTTCTTTTGCCCGAGACAATAAAAGAGCGAGCGTCTCCTGAATATTGGCGTAGTGACGCTCGTAGTCGGCAAATAATATATGGTTATCGCTGTCTAATACAGCGATTTTGACAGTTGTGGAACCGATATCGATTCCTAAAGAGTTATGTAACTTCATGTTTTCGGGAATGTTTTTCCCCGCCTCCTTATCTGAAAAGTGCAAGATAGCATTTTTACACTTCAGTTTAACATAAAACAGTAAAAATTACAATTTCCATCACTGTAAAAAAAAAGTTAAGAAATCGTATGGAAACTGTTACATTTGAAAAAGTCAGTCTTTTGGTTTGACAAACAGCTCTGCAGAAACTATAATGATAGGGCAGTAACTCTGAAAATATGGAAAAGAAAGGATGGATGGCAGCTATGGATGGTGGCTCGTGTTATCACGCGGAAACAGAAGACGGACGAAAACGCATACCTGCATTGCATTCTTAAATCAGAGAAGAGTCAGAAAAGCTTCCTTTCTGATGATCTGCGGTGCAGGTATCTCCGGTGCTGCGGCAGACAACAATATATAAGGAAAGGAATAATCTGACATGGTTCGTATTTTTAAAACAGAGGAAGGCGTAGTGCGCCAGATTGAAGAGATCGAGAGCGGATGCTGGATTGCCCTGGCAGATCCGACTGCTACAGAAATTCTTGAGGTGGCAGAACGGTTTGGAATAGATCCGGATGATGTGAAGGCACCCCTGGATGAGGAGGAGCGCTCCCGTATTGAGATAGAGGATACCTATAGTCTGATTGTTGTGGATATTCCCCTGATTGAGGAACGCAACGAAAAGGACTGGTATGTGACTATCCCTATGGGTATTATTATGACAGAGGAGGCCATTGTGACTGTCTGTCTGGAGGATACCCCGGTGCTGACAGCCTTTATGGATGGTCGGGTGAGGGATTTCCATACTCATATGAAGAGCCGTTTTATTCTGCAGATTCTGTATAAAAATGCTTCCCTGTATCTGCAGTATCTGAGAATTATTGACAAGAAGAGCGAGGTGGTGGAGCGTGAGCTTCACAAGTCACAGAGAAACCAGGAGCTGATTGAGCTGCTGGAGCTGGAAAAGAGCCTTGTGTACTTTACAACCTCCCTCCGCTCCAATGAGATGGTGCTGGAGAAGCTGCTGCGCAGTGAAAAGATCAAGAAGTATCCGGAGGATACGGATCTTCTGGAGGATGTTATTACAGAGAATAAACAGGCCATCGAGATGGCCAATATTTACAGCGGTATTCTGAGCGGAACCATGGATGCCTTTGCATCGGTTATTTCCAATAATCTGAATATCGTAATGAAGTTCCTGGCTACGATTACGATTGTTATGTCGATTCCGACGATGGTAGCCAGCTTCTATGGAATGAACGTCAATTCCGTGGGAATGCCGTTTGCTTCCAGCCCCTATGGCTTTGTGATTGTTCTGGGCTTTGCAGCCCTGCTGTCTGGTCTGGTAGCGCTGATTTTTTCCAAGAAGAATCTGTTTTAATTGTTGGCAAATAGGTTTCAGAAAGGAAGATTCATGGAGTTTTTCAGAAAATTAGAAAGAAAGTATCAAAGATATGCGATACCGAATCTGATGTATTATATCACCATTCTTTATGCAGTTGGACTGGTAATCTGGCTGGTAAATCCGATTCTGTATTTTGAATATCTGAGTCTAGATGTGGGGAAAATTCTCCATGGACAGGTTTGGCGGATTGTGACATTTTTGCTGTTTCCGCCGGCATTTGGAAACTGGCAGTTTTCTACCGTGTTTTTAGGTGTGTTAGCCCTGTTTGTATATAATAACCTGGGGCAGACATTGGAAAATGTTTGGGGTTCTTTTCGATTTAATGTATTTTTTTTGATGGGTGTGGTAGCTCAGGTTCTGGCTGCCTTTGTAGGATATTTTATATTCAAGGAAAATTGGATGCTGACAACAGGCTTTCTTAATTCTTCGGTTTTCCTTGCATTTGCCATCTGTTTTCCGGATGCGCAGTTCCTTCTGTTTTTTGTATTGCCGATTAAAGCCAGATGGCTGGCAGTGGCAGAGGGAGCGGTGTATCTGTTTGACTTTATCAACGGCGGAATGAATACAAAAGTGGAGCTGGCAGTTTCTTTGCTGAATATCCTGGTATTCTTTGCTATGACCCGCAACTACAAGCGGTATGCGCCTAAGGAGATAAAGCGGAAGCAGGAATTTAAACGGGAAATGAAAATCATAGCGCCTGGACAGGCAAGACATCGCTGCGCAGTATGCGGCAGGACAGAGCTGGATGGAGAAAATCTGGAATTCCGCTACTGTTCCAAATGCGAGGGAAATTATGAATACTGCCAGGATCACCTGTACACCCATCAGCATGTTACAAAGAATTCTGGACAATAGGCTGTAAAAAACGGAGGACAATTTTTTATGAAAAAGACAAAAATCATATGTACCATGGGACCAAATACCAACGACAGAGATCTGATGAAGGCTCTGGCTCTTCATGGCATGGATGTTGCCAGATTTAACTTCTCTCACGGTGATTACGAGGAACAGAAAATGCGTCTCGATATGTTAAAGAGCATCCGTGAAGAAACGGGACTTCCTATTGCAGCTCTTCTGGATACAAAGGGACCGGAGATTCGTACCGGACTTCTGAAAGATGGAAAAAAGGTAACTCTGGAAGCTGGACAGACCTATACTCTGACAACCAGAGAGATTGTGGGAGACAATCAGATTGCTCATATTAACTACAGCGGATTAAATGAAGACGTAGCAGAAGGCAACCGGATTCTGATTGATGACGGACTGATTGAGCTGAAGGTACAGGAAGTAAATGACACAGATATTGTTTGTCAGGTTATAAATGGCGGTGAACTGGGAGAGAAAAAAGGAGTTAATGTACCAAATGTAAAAATTAAGCTGCCGGCTCTTACCGATAAGGATAAGGCAGATATTCGTTTTGGTATTGAGCAGGGCTTTGATTTTATTGCTGCATCCTTTGTACGTACAGCAGATGCAGTTCGTGAGATTCGTGAAATTCTGGATGAGGCTGGTTCTTCTATTCAGATCATTGCAAAGATCGAGAATGCAGAGGGAATTGAGAATCTGGATGCGATTATTGAAGCCAGTGACGGTATTATGGTAGCCAGAGGCGATATGGGCGTAGAGATTCCGGCAGAGGAAGTTCCCCACATTCAGAAAATCATTATTTCCAAGTGCAACCAGGCCTGCAAGCCGGTTATTACTGCAACACAGATGCTGGATTCCATGATCCGTAATCCCCGTCCTACCAGAGCAGAGGTAACGGATGTGGCAAATGCCGTATATGACGGAACCGATGCTGTTATGCTGTCCGGTGAAACTGCTATGGGTAAATATCCGGTGGAAGCTCTCAGCATGATGGCTCAGATTTGTGAGTCTACAGAGAAATATCTGGATTATAACTCCTACCGCAAGAGAAAGGTTTCTGCTGAGAATGAGAAGAACATTTCCAACGCAGTATGCTACTCCTCTGTATCCACAGCTCGCGCTCTGAATGCAAAGGCAATTATCGCTCCTTCCATCAGCGGCTTTACAACAAGAATGCTGTCTAAGTGGAGACCGGGCGTACAGATTATCGGTCTGTCTCCCAGCGCTTCTGCTGTGCGTCAGATGCAGATTTACTGGGGGGTTCGTCCTTTCCAGGCAAAGCGTGCAGAGTCTACAGACGTGCTGATCTGGTCCTCTCTGGAGCTCCTGAAGAACAAGGGAATTCTGGAGGAAGGCGATATTACGGTTGTAACTGCAGGCGTTGTCAGCAGAGCAAGCCGTCATGAGCCGGCTGCAAACACGAACATTATGCGTGTAGTTGTTGTTGACTAAGAACAGAATTTAGAAATTGTTATGAGATAACAGAGACAAAGAAGTCTGATATGGCAGAAAATATGCCATTCAGACTTCTTTTTCGTTCACAGGAAATTACGTTCTATGAACATAGAAACTTTCCGCGAGGATGAGCACTGCATGCCAGAGGAAAAAGGCTGCTGACGCATCTGCGCTTAGCGCGCGGGAATGTGCCAAGGCGCATTGTTTTCACTTCAGGACAAGTCAGTATAGGAGGTTAGTATGGATAAAAAACCATTTGTTACAAAGGAACAGCTGGAAAGCATTACAAAGGAATATCCCACTCCCTTTCATCTCTATGATGAAAAGGGAATTCGGGAAAATGCAAAGCACTTGAGGAAGGCCTTTGCCTGGAATCCCGGATATCGGGAATATTTTGCCGTGAAGGCTACGCCGAATCCCTATCTTTTGCAGATTTTGAAGGAGGAGGGCTGCGGAGCTGACTGTTCCTCTGCAACGGAGCTTATGATGGCAGATGCCGTGGGATTTTCCGGACATGATATCATGTTTTCCTCCAATGAAACGCCTCCGGAGGAGCTTG
>ENA-ORRZ01001811-ORRZ01001811.1-human-gut-metagenome-genome-assembly--contig:-NODE-1811-length-12302-cov-2.481832_pt1 | contig 12302 bp, 11 predicted proteins | sample MGYA00242185_ERZ509152 | MGnify/ENA primary metagenome ERZ509152 (study PRJEB26280, sample SAMEA2338668) | human gut metagenome | biome: human gut; feature: human-associated habitat; material: faeces... | reverse complement strand
TCGATACACAAGCTGTGCTCGAAGCTGCCGCTACGAAGTGGAATTTTTTATCCTTCCGGCCCGGCTTTCCCCGCTCTTTCCCAGAACGCCTCCAGCCACAGCCACGACGATCACGACTGCCACAGCCGCGCCTGCGCCCGCCATATATTTCATGGAAACGCCGCTGGTCCGTTTCTGCCGGATCTTTTTCAGCCGTTCAATATTCTCCTCCGGCTGTACCTTATTCTTTTTTTCCGTTACTTTCTCTTCATCCGTCATTGATACTCTCCATCTCCGGGAATTTCCGGATTTATATACATACCGTAACCCATTTTAGCAGATTATAAGGGTTCCTGTCAAATTTTTTCCCGGGATGAACCATGATATTTTTCTTACGATTTCATGAGGAAAGAGTGGAAAATACGCCGTACCAGGCCTCACCAGTCCACCACACGGTCCACGATGGCCTGCTGCTCGGTGCTGGTCCTCCTCAGATAGATCCTGGTGGTCTCAATGCTCTCATGTCCCATAAGGTCCGCCAGCAGGGCCAGGTCATTGAACCGTTCCAGAAAGCTTTTGGCAAACCGGTGGCGGAAGGAATGGGGATAGGCCACCGCCGGATCGATGCCGTACCGGAGGGCCATGACCTTCAGCTGTCCCGCCACACCCCTGGTGGTGATCCGGCGTCCCTGCTTGTTTAAAAAAAGAAAGCCGCTGGTCTGGTTTCTTCCTTCCAACCAGGCCAGCGCCTCCTCCTGCAAAAGCTTCGGTATGTAGATCCGCCTCAGCTTTCCGCCTTTGGAATACAGATCCATATATCCGATCTGTACATGCTCCGCCTTGATCTGGATCAGCTCGCTGACCCGGACCCCGGTGGCTGCCATAAAGCGGACTGCAAAATACCAGAACAGCTCTCCGTCCCGCTTTAAGCAGCTTTTAAAATACTCATAATCCGCCTCGCTGATCACATTCTCCAGAAAGGCCTTCTGCTGCACCTTTACAAACTGCAGCTTCCACTCTCCCTTTCCAATGCTGTCCAGGTAGCAGTTGATGGCGCGGATCCTTAAATTCACCGTTTTGGGCTTATAGGATTCGATCAGCCACATCTTATGGTCCCGCAGCTTTTTCTGCGTCACCGTATCGAACTGGGCGAAATACTGCTTGACAGCAAATTTGTAGGATGCGATGGTATTTTCCGACAGATTCGTGTTCCGGAGATATACCTCAAAATCGTCTTCTCTCATATTGAAAGACCTCCTTTCAATATGATTTTATCAGACATTTCTCAAAATACCATGTATTTCCCTGTTTTTCGACATGCATCGAAGCCGATGTTTTATAACTCTCCGATTACTGTTTCCCCAGGGTCTGGAAGTGCTCCATGGAGCCGTACAGCTTCTGGATCCGTCCAAATTCCTCCTCATCGTAGAAGGAGCACAGACCATTTCCAAAGGCCTTGGCTGCCTCCAGCATAAACCGTCCTGCATCCTCCAGGTCCTCCAGATGGGTAGCTCCGGTGGCACAGCCTGCCACTGTGGTCTCTGTGGTCACTGCCACGCCTACCACCGGGGCCTTGGTGGCTGTTGCCGGCTGTAAAATGCTGTTTAAGTGGTACAGGCCGTTTCCGTAGGGAGTGATATCCTGCTGGCTTAAGGCAAATACGTGGGGCAGCCGTCCTGTGGTGCTGATCATTACATCCAGAAGATCCTCGCTGACCCGTAAGATGTATCCCTCCTTCACAGTGGGGGAGATGGCAAAGCCGCGGTGATTGATGATCCGGTTGCCCTTGGTGGTATCCACCACTAAAACGGCGTCCAGGTCATCGGTAACCTCTTCCTTATTTACCTGCCAGGTCTCAACCGGGGAGTTCATGAACGGAACGGGCTCATGGGGCGTGGTGGGCGCGTCGGGACATACGTGGGTAGAGATAAATACGTCTCCCTCTAAGAAATCACCCTTTTTCTGCATATCCAGACGGGAGGCAACAAGCTCTTCCCAGGCTTTGCAGCCACTGCCAGAGCCGTTAAAGCGCCGTCTCCGTCAGAAACGAAGCCCAGCTGCTCCGGTCTTGCTCCCAGGCCGCCCAGACGGCCTAAGATACCCATGGTCTTTGCAGAGCCGCCTTTGCTCTTTCCGTTCCTTCCGGGGATCAGGATCCGCACCATATCTGTGTGGCCCTTGGGCCCCTCCAACGGGTAAGTCTCCACCTGACAGTCCGGAACGATGGAGCGGAAATATTCCACCACCTGTGCTCCGGATGCCGAAGCGCTGTCTAAGATATCGAAAAGTTCGATAAGCTGCTTATATAACATAATATAACCCTCCTTGCGTAAAGCCGCCGCTATTTTTAGCTGTTTAATCTATATATCCCTTTTCCTGATAATACCGTCTGGCCCCTTCGTGAAGGAGCCCAGACCCATCCTGGCATAAAAAGGATTTATCCTCCATGGCCGCCAGGCGCGGATCTCCCGCTTTTCCTATATTTTCATCCATGGCCCTGACGATCTCATAGGCCAGCCCATCCTCCATCTCCGCTCCGGCGCATAAAAATACCGGAAAGCCAAAGGTCCTCACAGGATCCTCCTGACCCCTGTATGTTCCTGCCGGGAGCGTGAGCCTCTGGTATCCCGGATTAATCTCCAGGATCCGGTCCAGCTCCTCCTCCGTATAGGAAAGGACTGAAACCTCCATTTCCTCTGAGAGTCTGATGAAAACGTCTGCGGGAGCCTCCAGGAAGCCGTGGATCCCGTCCACGGTCCCGTCTCTTAAGATCCCTGTACTGTTTTCGATCCCCCGCTGCCAGAAATTTTCTTCCTTCACATCCATATCCAGGGCGTCAAAGGCCGCCGCAGATGCCATTCCCGTCTCCGAAAACGCCGGTCCGGCCGAAAGATTCCGGCCGTCCAGTTCATGGACAAAGGCCAGGCCCGAGTCCCTCCGGGCCAGCCACTGGGACGCCGCCGGATAACAGGCCATGAGGATGCGGAAATTTTCTTTTTTCTCTCCCTCAAAGGTCCCTTCCCCGTTCCAGGCGTCATAGACCACATCTCCGGATACCAGGGCCAGATCATATTTCCCCTGGCACAGGTTTTCCAGGCTCACAGGAGAGCCCTTGGATTCCTTCAGCTCCACGTAGACCGTGGACTCTGAGGTATTGACTGAATCGGCCAGGGCGATGGCCTCCCTGTGAATGAGCTCCCCGTGGAGCCCTCCGGCCAGAGTCACACACTGCCGTTCTCTCTTTACCTCCTCGTCCGGAGCACAGCCCCACAGCGCCAGGGCGCTTCCCAAAAGGACCGCTGCCACCAGAAGCCGCGATGGCCATCCGGGCGTTCTGTTTCTCTTTCTGTATCCCATCTTATATAAAATCATTGACGCACACGGCACCATAGGGACGGATGCTCATGCGGTAGGCGCTTCCCTGGCCCATGGCTTTTTCTATGTATGCAATATACTCGTCTGCCAGGGCATTGGGGATCATGGCCATGATCACGCCGGCAAAACCGCCGCCGTGTACCCGGCAGGCTCCGCAGCCTTTTTCCTTAAGAAACAGCTCTGTAAGGGCCAGAGCGGTGGTGATGCCCTGCTCCTCGCTTCCCGGCACATAACAGTTCTGGAGCCACTTCCAGGAGGAATTGCCTGATTCAGTGATCAGCTCCAGGAAGTCCTCAAACCGGTCCTCCTTTAAGGCGCAGACTTCCTTCTCCACCCGCTTATTTTCCTCGAAGAAATGAAGCGCCCGAAGGAGCGCCCGGTCCCCGGCCTTTTCCTTCACCTCGGTCACACGCGCGATGACCTCTTCCTCTGTGATATCGGCGCAGACCTCTTTTCCGAACACGGCAGCTACCTTTTTCATATCCGAGGGGATGGAGGAGTATTCTGCGCTGAGATCCGCATGGCCCTTTCCTGTCTGGACAATGATCAGGCTGTGGTCCTGGGCTCCGAAATCATAATTGATCTTTTCCACCACTGGCTTTAAGGGATCCTTAAAATCAATGGTGATCATGCCGCCCACGGCGCAGGCCATCTGGTCCAGCAGGCCGGAAGCTTTGTTCCAGTATTTGTTTTCCGCATATTTTCCCACATGGGCGTAGGTGACCACATCCACTTTATTCCCGTTAAAGAAGGTATTGATCATGGAGCAGATCAGCATCTCATAAGATGCAGAGGAGCTGACTCCGGCAGCGCTGATGACGTTGCTGGTGATAAAGGCGTCAAAGCCGCCGATCCTGTACCCCATCTCCTGAAAGCCCATTAACATTCCCTTGGTCAGATCGATGGTCCCCGCCATCTTTTCGCTGGGAGAAAGGTCGTCCAGGCGGATCGTAAACCTCTGGTTGTAGGTCTCGCTGATGATATGGATCTCATCGGTCCCGTTGGCTGCGGCCGCAGCCACACAGTCCAGGTTGATGCTTCCTGCCAGGACCTTTCCATGGTTGTGGTCCGTGTGGTTTCCGCTGATCTCTGTACGGCCAGCGGAGGTGAACAGATACATGTCTGTATTTTTAAAGGCCTGGACAAAGCCCTCCATTACATGGAGATACCGGTTTTTATTTTCCTCCACATGATCCTTTCCGTACATTTTTTCCAGGAAGTCCTCTGCCTTCCCGCCGTCCAGCTGCTGTAACAGCATGTTTTTTTCCATTGATCCATCTCCTTTTTCCATATGGCTGCATTGGTCCTTGCCGCCGGCCTTTTCCCATTATATAATAGGTACGGACATACTTGCAATAGTTTTGTGGAAAGGTTTTGTAAAATATGAACAGCTGGAACGTAAAACCCTATCATTCCCTGGATTTTCATTTAAAAGAAATGTTTGGGAGAAAAGTATATAAGCTGGCCCTGGACGGCGGCATGACCTGTCCCAACCGGGACGGCTCTGTGGGCCGGGGCGGCTGCATCTTCTGCAGTCAGGGCGGCTCCGGGGATTTTGCCGCCCAAAAGCAACTCTCTCTCCGGGAGCAGGCAGACCTGGCAAAAAAACTGGTGGAGAAAAAGGCCGGTCCCGACGCCCTGTATATCGCCTATTTCCAGTCCTACACCAACACCTACGCCCCTCTTCCCTATCTGGAAGCCCTGTTTACAGAGGCCGTCTCCCTGCCGGAGGTCTGCGCCCTGTCCATCGGCACCCGGCCCGACTGTCTGCCGGATGAGACTGTGGTTCTCCTTTCCCGGCTGAACCAGGAAAAGCCTGTATGGGTGGAGCTGGGCCTCCAGACCATCCATGAGTCCACCGCCCGGTTCATCCGCCGCGGCTATGGGCTTCCCGTTTTCGAGGACGCCTTCCGCCGTCTGAGGGCCGCAGGCCTGACGGTCATCGTCCATGTGATCCTGGGGCTTCCGGGCGAGACCCGGGAGGATATGCTGGAAACCATCCGGTACCTGGCAGGCCTTAAGATCGACGGGATCAAGCTTCAGCTCCTCCATGTATTAAAGGGCACTGACCTGGACCGGCTGTACCGCCAGGGCGCCTTCCAGGTCCTGGAGTTTTCCCAGTATCTGGAGCTGGTGGGAGACTGTTTAAAGCTCCTTCCTCCGGAAACGGTGATCCACCGGCTCACCGGCGACGGGCCCAAATCCCTGCTGACAGCCCCCTTATGGAGCGGAAACAAACGTCTGGTTCTGAATTCCATGGCCAGGTATCTAAAAGAAAATAAAATTTATCAGGGCCAGGAGTACTGATGCTCCCGGCCCTTTTCTGGCTCCTATAATGCTAAGATCACGCCTCCGTCGCTGGCGTATACGGTGGACACCCCGCAGGTATCGGTGATGACCACCTCTTTGAACTCTGCCATGGAGCAGAGCTTTTCCTTCATGAACCGGGCGCGCTCCGGGGCATTGCAGTGGGCGATCACCAGACGCTTGTCTTTTGTGGTCCCAGCTTCCTTCACGGCGATCTCCGCCATACGCTGCAGGGCCTTCTGGATCCCCCTGGCCTGGTCCAGCTTGATGATCGTGCCGTTGTCCGCACCCATGACCGGCTTGATGTTTAACTTGGTGGCAAAAAATGCCTGGAGCCCCGTAAGGCGTCCATTTTTTTTCAGCGTATCCAGGGATTCCAGGACAAAATACGTATTCATCCGGTCCCGGTAGGCAGCAGCCCTTTCACAGATTTCGTCAAACTCCAGGCCCTGGTCACAGAGCTCCCGGATATACATGGCGATATTTAACTGGCCGCTGGACGCAGATTTTGAATCCAGCACCAGGATATTTTTCTTCCCATGCTCCTCCTCATAAAGGGACTTTGCCAGAACCGCACTGTTATAGCTTCCGCTTAAGGCTGCGGAAAGAGTGATCACAAACACGTTCTCTTCCTCGCAGCAGTACGCCTCCTTGAACATCTCCGGAGACGGACAGGCCGATTTCGGGCACTCCGGGTACTCCTTTACTGCTTTTATAAATTCCTTCTGGTCAAAGGTCTCGTCATCCACAAAATGCCGCTCTCCCACCATCAGTGTCAGAGGGATCATGGAATAACAGGGATCCTTTCTCATTTCCTTTGTCAGATCCAGGCAGCTGTCCCCTATAATCTTATATCTCATACCGCTTCCTCCAGCTTAAAACCGCGCCCTGCGCGATGTAGTAATCATTACTACATATTATAGGATCTCACTGCCGGAAAGTCAATCCCCCGGAAAAGCTTTTCCTCAAAACAGGTACACGATCATCTCCAGCAGGCACAGTCCCAGAAACAGAAGAAATCCCGGATTCCAGTAGACATACTTTTTCCATGGGCTCTTTTCCCCGTTATGGGCCGTCACCTGGCGGTACCAGATGGGGCCGAACCGCCAGAGGACCATGGCCCCGCCGGCTGTCATAAAAACGAGGAAGGCCAGGAATGCCATGGAATAAGGGACCGCTGCCAGGTCTCCCAGGGCCGCTGCCACCAGCTCCTGCCCGGCCACCATGACGGTGCTGAAGGAATTGATGGCCATGTGCATCAGGACCGTATAGCGGATGCTGCTGGTCCTTACGGCCACGTAGCCCAGGATCAGGCCGATGGCAGCCGCATAGAAAAACTGCAGCAGGTTTCCGTGCATGAGCCCGAAGAGCACCGCTGTGAACGCCACCGCCGTCCGGTCTCCGAACCGTCTGGCCCGTTTTAAGATCATGCCCCGGAACAGAAGCTCCTCCATGAACGGTCCCAGAAAGCAGGCGTAAATGACCATGGACGGCGTCATGTCCATCATCATCTCCGCCGCCGGGTTCATTTCCTCAATGGTCCTGCCGTTGAACGCGGAGAAAAAGGCGTTCACCAGATTGCCCAGAAGATTAAAAACGTTCCCGGTCCCCATGGCGGCGATGAGACACAGGAGAAAGGCCGCCAGGGACAGGGGCTGAAGCTTTCCCTTAAACTTTGGGATCCGGCACAAAAGGAGGGCTATAATCGGATAGGCGCCGCCGATGACGAACAGATATTTCACCAGCACAGCGGTCCAGGGAGAGTCAAAAAGCCAGGAAAACCAGCGGAAAACGCCGGTCTCCTGGCTTTTTGCCCACGTTTCAGCCAGGCCGAACAGCAGGGCCCCGGCGTACTGGTACGCCATCAGGGCCGCTGCGGAAAGTCCCAGCATGGTAAATGTGATAAAATAGTCCCGTCTTTTATATTCCATAAACGTCCTTTACTGCTCTTCCCGGGCCATGTCCATCATGATCTCGCCGCTTCTTGCAATGAACTTTGTCATGCGCTCCGGAGAGAGGCTTCCATGGGCCAGCTTGGCCAGATCGTAAAGCTGCTGGCAGATCTTTCCGGTGTTCTCTCCGTCTTTGTGGTTCAGCACGAATTTCACCAGCTGGTTATTGGCGTTTAACACCAGAGTCTCCGATACCGGGAACATGTCTGCGCCGCCGCCGTACATGCTGTACATCTTCATCATATCGGCCATTCTGCGGCTCTCCTCGGAAACGGTGATCATGGAGGCCACCGACTCATTCTTAAGCTTCTCCACCTTCACTTCCAGCTTATCGTTTCCAAGGGCCTTCTTAAAGATCTCTGAAAGGCTTTCTGCATCCTTCTTTGCCTGCTCCTTTGCGGCCTCGTCGTCCTCTTCCTTCTCCTTAAAGGTCTCGTTGACATCCGCGTCGATCCGGAGGAATTTCACCTTCTCGTTCTTCTGCTCCAGATGGGAGATGAACGGGGAATCGATGGCATTGGGAAGGATCACCGCATCCAGGCCAGCCTCCTTGAACATGTTGATATACTGGCTCTGCTCCTTTTCATCGGTCACATAGAACACCTGGTTTTCATGGCCCTTTTCTTTATTGGCATCCAGGCAGTCCTTCAAGGTCAGATATTTGCTGTCCAGGTTTTTAAAGATAATATAATCGTTCATCTTTTCTGCGAACTTCTCATCCTTTAAGCAGCCAAATTTAATGAAGGGATTGATATCGTCCCAGTATTTCTCATAATTCTCCCGGTCGGTCTTGCACATGCCGGAAAGCTTGTCTGCCACCTTCTTTGTGATGTAATCGGAGATCTTTTTCACAAAGCCGTCGTTCTGTAAGGCGCTTCTGGATACGTTCAGGGGCAGATCCGGGCAGTCGATGACGCCCTTTAACAGCATCAGGAACTCCGGGATCACCTCTTTGATATTATCGGCGATGAACACCTGGTTGTTATACAGCTTGATCTTTCCCTCGATGCTCTCGTACTCCATATTGATCTTGGGGAAGTACAGGATCCCCTTTAAGTTGAAGGGATAGTCCATGTTCAGGTGGATCCAGAATAAGGGCTCCTTGAAGTCCATGAATACCTTGCGGTAAAATTCCTTATATTCCTCCTCTGTGCACTCGTTGGGATGCTTATTCCACAGGGGATGGATATCGTTGATGGGCTCGGGCCGTCTTAAGATCTTATATTTTTCTCTTGCTGGGGAAACCTCCACAGTCTCCTTTGTACCGTCCTCGTTCTCCTTTTCCTCGGTCTTTGCCTCTTCCACAATGGTCTCGATCACAGTGTCCTTATCGGTCAGCTCATCCTTTTCGATGGTATCGTACTGGGGCTCCGCCGTCTCGTCTGCCACATAAATCTCCACTGGCATGAAGGCGCAGTATTTTTCCAGGACCTCTCTGGCCCGGTACTCGTTGGCAAACTCGGTGCTGTCGTCGTTTAAATAAAGGGTGATGGTGGTTCCGGCTTCTGTTTTGTCCCCGTCGGTCATCTCATACTCCGTGCCGCCTTCGGACTCCCAGTGGACCGCCCTGGCGTCTGCCTTATAGGATAAGGTATCGATGGTCACGCGGTCTGCCACCATGAACGCAGAATAAAAGCCCAGTCCGAAATGACCGATGATCTGGTCCTCGTTGGCCTTGTCCTTGTATTTATTTAAGAAGTCCTGAGCCCCGGAAAAGGCGATCTGGTTGATATATTCCTCCACCTCGTCCTCGGTCATTCCCAGACCGTTATCGGAGACCTGGATGGTCTTTTCCTTGGGGTTTACGGTGACGGACACCTTATATTCCACCCCGTCCGGCTCCTCGTACTCGCCCATCAGCGCCAGCTTTTTCAGCTTTGTGATGGCGTCGCAGCCGTTGCTCACCAGTTCTCTGTAAAAAATGTCATGGTCTGAGTACAGCCACTTTTTGATAATGGGGAAAATGTTCTCACTGTTAATGGATAAACTTCCGCTCTTTGCCATAAAAAATCCACTCCTTCGATATTTCTGCTGTTCTGAATGTATGTCTCCGTCAGACGACGGCTATTTTTCCTGCAACAATGGATATTGTAATACCTTTGGATGGAAATGTCAACAAAATTTTAGCACTCGAGTGAAGTGAGTGCTAGCAAAGTGATCGCTCCGGGGGGCCAATCGAAAAAACGCCGCCCGAAGCCAGGATACGTTCCCGGCCCCGGGCGGCATAAACCGCAGATCTCTTTTATTATACCTCCAGCTCCTCAAGGACAGCCTTCAGGGCTTCCTTTACGGAACCTTCCTTTAATACATTGTGAAGCCCGCTGTACTCTAAGAGCTTAAAGTAGCCCATGGAGCCTCCCGCCTGGCACAGCTTATAATAATCTGCCCATGCGGCCTTCCGGTCTGCCTTCATCTTGGTATAGAACTCGAAGGCGCCGATCTGGGCCATGGCGTAGTCCACATAGTAGAAAGGATACAGGAAAATATGCTGCTTCTGCATCCAGAATCCGCCTCCTGTAAGGAAGGCGTTTCCGTCATAATCTCTCCAGGGCATATAGACCTTCTCCAGTTCGCTCCATACGGCCCTCCGCTCCATGGCCGTCATCTCCGGCTTTTCAAATACCCGGTGCTGGAATTCATCCACACAGACCATATACGGGATCTTCATCAGCGCGTCGGCTAAATGCTCCTTCCGGTACTGCTCCGCCTTATCTCCAAAGAAGCTTTCCATCCACGGATAGGTCCAAAGCTCCATGCCCATGGAGTGGATCTCATTGATCTCGCTGGTGCTGTGGCAGAGCTCCGGGGTCTTCTGGAATTTATCCGCCGTAAAGCCAGCAAAGGCATGGCCGGCCTCATGGGTCAGCACGTTCACATCCGCCTGGGTCCCGTTGAAGTTGGAGAAGATAAAGGGCGCATGGTACAGGGGAAGGGAGGTGCAGTAGCCGCCGACCCGTTTTCCTTTTTTGGTCTCCAGGTCAAACAGCTGGTGCTCCACCATAAAATCAAAGAATTCCCCGCTTTCCGGAGACAGCTCCCGGTACATTTCCTGGGCCTTTTTCACCATATAGTCCCGGTCTCCCACAGGAACCGGATTTCCCTGGGGACTGGAAATGGATTCGTCATAATAATGAAGGGTATCCACGCCCAGGGCCTTTCTCTGACGCTCATATAGCTTCACACAGGCGGGGACGATCACCTCCTGCACCTGGCGGCGGAATACCTTCAGATCCTCTGCGTTGTAATCGTATCTGCGGCGTTTATAATATCCCATGGGGATGAAGCTCTCAAAGCCCAGCTTCTGTGCCATTCCGGCTCTGAGCTGTACCAGACCGTCATAGATCTCGTCGATCTTCGGTGAGATCCCCTCAAACAGACGGGCCCAGGCCTCGAACGCTTCCTTCCGCTCCTGGCGGTCTGTGCTCTGCATATGCTTTAAAAGGCCGTAGGTGCTGCACATTTCCCCCCGGAATTCCACAGACGCACCGGCCACAGTTTTGGAATACAGGTTGGCTAACTCTGCTTCCTTTACCATATCGTCCACCACGGCCTCGCTGGAAAGGAGCTGTCCCACCTCCATATTCTGGATCAGGATGGAGCCGAATTCCTCCTCCATATCCTTCTTAAAGGGAGAATTTAAGATCACCGTTCCCATTTCCTTTACCAGGATCTCGTATTTCGGCATCCATGCGTGGAAATATCCCATCTCTGCCTCATAAAATTCATCCATCATATTGATGGTGTTCCGGATGTGGGCCAGCTGTCTGGCTGTGGAGACCTGGATATCCGTATTCACATAATCCATGTACGCCGCTTTAAACTCCCCAAAGTCTGCGGCATTTTTCAGAGCCTCTGTGACTGCTCTCATGTCTCCCAGGACCTTTTCCATATCCGGGCGGACATACTGAAGTTCAGAAAATTTTTCCATAGTTTCTGCTTCCCCTTTCTTTTTTCCCATATGAAACCTCCCTGCCAGGAGTTTTCTGTCTTTATTTTACTACAAAGACGGAGTTTCTGCAATCTGGGAGAGAAAGATTTCTGCCGGATCCCGCTCTCTTTCCAGCAGATGGGACGCTTTTTCCTACGAAAAAAAGAGGCCCGCAGGCCCCTTTTTTATTTCAGATATTCTGCCGCCACAAAAGCCATGGCTCTGGTGCAGAGCTTGATGTAACGCTCGTCCACCTGGAAACCGGGATTGTGCATGGGCGCATCCCCTCCCGTTCCCACAAAGATCATACAGGACGGGGCCTCCTGAGCAAAAAAACCGAAGTCCTCGGCTCCCAGCATGGGATCCAGGTCTGTGACCAGCCACCCCTCCGGACGGCCATCTCCCATGTTCTCATAAAGCCGGTCCGCATTGCTGCGGAAGGCCTGCTCCACGGTCTTTGTAAACTCTACGTCGTTGTAGACTGCCGGATATCCGGCCCGGAAGGCGATGTCGCAGGTTCCTCCCATGGATTCTGTGATCCCCTTTGCCAGGGTCTCGATCTGATGGCGCATTACATCCCTGGATTCCCTGGATACGTTTCTCATCATCACGCCCAGGACTGCCTGGTCCGCAATGATGTTGGGCGCCGAACCTCCGTGGATGGTCCCCACGTTCAGCGTGGCCTGGGCCATGGGCGAAAGGTTTCTGGACGCGATCCCATGAAGGGCGGACACCACTGCCGACGCAATGTAAATGGCATC
>ENA-ORRZ01001803-ORRZ01001803.1-human-gut-metagenome-genome-assembly--contig:-NODE-1803-length-12337-cov-2.440401_pt1 | contig 12337 bp, 15 predicted proteins | sample MGYA00242185_ERZ509152 | MGnify/ENA primary metagenome ERZ509152 (study PRJEB26280, sample SAMEA2338668) | human gut metagenome | biome: human gut; feature: human-associated habitat; material: faeces... | reverse complement strand
ATACCTGTTAGTCGGTTTGCTGATACTGGGTGGGGTGATCTGGTTGCAACAGCGTAAAGTGGTAAGATTGAAAAAGGAACGGGACCGTTATGAACAGAACAGTTCCGCTTTGCTTTCCGAAATGAAACGGATGCAACTGGATTCGGCTACCATGGCTTTGGATACGCATACTTTACGTCTTACCGTGGATGAGTATCGACGTTTCCGGGTAGAAGACGCGGAGAAGATAAAGCAAATGGGCATACGGCTTAAAAATTTGGAAACCGCAGCCAGGCATGAGGTAAGCGTGGATGTTCCAATTGATGCAACGGTAAAGGATAGTATCGTTTTACGGGATACGCTACCGGTCACGGTGCAACATGTGGAGATGACGACACCTTATATTCAATTGTCTGGAATGATAGAGCATCGCAAATTGAAGGGGCACATTTATGTTCCGGTTACGTTGAGACAGGCGGTGTGGATAGAATATAAACGGCGCTGGATATTCTGGAAAAAAGTAAAGGCCGTGCATCAAACAGTTTCGAGTGATAATCCGTATGTGGAAATTGAGTATTCGGAATATATACAGATAAAAAAGTAAGGCAAACGCACAAATATTTTTGCAATTGAATGTCAGCATCGTTATTTCACAAATAGAGTTTTGTTGTTCATTGGAAATTTCTGTCATCTATCGAACATACTTATTTTCTATATTACTCTCTCATACATTTGCAATGTAAGCTTACGAAGATTGTTAATTATAGGCGGGTTCCAAAAAGCCTTTGATAGAGTAGGAAAATTAAAGAGAATTGATTATGGCAGTTACAGCAAAGACTTATGTTTTATCGTCTCATGGAGGTTTAATATCTAACAACACTTTTACCTTGCCTTCAAATGTGGCAGTAGTTTTTTATTGCAATGATGGACATTCTCTGTCTGATGATATAGCTAACCAAGCATGGTTTTATTTAACAGATGGCAGAGGAGTTAATGCTCGAATAGTGGAAACTGTTACAGGTGGTAATATTATAAATAATTATAATATTTGGGGCGGGGTTGAAGCTCAGAGTTTTCGCAGAAAATGCGGTTTATTCCTACTAAAGCCCGGAAGGCAATATGATGTTGTCTTGGATAATGATATAAATACTACATTAGAGGATATCGTCAAGAATATTTCTTCTGATAGTTCTCCAGTTACTATTCATTATTTAGCATGTAGAGATTAATCTTTATATGGTTTTATAAGCAAAGGCAACACTATAGGGGTTGTCTTTGCTTTTTTAGTGCGTATTATTTGTTGTAATATATCCGGGAAAATATATAAATTATGTTGTCTAACTCTTTTAAACTTTATTTTAACCCTCAAGGTTATAATAATAATCGATGTTCCGGTTATGCCTTAGCCTCAATTATAGTAGAGATATTTTCCCACCGTAATTTTCTCATTAAATGCAATGCTAAAAATAAGGATTTGGGAATGTACTTCTATGATGGCTTATGTACATACCAAGAGGAATTACTAAGAGGATATACTCAGGAAAGTGTCAGTATGCAATTTTTAAATTCCCCGGCTAATATAGCCGGGGAAACATGCATGATATTTCCTTCCGCCCTTGTGCATTATTGTTTTTCATTGGGACTGACGCCTACACTGTTCTATTCTTCGGAAAGAGAAAGTATCTTCCAAACAGAAGTCTTTGAGGAGGATTGTAACCGGATGAAGGAATTTCTTACTCCAGTTAGTGGATATAAAGAATTTAAACTACGAGCAAGAAAATACCGTTATTTGCTGGTGTTAACACGTTACAAACATTGGGTTGCCTTAAAATCAACGAAGGAAGGATATTATCTTTTTGACCCGGCACCCAAAGAATTCGAAGGCGGAGTGTTTGGTCCCGGAACATTTGAGACTATGCTGCCTGAGATAAGCGAAAAATATCATTCTAAATATTTTTATGATATTCTCATTGGATTATGTCCCGCAATGGTTCCAAAACAGTCAACATCTTGTGGTTGAACAAACATTTTGTATGTTCATGAAACGGATTTATTGCAAGACACATTATTACTTAATTTTGTGATGTAGGTTTACAAGTAATAATGCAGGCGGGTTCCGAAAAGCCTTTGATAGAGTAGGAAAATTAAATTTATAGAATATGAATTTGAATAATGTAAAAATTAAGGAGCAGGTTTATAAAACTCCGGATGAAGGAAAAATCAACATTGATTTGGATGGGGTTTCAAAACTCGTAGACAATAATAGTGGATGTCGTTTTACCCCTAAAGGAGTCTTAGATTTTTGTAAAAGTTTCAAGGTAAATAAAGAATGTGAAACAAATAAAGAAAATAAAGAGAAGAAATCCCCGCTTGTATATAGCTCTGAATCAGAACGCAATCTGCACGAGGTGTTTAATTCATCCGTACCTGATAGCTATGATTATGCTGTATTGGCACATATTCTACTTGCCCAAGGCAGAATTAAATCAAAAATTGTAAGTGTCCCGAATCCTAAAAATGATGCAAAACATCATCACCGTGCCTTTGTTATTTTCGCTAATAACGGAACAACATATGTATTAGATGCAGCCGTTGATGATATTGTTGAGCTGGAGGATGGCAAACCGTATGGAAAGAAAGGCGTTGAATACACAGTAGTGGACAGCAATGTCAGACTGGTATCAGTGAAAGATGTGCCAGACTACAATCCTCAGAAATAGTCCTTGTTACATATAAAGACTAAGTAAGGAGAAGAGCCAACAGCACATAGATATATGATTGCTTTGGCTCTTTTTTTTGATTTCTAAAAACAATGTTTTAATTAATCTAATCCCAATAATAATGGAAGAAATAAAATATGATAAACTATTGGAGTGTTTAAATAAAAGTGACGTTAAAACTACCGTTGATGATGGCAATGACAGCTATAGCTTTGATGCTGTAATTAATGATGCCGGATATCGCACAGTTGTTGTACACCCTAATGAACAACGGATTGAAATAAGAGAGTTGAAATATGCTCCTAATGATGACATATACATTAATTTATCGAATATAAAAATCCATATTGCACATGAGGATAGTCATGTAACGCAACAGATACATAATATTAGTCCGGTTTTTGGTGCGTCTGCAGCTATGCCGATAAATGATGATGCACAATTGGCACTTGAAGCCTCAGAGGTATTTATCCGAAGTTTTGATAAAGTTATACCATATTAAAGCTATCGTTGGAAAATATACCGTACATTAATACTATTGTCTATTTGCTCCATTTTCAACAATTGCCATTCCGACTTATTGTCAGGGGATTTGAATAGACTGACCCCCGTTCCTAAGCAAACCGGAATGTAGATCAAATGTAATTCTGTAATCATACAACGGGTTATCAATGCGGTTATCAAGGAAGCATTGTGAATATTTGCTTCAATGGCTACATAGCCGGAGATTTCTTTTATCTCAGATAAAAAATCCAGATTATCATGAATGAAAATTTCTCCGGTTTTCATTTCTATTTTATATTTTTCATTTTCGTAATCTATTAATGCAGATGCATTTTTAAAGAAATCGTCTATACCGTATATTGCAGGATTGAGATACCAATCCTGTTTCCCATCACTTCTTGCGATATAACCATCCAGGGTTATTTGTGCCAGCAATTTTATTTCCATAACTTTAATTTTTCTTTTAAACCATTTTGAGTCCGGATTGTTTCATGGAAGAAATCAAAAAAGCGTGAAACTTACCTTGTTCCACTACGAGGTACTGGCATACCTAATGACGAAACGATACAGGCAAAGTTTCACGCTATATGATATAGCATGGACTGTGCGCTGAAATCTCGTCATTTTTTGAAATAGCCAGTTTCCGTAGTGAGATATCGGCGTTAACTATAGTGAAAGCAGAACATGTCCGTTCTTGCTTTATGCTTTATGTTACGACTTCAAAAATAGTCTTTAATTTGTAAATCACCGAATTTTTCTTATTTTATATTGTGTTATACACCGATTATGTTGGTTGAGAGGATATTTTTTCAAAATCGTTCTTCATCAAATATATCCGTATTTCATTAAACAAACTCCTGTTCAATAGCGCAAGCTCCCTTGATTTGCATAATACACAATTATAAAGTATGAAAGAAAAACAGTGTCTGGTAATATCTCTGCCTGCTCATTTGGCAGATTTACCAATACAAATCATCAGGGGCTCAGGTTGTAAAGAGCTTGTATGTAGTATACCCCCCAGTGAAAGCGAAAGTAATATTGAGTATTCCACCGGGACGGATAAAAAGTATGTTTTTGTCTGGCGTCAGAATGACTATCTCAAACTGACATTTGATGAAATCTTATGGATAGAAGCAGAAGGTAGCTATAGCAAGATTTATCTTACCGGCAACAGAACTATGGTGGTTTCTTTTCATCTTGCTGTTATTGAGAAAGACTTGCCCGATAGTGATTTTATACGTATCCACCGTTCGTCTCTCATAAATCTGCATCATGTGAATTCATTAATAGGCAATAGCCTTAATATTGAGGGTAAATTATTGACTATCGGGAGAGAATACCGTGAAAGCGTTCTGAACCGTTTCATTTTTATCGGAGTTCGCAGAAAGGATAAATAGCGGTTGGATTCCTTTTTTTGTTGTTCATGAAAGATTCTTGCTGTCTGTCTAACAGATAATATAACAGGCATTGGGCATTGTATCTTTACAGGCGTAAACCTACAAAATAACAATAGTATTCATTTAAAAATAAAAAAGTTATGGCAATTGACACCACTCCGTCGCAAGTCGCGACTAATGCGTTACAATCGCTGCCTTTCGGTAATATTATCGGAGGCCCACTGAAAGCCTGTATCGAAGCACAGGCAATGGCTGCACAGACATCCTGGAATTTTATTAAGGAAGTCGGCCTGAATGTTGATCCGGATACCGGAGAGAAGAAAGCAGTGAATGTTTCCTTCCAGTTCATCAAGGATGGACGGGTTGCACAACTGAATGTGCCGCTTTTGACAATCGTTCCCATCCCTTACATTGCAATCCAGACGATTGATATTAATTTTAAAGCTAATATCAATGCGTCGGCTTCCAATTCAAAGGTTGAAAATGAAAGTACTTCCATTGAAGCCGGATTGGCCGGTTCCGCTACTTTGGATTTGAAAATCTTCAAAGTGAAGACCGATTTCCATGCCAATTATTCCAGTAAAAAGGACTCTACGGCAACGCAAGATTCCAAGTATAGTGTAGAATATACAATGGACGTTGCCGTAAAAGCCGGTCAGGACAGTATGCCTGCCGGTTTGGCAAAAGTTCTTGAACTTTTGGGCAATAGTCTGGATGTATGTGATCCAGCTGGAACTTTAGACGTAAACTCTCTTGAATTCAAGGATTCTCCGAGCGCTGAGGCCATGTTGATAGCCACCTATAAGAACCGTGACGGTCTGTTTGAACCAGATAAAATTCAGATTCCGGGTCAAGTAGGTACTGTAGATGGTGATAGCAAGATTTTCAGGCTTCCAATTGTGGAAGGCAAGACTACCTCATACCTCGTTGGCGTATCCGGAACGGACAAGAAAGTGGTTGTTAAAACCATTGACACTTATACCGACCAGAAGAATAGGCTGGAGGCACGCTTAAAACGTGAAAAAGAGGATAAAGAACGTTTGGATGCTATGCAGAATAAGATGGCAGAACAGCGTACAGCTATTGATAACCAACACAAAGCTGAATTGGAAGAATCCCAGACGCGTGTTCGTAATATGGTGATACCGGATAGCGAAGAGTAGACTGATACCCCGGTAATGAAGTATGCATTATAGGGGGAGAACGTGGAAATTAATTAATTTTATCAATAAGTTTATGGCTCAGTTAAGCAAAATTTTAGGGACGATTCTCCGGGATATGGTGGCAGCCCAGCATGAGGCCAACATGTATGCCCTCAAGCTGGCTACGGCTTATCGTGACCAGAGTCAGGCAGCGACATTAAGTCCTCCTGCTGTATGTTTAGGAGAAATGGAGTTGATGCTTCATTGTGGTTTTACCGGAAATTCCATTACGGGAGAAGATTACGAGATAGATCAAACAGCGGTTCTTCGTACTATAAAGGAATTATCTGATGAATTGTCGAAAGTGATCGTGTCAAGTATACTTTCTACCATTGTCCAAAATAGGGACAGTGATGAACTTGAAGAAGGTCCTATCGCACAGTTGAACCGGGAAAAAACGCTGCGACGTAATTTTGTGACTTTTCTGGGCCGTAAACTTTTGGTCTATCTGAAAGGACATCGGGCTGAATTTATAGCCTTGGACGGGACGATTGATACCAAAACGCTGTTGGAAAGTGTTCTTCTGATCAGCGATAAGGAATTTCTTTCACATTCGGATTTAGGAGAGGTACTTGATAAGGATTCGTCAGGTGAATTGCGCAGTAAAATCAAAGAGAATTTAAGATCGAGTGTCGAATTGCTTCTGCCCAGACTATTAGCGGACATCCACATTAGCCGTCCCAATAAATATTCGTCCATGGATGTGATTGTATCTTCCGAAGAATTGTCAAAACTCCCTGATGAGTGTATCCAGACGCTTCGTTTGAAGATTTCTCCACGGGAATTACCGTCGGAAACAGATGTTGAATAATTCAATAACAGCTAAAAAAATATGAGTAAGGCTAAAGAAGAACGAGTCAGCAGTCAGGTTATGGAGTTAAAGGACTTGATAGCAGGTCCTTTATTGGCTACCATTGATGCCGATTCCATGTCTGCCCAGAGGTATCTGGACTATCTGTTTAAGATAACGTTCGAATCGTATGATCCGGTTTCCGGCAAAGTCGGAGCATTACGGATGTTGACATTCAGTTATCAGAATCGCGATTTGACAGGTCCACGCACACAATCTGTCAGTATTCCGTTGTTAACCCTTGTACCATTACCTTTGTTGCAAGTGCAGGAAGCGGACTTCGACTTTGATATTCAGGTTTTGGATGCTTCCAGTAAGCAGCAGCAATCATCCTTTTCTTTTGAAAAGGGGCATAGCGTGGACAGTGCTGACAGTGAGAGTGGTAAGGATACACGTTTGAGGGTTGCATTAGCCGCTTCTTCCGGCAGTCATGGGAGTAAGTCGGACAACAGGCAGAGCAGCTTAAGTGCAAACATGAAAGTTCATGTAAAAATGCGGCAGGCGGATATGCCCGGTGGGCTGTCAACCCTATTGAGTAAGGCTGTAAACAATATGGCTTCAGATGTTGAATATACCCTGCCGAAAGATTCAGATGCAAAAGAGGGCTCCTTATATCAAGAAACGATTTCCCCTGATAATGAGAAAGATGACTGATTGTGGTGAAAAAATGAGATAACAAAGGTGAATTATTGAGATGACAATGGCATTTTTAATAGCTGGAAAATTCAGTTTAATCTCTATTTTTGAAAAAAAATGAAGTCGAATAATAAAAAGTTTAAAAATGAAATCAATTTTATCACAACCTGCCGTATCGCAACAACCTGCTACTCAGCAGCCCAGTGGAATGCCTTGTCCAGTTTGTCAGGGTTTTATTCCTGTTAGTATTTATCAACTCTTACATGATGGCGCTGTTATATGCCCGCATTGCGGATTGTCGCTTACTGTTAACCGCTCCCATTCTCAGCCGGCCATGGATGCCCTGAAGAAGGTAGAGGGTGCTATAGAACGGGTTAAAGAAACTGAAAAATTCAAACGATAAAAACAAATTAAGATGAAACGATTTTTATTTATTTTATTATGTAGTGTCTTGGCACTTTCATACACAGCTTCCGGAACGGCCAATGAGCCGGTTAAGGCTAATGTGGAAAATGTCGCAGCCGATAAAACTGTAGAGAAGGCACAAAAAGTGATTAAACAATGGGCACTGAATAAGGATGAATTCCTACACACAGAGTCCAATCCCCATGTACTTGAAAAAAAGGTAGCTTCTGCGGCAGAAGCATTAATGATTGTACAGGGATCGCTCTTGAGCCAATCCGGAGATTTTAAAGCAGAGGATAAATATTCTAAAATTTGCAAATATGAATCAGAACAGTTGAGAGTTTATTATACAGAAATTGGCTCTGCCGATGTCCTTGCCAGAGCTGTCGTGATTTTTCATCTGAATAACACCCCCGACGTTTATATTCTTGTATTCAAAAAATAGTCAGAATGTATCTTCTCCACCTGATATGCAAATTTATTGATCTGATTTTTCCTGCTGCTTATAAAAAATATATGGCGCAGGCGCAAAACGAGGCATGGCCCTATGATGACAAACGTTTTAGTGACCATGCCGTCCGTTTGATATATTCGGATTTGAAGTTACGTAAGCAAGAAGCAAAGAAACTGTGGATTGTACATTCCCCCAATAATCTGGCGCCATATCTGTTTTTCAATTCAATAGTTGGAGCTGTTCCTAAAACTTTGATTCGTAATGCGGCTAAACATATTACCATAAAGGCTCCTCTGGTTGATGGGAAATGTTATTTAAGATTGGTGGAGTATCCCGTATTAAGATGGGAGTCGGGAAAAACGATGAGATTCTTTTCGCCAGTATCCGAATCGAAACTTGGGGCAGAATATATGATGGTTTCAAGATTGATTTTTATACTGAATGCTAAAAATAGAATTGCTAACAGCCTTGATTTATTTAGCCATTTGTTTCATTAAGACCTCTTTTGATGCTACTTTTGTCTCAGTATATCGGTGTAATTTAAAAACAAAAAATATATGAAAAATATTTGTCGTTATATGATATGTTTGTTCGGCTTATTGCTTGACATTAGCTTTTCTTTCCATTTACAAGCTGCCGGAAATGAGAAGGCGGACTTTGCTGACATTCCGGATAGTATAGTAACGGATGATAAGGTGTATGAATACACGTTTTCTGATTTCGGAAAAGCGCAACGGATTATGGCAAGACTAAGAGAGCGTAAATCCCTCTCATATCAACTGGATGTGGTGGAAGGAGACTTGTATTTTAATACCGGAAGGTATTATCAGGCTCTTAAATTCTATAAAAATGCTTTTAACGACCCTTCTGTACAAGCAAATGACACATTATACATGGAACAAGTACATCGCCTGATTTCCTGCTACGACTGCCTGCACAATGAAACCAAGAAAGCGCTGTACGTGGATATGCTGATGAAAAAGGCGGAGCAATGCGGCAACAAGGAGATGCAATCCGTAGCCATGTTCAACATGGGAAAGATGCTTTATTATCAGGGGAACAAGGACAAGGGATATGGCTATATGCAGCGTGCCGTCGACCTGATGGAACAGACGGATTATAAATACAAGTACGATAACCTGCGCTATAACTATAACACCCTGCTGACCTTTCAGGAACTGGACAGACGTAACGAGGAAGCCCTCCGTACGCTCGAAGCCCTGCAAAAGGTGGTGAGTGGAGAAACCGGCAGTGAAACCCCGATGGAAGGATTGGACGACAAGGAGAAGAAGGCGATGTTCGCCCATTACGCGGTAGTCCTTCTCCGGCTCGGGCGTGTGAGGGATGCGGAGGAATCTTACAAGCAGTTCCTCTCTACCGCCGAGGAGTACGACCGGGATAATTATCTTATCATGCCTTATCTGTTTGACCGCCGAATGTATGACCAAGTGATAGGCATGAACTCCGCCCGTGAAAAGATACTCGCAGCACAGGGCGACACGGTGACCTACCATATGACCACCATCAAGAAATCTCTCGGACGGGCATACGAAGAAAAAGGTGATTACCGCACAGCCGCACGCTATTTCCGTGAACTGGCCGTCTTACGCGACAGCATCAAGAACCGGGAGCAGAAGAGTTCGGCTCTGGAACTCGCTGCCCTCTATGAAACGCACGAGAAAGATATGCTCATACAGAAACAAGCCTCGGATATGCATGTCAGAAATATATGGCTGATATTGGCAGTCGGTATCATACTTTTGTCTGGTATCTTCTCGTGGTGGATATTCCATTGTAATCGTGTGGTTCGCCGTAAGAATAAGGCTATGGTACGTACCATAGAAGAGCTGTTGGTCAACAAAGAAGAACTTCATCAGAAACTGGGAGAAACATTAGAACTGAGAAAAAAATTGGAAGAACAATCCGGCATATCACCCTTGGAGGAGCAAGATGATCAGTGTTCGTTGATAGAAGAGGAAATAGAGGAAGAAATAGAGGAAGAAGATGCAGCTTGCCATTCAAGAGAAGAAGTTGTTGAAAAAGGATCGGAAAGGATAAATAATCTTCATGACAAGGCGTTGTTTGAAAAGATAGCGTATGAAATTGTTCATCAGAAACTTTATTTACGTCCGGACTTTACGAGAGAAGAACTGGTAAAGATTATCTATGTTCCAAAGAATAAATTTGCATTCCTGTTCAAACAGTATGGAGGGATGAGCTTTTCTAAGTATATCACTAAGCTTCGTTTGTCGTATGCATCTAAGTTATTGAAGGAGTATCCTGACTATACGGTAAGTAGCATAGCCAAGGAATGCGGTATTCCTGTTACACAAACATTCCACCGGTTGTTTTTCGAAAACTATGGAGTAACTCCAAAAGAATTCCGAGAGAATGTTAATAGTGTTGAAAATTAGAGAGATAGTAACTATTGGTGAAAAAATGAGATAACATAGGTGAAGTATTGAGATAACAAGTGGTTGAAAACACTTTAAAGGGAAAACGGAATCAGTTACTTTTGTTTATCTTAATGAAAAACAATATCATTATAATGAAATTGAGAATAAACATATTATTTAACTGTTATAGTTTGGAATTTAGCAATAATTTCCTAACACACACACACACACACACACACACACACACAATGCAGACGTCTGCATACTAAATATTTCGCTGAAAAACAAGCCCTTCCCTTTTATATTTTCAAGATATTATTCCTTATTATATCACTCCTTATCTGTCCCGCCATGCCTGTGTATGCCATAGACATAGAAACCCCGGGCACAGACGGACGTGTATTCGATTTCTTTCTTCTGTCTGTATTGCTTATTATCTCCTTCGTGGTGATAATGACCCTTGCCATATCATTACTTTACTATGTGCCGGCAGACAAACGTCCCGTAGTGAACAATCTGTCCGGCCCCGTAACCCCTGACGAATTTATTAAAACCATACAGAAAATGTTGAAAAGAATGTTACTATTGCCGCTTTTCGCCCTCCTTACCGTGCCTCTTGCGGCACAAGACCGGGAGGCGTTACAAGCCGACAGCGTGTACGAGTTCCGGTTTGTGCCTCGAAAAGATATGTTTTTCATTCCATACGGGGACAACCGTGCCGAACTGGAACGCTTGTCTTCTCTTGTGACCCGCTACAAGGAAACTATAACAAGTGGACAGATGCCCTTACTCGTGGACGCTTACTGTAATTCGATGTCCGGCAAAGCGGAAAACAAGGCTGTTGCCCGGACACGTGCCAACCGTGTGAAATCGGAATTGATCCTGCATCAGGGACTGACAGAGAAATGCTTTGTCACGCACAGCCATGCTGACAAGGGGGATTGGGTGATGGTACGGGTACGAGTTACCGCCCCGTACCCTACGGTGCGGGGAAGGAAGCGGCAGCGGATATTGCGATGAAAGATAAAGCACCGACAATGGAGAAGGCGGCTGCAATGGAGAAAGTGACAGCAGCAGAGGAGACCGGAGAAACAAATCCGGTCATGGAGAACCTTGCGGAAACGGGCATTGTGGGAAAAAGTAGCTATACTCTAGCCCTGCGTGCCAACCTCCTGCGTTGGGCAACGCTCACTCCCGACCTCGGTGTGGAATGGCGCATCAACCGCCACGTGGGTATCCTTGTAAACGGCTCGGGGACATCATGGAGTTGGGACAACAAGAACCGCCGATATGCACTGTGGAAGGTATCGCCCGAAGTGCGTTATTATATAGGTAAGGAAAACCAGGGGTACTTCGGTGCCATGTACCACATCGGAGAGTTCAACTACAAGCTCGGAGCTACGGGCAGGCAGGGCGATTATCAGGGCGGTGGCATCACGGGTGGCTACCTGTTGGAACTAAACCGGGCACTGTCACTGGATTTTCATGCAGGCATCGGCTATACACGTGCCGAATATGACAAGTACAAGGTGACGGACGGCGTCCGGGTGCGCGAAGGCAGTGACAGTAAGAACTACTGGGGTATCAACCAACTTGGCATCACACTGGTATGGAAGTTTAATCAATGATAAAAAATACCGTTCACATGGACAGAATGACTATCCGCACGGACAAACGTGCAAACCAAATAATAAAATTGACCGGCATCTGCAGGTCATTTACCTTCGTGCTTGCCATCCTGCTATTGGGCGGCTGCGTGAAAGACGACCTGCACAACACCCCGCATCCCGACAA
>ENA-ORRZ01001797-ORRZ01001797.1-human-gut-metagenome-genome-assembly--contig:-NODE-1797-length-12368-cov-2.592626_pt1 | contig 12368 bp, 9 predicted proteins | sample MGYA00242185_ERZ509152 | MGnify/ENA primary metagenome ERZ509152 (study PRJEB26280, sample SAMEA2338668) | human gut metagenome | biome: human gut; feature: human-associated habitat; material: faeces... | reverse complement strand
GAGTTCAGACAGGTTTTGGAGATATCGATGAAACGGGATATCTTGACCACTTATATGTCCACGCAGACTATCAGAGAAAAGGGATTGCTGCGGCTCTTTGCCGGGAGTTGGAGCAGGCCGTTTCAGGAAAAATTGTTACCCATGCTTCGATTACAGCAAAACCTTTTTTCGAGAAAAGAGGTTTTCAGGTGGTTCGTGAGCAGCAGGTAGAGAGACAGGGGATTTTCCTTACAAATTTTGTTATGGAGAAGAGATAAAATTTTCAATTTACGGAGGTACTTATAGATGCAGCATGAATGTAAAATAACAGTATTAGAGACAAAAGTATTTACAGATTACCAGGAAAAATATCTGGCGAATCCCCGGTCAGGCCCGTGTCCCTGCTTTAAAGAGGGAGATACCTTTGTCTTAAAAAGAACCAGTGAACGTGATGATTTTTATCATTTGATGAATGGGAAATTCTGTGGCGAGGCATGGGATGCCATCAGCAGATATGTGTACACAGCTTTGCAGGGTGGTTCAATCATGCATAAATGGACAAACGATGAGCGAATGATGATTGCCTGCTGTAATGATGGCACCAGACCGGTTATTTTCAAAATTGAAAGAATTGATATTCCTGAAACAGAGGAAGAGAGCGCGTGGCTTGAAAAACAAAACTTTAAAAATACTGTGGAAGAGGCTTATACGGGGTGAGAAATAATAAACGCAGGAGTTTTTGTATGTCCTAACTGAGATAAAAAAGAAGGGTTTTGATGAAAAAGATAATAGAGAAATTAGATGTGTACTTAAATAACATAAAAATAAAGAAAAAGATTTTTCTCCTCTATTTCTATTGTATAATGATTCCCCTAGTTGTTACAGACACCGTTATTTGCGGGATGTTTATTCATGATGAAGAAGAGGGGAGAAAAACCAGACTGAAAAATATGGTGAAATCCGTGGAATATATGTTAAGCGGTGATGCAGATAAGGCAGCAGCCTTATCTGAAAACATATATTTCAATAAATATATTAACGAATTCCTGAATCAAGAATTTTCATCAGGGCTGGATTATTATAATCAATACCAGGAACTTTTAAAAGATTCTTTGTTTGAAAGTTCCCTGGGAACCAGCAATGTTGTGATTACTATGTATACAGATAATCCGACTGTAGTAAACGGAGGGAAGTTCTGGAAAATGGAAAGCATTACGAATGAATCTTGGTATCAGGAATTTACACAGTCGCAGCAGGAAATGCAGATGTATTTTTACTATGACAATTCTCAAATTACAAAGTTTGCGTCTATTCGGAAGGTTTCTTTTGTACGAAAACTGAACCGCTATAAACGAGATCCGTATGAGAAATTGCTTAAAATTGACCTGGACTATGTAGGAATCAATGAAAATCTGGTGCAGTCAAATTATGAGGATGAGGTATATGTATGTGATGGTGAGAAGATTATTTTCTCTAATCGTTACGATATGAACACACAGCAGGATTTTGAGAAAATCACAGATGTCCGTAGAAAAGAAGAAGAGTATGTGGAAGAATTTTCTCTGTTTGGACAAGAATTAGAGATTTATGCAGTACCCCAGGAGGATAGTTTTTTCCGTGGGATTTATAGACATTGGCCGGCGATTGCTCTTTTGATTTCTTTAAATATACTTATACCTTATGCTATGCTACGGCCTCTTAGAAGAACCTTTACAGACAGGTTGGAAATTTTAAACAAAACCCTGAGCTATAGGAATCAAGGAAAATTAGAAGAAATTCAGGGGATTCAGGGTACAGATGAAATTGCATTTCTTATGCGTAATTATAACAGTATGGTGCAGGAAAATAATCACCTTATAGAAACCGTATATAAAAGCCGTTTGAAACAGCAGGAAATTAATATTGCCAGACAGAAGGCAGAACTTTTAGCTCTTCATGGTCAAATTAATTCTCATTTTCTTTTCAATGTGTTAGAAAATATAAGAATGAGAAGTGTATTAAAACAGGAATACGAAACAGCAGAGATGATTGAGCAGCTTTCTATTATGGAGCGCCAGTATGTAGAGTGGGGAACCGATTTACTGACAATTCAAGAGGAAAGTCAGTTTGTGGAATCGTATTTAAAATTGCAAAAATACCGATTTGGAAGCCGTTTGTCTTATTCTATTGAAATTCAGCAGGAATGCAGCGGATATAAGATTCCCAAACTATCGTTGGTAACGTTTGTAGAAAATGCCTGTGTCCACGGAATTGAAGATAAGGCGGCGCATTGTTGGATTTTTGTAAAAGTATTTACAAAACAAGAGTATTTATATATGGAAATCGAAGATACAGGAAGTGGAATTTCAGAGGCATACCTCTCCACACTCAGAGACAGGATGGAACATGCAAGTATTGAAATGCTGAAGCAAAGCGGAAGAGTGGGCGTAGTGAATGCATGTCTCAGATTAAAAATGTTTACAGATGGAAATGTAAAATTTACGCTGGAAAGTGAAGAAAATGTGGGAACCATAGTGACCATTTCCGTTCCGGTGCAATTTCTAAATAGGGAGGCAGAGAAAGATGCTAAAAGTTCTGATTGTTGAGGATGAGCAATATATTGCACAAGGACTTTCCATGTTAATTGACTGGGAAAGCTGTGGATATGAAATTGCAGGTACTGTTTATAATGGACAGGATGCAATTGATTTTTTGCAGGATACTCAGGTGGATTTGATTTTGTCTGATATTAAGATGCCGGTTATGGATGGAATTACGCTTTTGAAAAGAATCCGGGAGGAAGAAATTTCAGAGGCATTTTTTGTTATTTTAAGTGGGTATGGAGATTTTGCTTATGCACAGCAGGCTATTAAGTATAAATGTACAGACTATATTTTAAAACCTATCCAGAGACAACAGCTATATTCGCTTTTGGAGAAAGTGAGCACTTTATATAAAAAACAGAAACGAAAAGAAATAGAGCAGAAAAAAATGGGCCGAGCCTATTTTGTAAGATATATTCAGGCATTACTGTTGGGCCGTGGAGATGAGGAGGCATTGGTTTATGTGAATAAAAAACTCTCTTTTTCTGACCGGATTCGGTATATTCACATGGAGTTAGAAGATGAGGAACACAGTCTGGAATTTCAGAAAATGAGGACTTATCAAAAAGCAGTGTATCAGAATTGCAAAGCTTATCTGGGGCCAGAAAAAGAAGATTTGGTGTTTATGGATATTGTAGGGCGTAAGGAATGGCTGGATATTGGGTTCTTATATGACGTAAGCATTGCTCATGAGTTTGGAATGGAAGAAGAGGAATATTTAAGGAGTTTTCTCGGGAACATTAGCCAGGATTTGCCTATTCAGGTTCGGAGTTATGTGGGGGATACAGTAAGTTCGGTGAAAGACATTTCTGAATCTTTCCGGACTGCTATTCTGGCCAGAAGCTTTCATGTATTTCAAGTGGATAAAAATATTCTGTATTATTCAGAAGAAAAAACAGAAGCTGGTGGAAAGATTATTAATAAGGCTAGTATTGAAGAATTATTAAAAGCAGTAGAAGAAAATGATGCTTTGAAGATTGAGAAAAAAGCCAGGATTGTATATGAAGAACTAAATCAGCAGAATATGAATTTAGAAATGACCCAGATGAATATGAATTATCTGCTGGTAAATTTGGCTCATTTAGGATTGGGGCAGGATGACAGTCTGAATCAGGATGAAATTATACAATATATCCGGAAAAATGTATTTGAAAACAGTGTAGTTAGAGGCGGGAAAGAAAATTTCCAGAGGTTTATGCAGGAATATGGAGAATATTTAGGAGAACTGCGAAAAAACACTTCACGAGGAGTTTTGGGATGTGTAGAAAAGGAAATACGGGAACGTTATCAGGAGAACCTTACCTTAAAAGAATTCAGTAAAAAATATTTTGTCAACAGTGCTTATTTGGGGCAGATGTTTCGCAAGCAATATGGGGTCTCCTTTAAAGAATATCTGAATCATTATAGAATTGAAAAAGCAGCAGACTGTCTGTTGCATACGGATGATAAGATTTATCAGATTGCAGATAAGGTAGGCTACCGAGATTTAGATTATTTTATTAATAAATTTATTGCAGTGAAGGGATGTACCCCTACCAACTATAGAAAAAAGGCAAAATGTGGGGTATAAGTATGTGAAAAGCAGGATAAATTTTCATGATTCTATAAAGAACTGAAATTTGTCCTGCTTTTTGCTGTTGTTTGTCGGGTTGTAAGGAGAAACAAAACTGTTAAAATTAGAGTATCAAAAAACAGGAGGAACGTAATATGAAAAGAAAACAGATGTTAGCCTTTGGACTTACAATTGCTATGGCAGCATCACTTCTCGCTGGATGTGGAGGAGAAAAAAAGGACAAGGAAAAGGAAGAAGGAGGAATAAAAGAGTTTACAGCGTTTTTCGCTGTACCTGGTACAGAAATCAATGATGATAATGAAATCCAGGAAAAAATCGCAGAGATTACCGGGGCGAAATGTAAAGAAACCTGGCTTACCGGACAGACAGCAGAAGAAGCAGTTGGAACCATGATTGCAGGTGGGGAATATCCGGACTTTATTGACGGTGGCGATGCCATGGAACAGTTATATGAAGCAGGAGCATTAGTTCCACTGGATGATTACATAGACGATTATCCTAATATCAAAGAATATTATACAGAAGAGGAGTGGGACAAACTTCGCAAAGATGATGGGCATATTTATTGGATTCAGCAGTTCGGAAATATCTATGGAGAGGAAAAAGCAACTACCCATAATGATGAAGCATTCTGGATTCAGGCTCGTGTGCTGGAATGGGCAGGATACCCAGAAGTAAAAACTATGGATCAGTATTTTGACTTAATTGAGGCATACCAGGAAGCAAATCCTACTATGGAAGATGGAACGGAGAATATTCCATATACCATTCTTTGTGATGATTGGAGATATTTCTGCCTGGAAAATGCACCAATGTTCCTGGATGGTTATCCAAATGATGGATGCGTTATGGTAGATACAGACAAACTTCAGGTTATGGATTATAATACGTCTCCCACAGCTGTAAAATATTTCCAGAAATTAAATGAAGAGTACAAAAAAGGAATTATAGACCCGGAATCCTTTACACAGACTTATGATGAATATATTGCAAAATTATCTACGGGACGTGTTCTGGGAATGATTGATCAGTGGTGGGATTTTGCATACTCTGTAAATGATTCTTTGAAGCAGCAGGGATTAAATGATCAGGGCTGTGATTACATACCGCTTCCAATTACCATTGAAGAAGGAATGAAAAACCAGTGGCACAACTCAGGAGGCGTTCTCAATGTGGCAAGCGGACTGGCTATTACAACAGACTGTGACGATGTAGAAGGCGCGCTTCAGTTTATTAACGACCTTTTAGGACAGGAAGTTCATGATTTACGTTACTGGGGCGTTGAAGGTGTAGATTATGATGTAGACGAGAATGGAGAATATTATCGCACAGAAGAAATGAGGACTCAGGCCTCTGATACGGCTTATAAAGCCTCTCATTTGTGCACGTATTCATATTTTCCACAATATTCAGGAACCAGCAGAGATGGCATCAATGCCATGTCACCACAGAATCAGCCAAGAGAATTTTTTGACGGATTAAATGATGACGTTAAAAAATGCTTTGAAGCATATGGAGCGGAAACTTATGTAGATATGTTGGGAACAAGCGAAGCTCCCGGACCATGGTATCCATTGTATTCCTTTAGTGGTACATTGACAACCAGCACACCGGGAGGTATAGCATGGACCAAGATGGGAGAGGTCAAACATGAGTATTTACCTAAAGTTGTGATGGCAGAAGACTTCGATCAGGCATGGGATGATTATATGAAGGTTTATGAAGACTGCAATCCACAGGCATTTTTAGATGAAATGCAGGCGGAACTGGAACGTAGAATAGAAGAACATGAAAAATACGAATAAAAAATAGAAAACAGAACATAGAGGCTGTCGCTTTAATGTGACAGCCTTACCTTTAAAGAAAAGGAGTGACATTATGACATCGGCGGCAAAACGTAGAAAAAAAGAAAACGTGATGGATCCGGTTCCGAAGATTACGTGGAAAGAAATAAAGAGACAAAAAGTGCTGCTTTTATGGTCAGTGGTGATTGTAATATATGGAATTATTTTCTGCTATCTGCCTTTAGGCGGATGGATTATGGCTTTTCAGGATTATAAACCAAAAGACGGGCTGTTTCATTCTGCGTTTATAGGACTGGAAAATTTTAAATTTTTGTTTTCAGATGCAACGTTTTTGAGAGTTATCCGGAATACACTGGCCATGGGAGTCATTAACTTGGCATCTACCTTTGTGATGGCGATTGTATTTGCTATTTTGCTAAATGAGGTAAAGGCAAAAGGTGGCAAAAAAGTAGTGCAGACCATTTCCTACCTGCCTCACTTTTTGTCATGGATTGTAGTAACTGGTATCCTTCATGATGTGTTATCAGGGACTGGAATTGTAAATGAAATCCTTATGAGATTGAATATTTTGGATCAGCCTTTAAACTTTTTCGCTCATCCTAAATTTTTCTGGCCTATTGTAGCATTTGCAAATGTCTGGAAAGAGACAGGGTGGAACGCCATTATTTACTTGTCCGCCATTGATCCATCTTTGTATGAAGCTGCCAGTATGGATGGTGCAGGACGTTGGGCAAAAATCAAGCATGTAACACTGCCTGGCATTAAGCCAACGATTATGATTTTGCTTCTCATGAACGTTGGAAATGTTTTAAATGCAGGTTTTGAAATCCAGTATCTGTTAGGAAACGGATTAGTACAAAGTGTATCTCAGACCATTGATATCTATGTATTGAAATGGGGTATCAGCCAGGGAAATTATGCACTTGGTACGGCAGCAGGGATTTTCAAGAGCCTTGTAAGTATTGTTCTTATTGTTATCGCCAACCAAATTGCTAAAAGGCACGGGGAAGAACGATTATTCTGACAGAAAGAGGTGGATAAATAAATGAAGAAAAAATCGACAGCGGATAAGGTATTTGTTGTCTTGAATACGATTTTTATGATTGTCTTTGTAACCATAACATTATATCCGGTATTAAATACACTGGCAATTTCACTCAATGACGGAACAGACGCCCTTAGGGGAGGTATCTACTTATTGCCAAGAAAATGGACGCTGAAAAACTACATTACGATTTTGCAGAAAGATAATCTGATTACAGGAGCTTATATTACAGTGCTGCGAACTATTATTGGTACTATGCTGGCGCTGTTTAGTAATGCAATTCTGGCCTTTATTGTTAGCAGAAAGCGCTTTTTGTTTAAGCGTTCCCTTTCTTTATTTTGGGTTATTACCATGTATGTTAATGGAGGAATGATTCCTGTTTTCTTGCTGTATAAGAATTTAGGTTTGACCAACAGCTTTATGGTTTATGTAATCCCGGGAATGCTCAGTGCATTTAATATGCTGGTAATCCGTACATATATGAATGGCATACCGGATAGTCTGGAAGAATCGGCACAACTTGACGGAGCAGGATATACTACTATTTTTCTGAAGATTATATCACCATTATGCAAACCGGTTTATGCAACCGTGGCATTGTTTGTAGCAGTAGGCCAATGGAATTCCTGGTTTGATGCCATGCTCTATAACAGAATGAGTCCGGAATTTACTACACTTCAGTATGAGTTAATGAAACTGCTGTCTTCTGTAACCAATCAAGGAAGTTCAGCAGAAGCCATGAAAAATGCCACGGCGGCAAGCGCCGTAACGCCTACCTCAGTGCGTGCTGCGGCGACCATACTGACCATGCTGCCCATTGTATGCCTGTATCCTTTTCTGCAGAGATATTTTATAACAGGACTTACCATTGGCGGGGTAAAGGAGTAAATAATGAGTATAAATCCTATTTTGAACATGGATTTTCCAGACCCGGATGTGATTCGGGTAGAGGATACCTATTATATGGTAAGTACCACCATGCATTTTATGCCAGGATGTGTGATTCTCAGGTCTTATGATTTAAGAAACTGGGAGATTGCCGGCCATATTTATGACAGTCTGGATGGTACGAAAGGACAGCGTCTGCAAGATAAGAGAGGTATTTATGGGAAAGGTATGTGGGCTGCTTCTATACGGTATCATAAAAATAAATTTTATGTATGTTTTGCGGCAAATGACACAGGGAAAACCTATCTGTACCACTCGCACACCATTTCCGGTAATTGGAAAAAACAAGAAATAGAAGGTTTTTATCATGACTGTTCTCTGTTGTTTGATGATGATGACAGAGTGTATCTTGTATACGGCAATACAGAGATTCATTTAACAGAACTGGATAGAAATCTAAAAGGGCCGAAAGAGAATGGGATAGACAGAATCATTGTGAAAGAACAGGGAACCTATAGATTAGGGTATGAAGGAGCGCATTTTTATAAGATTCATGGAAAATATTATGTGTTCCTCATACATTCATCTGGTGAAGAATGGTTCAGACGGGAGGCCTGTTTTGTATCGGACAGTATCGAAGGAACCTTTACCGGAGGAGATGTTCTGGCAGATGATTTAAACTATTGCCATCAGGGTATTGCACAAGGAGGAATTGTGGATACGCCGGATGGAGAATGGTATGGGGTTCTGTTTCAGGACAGAGGTGCAGTGGGAAGAATTCCGGTACTGGTTCCTGTGAAATGGGAAAATGACTTTCCTGTGTTTGGTAAACATGGCAGAGTACCGGAACGAATTGAAACAAAAAGTAGCAGGCCCGAATATCAATATACTCCTTTATTTTCCAGTGATGATTTTCAGTATCTTCCAGACAAAAATGGAAAAATTTCATTAAAGGAAGTGTGGGAATTTAACCATCAGCCGGACTCCTTGCACTGGTCAATTGCAGATGGGGAATTTCGAATCCAGTCTGATAAACTCTGTACAAAACTGGAAGAGGCAGTCAACACACTTACTCAGAGAACACGATATCCTAAGTGTGAAGCAGAAGTGACGATAAATGGAAGCGACATGAATGTGGGAGATTATGCCGGAATTAGTGCATTTTTAGGATGTTTCGGATTTGTGGCATTGAAAAAAGAAGAAGATCATATGTCTCTGGTTATGGTAGGAAAGCAGGAAGAGGATGAATCCCTGAATGGAAAGAAAAACTGGGATGCAGGCACAGAGTATGAAAAAATACGAATACCGTCAGATTATGTGAGATTAAAGGTAGCAATTGATTTTGAATATAAGAAAGATGAAGCAGAATTTTTTTATGAGACAGCAAAAGGATGGAAGAAAATTGGAAGAACACAGAAGCTGTATTTTAAAATGGACCACTTCTGCGGATGCCGGTTTGCACTTTTCATGTATTCTACACGTGTTACTGGGGGAAGTGCTGGATTTACCAATTTTATCTATACATAAACATCAGATTACAGAGTAGGAAGGAATCAGGAAGATGTCAGGAGCGTTTGAAACAGAAAATTATAGAAATTTATTCAAAGAGTATGGCTATCCGGAAGAAAAAATTGAGAAAAAATTGAAGGATGCTTTTGAAACTGTTTTTTATGGAACGGAGGCAGAGCGGTTTTATCATGAGGTCGGGGAGGATATGGGCTATCTGGAAGATACAGGAAATCATGATGTCCGCACAGAGGGAATGTCTTATGGAATGATGGTTTGTGTTCAGTTAAATAAAAAAGAGGAATTTGACCGTATCTGGAAATGGGTAAAAACTTATATGTGGATGAGCGAAGGCGCAGGACGCTATTATTTCCGCTGGTCCTGCAGCACAGAGGGAAGTCCGAATTCTGATGGCCCGGCTCCGGATGGAGAAGAATTCTTTGCTATGTCATTATTTTTTGCTTCTCACCGCTGGGGTGACGGTACAGGAATTTTTAACTATAGCCAGGAAGCGAAAAACATTTTAAAAGAATGTGTACACAAAGGAGAAAATGGAAATTTGGGAGAACCTATGTGGGATAGAGAAAACAAATTGATTAAATTTATTCCAGGGGTAGACTTTACAGACCCCTCTTACCATCTTCCACATTTTTATGAATTATTTGCATTATGGGCAAACAAAGAAGACAGGGAGTTTTGGAGACAGGCAGCACAGGCCAGCAGAACATATCTTCATTGTGCCTGTCATCCGGATACAGGATTGTCACCAGAATATGGTGAATACAATGGAGAACCTCATACCGGACATGTAGAACAGTTTGGGCGCCACGACTGGTACTATAGTGATGCTTATCGTACGATAGCAAACATTGGTTTAGATACCTTATGGTTTGGGAAAGACCCATGGCAGAAGGAAATTGCTCAGACTTTCCAGGAATTTTACTGTGTCAAGCAAAAAGGCCACTGGGATGGTGTGTTTCTTATCGATGGAACAAGATTAGAAGAAAAAGCTCTGCATCCGGTAGCTGTAGTTGCAGTAAATGCTCAGGCATCTCTTGCAGCAGATGGGGCATATTCCAGGGAATGTGTGGAAAAATTCTGGAACACACCCCTTCGAACAGGAGACAGGAGATATTATGACAATTTCCTGTATCTGTTCGCACTAATGGCACTAAGTGGAAATTATCGTATTTGGAAATGAGGAATGGGAATATGAGAGGACCTGTGGCACCAAAAAATCCGGAAAAAAAGCGGGCGGGTTTTTATATTATGAGAGAAAAAGAAGTTTTCGGCGCACCTCAGGAAGACGGAAGCGGCGTCCAGTTTTTATATGAATCAGATGGGAGATTAGTAAACAGTGCCAGGATTGTGGGAAATATACAGGACGAAGAAATGCTGAGCTGTTTAAAAAGTGTGGAAGGATTTCGGAGTCTGGTGCATAGTATTGGGGTAAGCATAGACGCCGAAACACCGGAAGAGGATATTGAATTTGTATTTCAAATGTATGGAAAACAGAATCTTTACGGCGGCGGGACTGCTATAAAACTATCTTTAAAGGGAAATGGCATAGAGCAGAAGATTTTACTGGAGCAAATTAAATGGTCTGAGGATGACAAGGAACCTGGGCAGATTCGGTTTCGATTCCCAAAACCAGGCCAAAAGGCGAAAGTAAGTGTGATGCTTTATGTACAGAATGGATTCCAGGTTCCAGAACAAGGTGAGGAAGTTACACCGAATCTGACAGGAGAAGCAGCAGAATCTATGATTGCCAGATCTCTTTTGTCACTGGGAAATCCTTTTCGTATGAAAAAAGTCATAGAAAAAGCAAAACAGGGAGAGGATGTCACCCTGGCTTTTATAGGAGGCTCGATTACTCAGGGGGCCGGTGCGGTGCCTATTCACCGGGAATGCTATGCATGGAAGACCTGCTGTGCTTTCAAAGATAGATTTGGCGTCGGGGAAAATGTACATTATCTGAGTAGGGGGGACTCCTTCGGAACTGGGAATGATACGGTTTGAAAGAGATGTGCTAAGGAAACAGGAGAAGCCGGATTTGATTGTCATAGAGTTTGCCGTGAACGATGAAGGGGATGAGACAAAGGGTGTATGCTATGAAAGTCTGGTACGAAAGGTTTTGCAGCTTCCCTGGAATCCGGCAGTTATCTTGTTGTTTTCCGTATTTGCAAATGACTGGAACCTGCAGGAGCGGTTAAGTCCGGTGGGATATTATTATCATTTGCCTATGGTCAGTGTCCGGGATGCAGTATCTCCCCAATTTGGATTGCCAAAGGAGCAGGGTGGGGTGATTTCCAGAAATCAATTTTTCTATGATATGTTTCATCCATCGAATCTGGGACACCTAATTATGGCAAAATGCCTGGATTATCTGTTTGAAGCAGCAGATAACAGTTTGGCTGGAAGCGAAGACAGCAGTATCTTACAGGAAAAATGTACTCCTGTTTTAGGCTGCGACTTTCAGGATGTACAACTTTTAGACCGGAAAAGCTTATGCCAGGATGCTGTTATCTGCTGTGGCAGTTTTGATGGTACAGACTGTGATTTGCAGTGTGTAGAAATGGATTTGGATCTTACACCCACACCCCAGTTTCCCTATAACTGGCAGTACAGAGGAGAAGAACTTATACGGGAGATGATTCCATTTACCATGGAGATTACCTGTAAAAGCCTTCTTCTGGTGTTTAAAGATTCTGGGGAAACCAATGCAGGTAAGGCAGAGGTTTATGTGGATCACAAACAGATTCTCACAGCAAATCCCCTCGAAAATGGTTGGACACATTGTAATGCAGTCATTCTTTTTAAAGGGAAAGAGACAAAAACACATAACATAACTATACGGCCGGCACAGGGAGAGGAAAGAAAGAATTTTACCATTCTTGGGTTCGGCTATGTAAAATAAAGCGTCAATATTTAGGAGGTACATATGCTGAAAACCAATAATCCCATTTTAAAAGGTTTTTATCCCGACCCAT
>ENA-ORRZ01001795-ORRZ01001795.1-human-gut-metagenome-genome-assembly--contig:-NODE-1795-length-12395-cov-22.078282_pt1 | contig 12395 bp, 10 predicted proteins | sample MGYA00242185_ERZ509152 | MGnify/ENA primary metagenome ERZ509152 (study PRJEB26280, sample SAMEA2338668) | human gut metagenome | biome: human gut; feature: human-associated habitat; material: faeces... | reverse complement strand
TATAACTTTTTATGTTATTTAGCATAAAAACGAACTTTTTTCTCTACTTTTGCAGAGTTAAAGTCTATTTTTTATGCAACCATCAAATACTGAATTGATTCTGATTCGAGTTACCGGCGAAGATCGTCCGGGACTGACTGCTTCTGTGACTGAAATCCTTGCCAAATATGATGCTACGATCCTTGACATCGGCCAGGCAGATATTCATAATACATTATCGTTGGGAATTCTGTTCAAGAGCGAAGAAAGACACTCCGGATTCATTATGAAGGAACTCCTGTTCAAAGCTTCTTCATTGGGAGTGACCATCCGGTTTGAACCTATCACCACCGAACAATATGACAACTGGGTAGGCATGCAAGGGAAAAACCGCTATATCCTGACGGTATTGGGACGTAAACTTTCCGCCCGCCAGATTTCTGCCGCTACAAGCATATTAGCCGAACAGGGCATGAATATAGACGCTATCAAGCGTCTGACAGGTCGTATCCCGCTGGACGAATGTCAGACTGATACACGTACTCGGGCTTGCATCGAATTTTCAGTAAGAGGTACTCCGAAAGACCGCATTGCCATGCAGGAGAAGCTGATGAAACTGGCCAGCGAACTGGAAATGGACTTTTCTTTCCAACAGGATAATATGTATCGCCGTATGCGCCGCCTGATTTGTTTTGATATGGACTCTACCTTAATCGAGACAGAGGTAATTGACGAACTGGCCATCCGTGCCGGTGTAGGTGACGAGGTGAAAGCCATCACGGAAAGCGCCATGCGTGGAGAAATAGACTTTACAGAGAGTTTTACCCGTCGTGTAGCCTTATTGAAAGGGTTGGACGAATCGGTAATGCAGGAAATAGCCGAGAGCTTGCCTATCACAGAGGGTGTAGAGCGACTGATGTATGTATTGAAGAAGTACGGTTACAAGATCGCTATCCTTTCGGGAGGATTCACTTATTTCGGCCAGTACCTGCAAAAGAAATACGGTATAGATTATGTCTATGCCAACGAACTGGAAATCATCGACGGCAAACTGACCGGACGTTATCTGGGGGATGTAGTAGACGGAAAACGAAAAGCCGAACTGCTCCGCCTCATTGCACAAGTGGAAAAGGTGGATATTGCACAGACCATCGCCGTAGGAGACGGAGCCAACGATCTTCCTATGCTGGGAGTTGCCGGACTAGGAATCGCCTTCCACGCCAAGCCCAAAGTGGTGGCAAATGCCAAGCAATCAATCAACACTATCGGACTGGATGGAGTGCTCTATTTCCTCGGGTTCAAAGATTCTTACTTGAATATGTAATTAGACCAAAAAATAGATTATCTTTGCTGACAAATAAAATAAAAGAATGAAGTTTTCCGAACTACAATTAAATGCAAATGTGCTTGAGGCGCTTGATGCCATGCGATTTGACGAATGTACGCCTATACAAGAACAAGCAATTCCAATCATACTTGAGGGTAAAGATTTGATCGCAGTAGCACAGACAGGGACAGGTAAAACAGCCGCGTTTCTGCTTCCTGTATTGAACAAATTATCTGAAGGTAAACATCCGGAGGATGCGATTAATTGTGTCATCATGTCTCCTACCCGGGAATTGGCCCAACAGATTGACCAGCAAATGGAAGGATTTTCCTATTTCATGCCGGTATCGAGCGTTGCTGTATATGGCGGAAATGACGGAATATTGTTCGAACAACAGAAAAAGGGACTCACATTGGGAGCTGATGTTGTCATTGCTACTCCCGGACGTCTGATCGCCCATTTGAGCCTTGGATATGTCGATCTTTCCAAGGTTTCTTATTTTATTCTGGATGAAGCAGACCGGATGCTCGACATGGGATTCTACGAAGATATCATGCAAATAGCTAAATATCTGCCGAAGGAACGACAGACTATTATGTTTTCAGCCACAATGCCGGCAAAGATACAGCAATTGGCAAATACGATCTTAAACGATCCGTCGGAAATAAAACTCGCTGTTTCCAAACCTGCGGAAAAGATTATTCAGGCGGCATACGTCTGCTATGAAAATCAAAAGTTGGGCATCATACGCAGTCTTTTTATGGATGAGGTTCCGGAACGTGTGATTGTCTTTGCTTCTTCCAAAATCAAGGTTAAAGAAGTTGCCAAGGCGTTGAAATCAATGAAGCTGAACGTAGGTGAAATGCATTCGGACTTGGAGCAGGCTCAACGGGAAACGGTTATGCATGAGTTTAAAGCCGGACGAATCAATATATTGGTAGCTACGGACATCGTTGCACGTGGTATCGACATCGATGATATCCGCCTGGTTATCAACTTCGACGTGCCTCACGACAGCGAGGACTACGTGCACCGCATCGGCCGTACGGCACGTGCCAACAATGACGGGGTGGCACTTACGTTTATCAACGAAAAGGAACAGAGTAACTTCAAAAGCATTGAGAATTTTCTGGAGAAAGAGATTTATAAGATTCCTATCCCTGAAGGATTGGGAGAGGCTCCGGAATACAAACCGCGTTCGTTCAACAAAAACAGGAACGGGAATTTCTCTAAAAGAAAAGATTTCCGGGGAAAAAGAAACAACGGAGGGAAGAAAAGCAACTACCCTGCGCCCAGACAGAAATAAAATCTGTATTTCCTTGTTTGGATAGAATCTGTATTTCTTATTTTGAGAAACCTGATTCCTATTTGGATAGAATGTAGAGACCTTATTTGGATGAGGTAATCTCCAAATCACCTTTAAAGCTCACTTCCATATTTACAATGCTATATATGGAAGTTTCCGGAATGGCTAATACAGCTTGATAATGAAAACCATTCCGGTTTACTTTCACAAACTTTGTATCTGACAGGATTGATTGCGCCAGGAAATCCGCAGGAACCACTTTGTCGAACATCTGTTTGGTTATATCGCTGGCAAACAGGCTCTTTTTACCTTCGTACACACAGATGTGCATCACATTATCATAGTACACATTATCCATACTAATCCCGTCTTCGGAATAAGTCGTCTTGATGACTCTCATTTTAGATGGATTGATATATACGTATGCACGATAGCGAGTGCCGTTGTAAGTCACTACACTATCGCGTTTGGTTACTTCCGTATAAGTCGGAACCACTAGTTCCTGACGGACAAAATAGATAGAATCATTGAGGTCTTCGGATTTATGCAGTTTTATTACATTATCCGTAATGGAATGAAACCAAAATATATGTTCTCCCTGCTTATCAATCTTGTAATAAGTGGTATCATTTCCATAAGTGTAAAGAATGTCCCGCATTATTTTAAATGCAATGGGAGTACTTTGTGCGTCTGCATAGTAGATGGTATCTCCTTCCACACGCATCAACGGGCTCTCCGTTTCATCGTCCAGCCAAATTCCCTGCAGTAACTCTTTTGCGCTAAGATCCTCTTTCTCCTGTTGAAGAGAATGGGGACTCTTATTGCCGCTACATGCCGCGAAAAGGATTGCCATTAACGATACAGCCACATTTTTCATCATCTATCTTAGTTTTGTATAAAGATACTCCTATTTTTTTTATTTACCAATACAATGGTAAACAAATCCGAGCTCTTCCATCTCTTTTTTATCATATATATTACGTCCGTCCAACACAATCTGCTGGGCCATTGTCTTCTTGATAACGGCCCATGAGGGCAGACGGAATTCTTTCCATTCGGTAACCAGCATCAATACATCAGCATCCAGCACTGCATCGTACATATCACAAGCATAATAGATTTTTTCTCCAATTCTACGCTTGCACTCTTGCACGGCAGCCGGATCGTATGCACGCACCCGACAACCAGCTTCCAGCAATTTATCGATCAGGACTAATGCCGGAGCCTCACGCATGTCATCCGTTTCCGGTTTAAATGCCAGCCCCCACAAAGCAACAGTCTTACCTTGCAAATCACCATTAAACTGTTTCTTTAGCTTCTCAAACAGGACGCTTTTCTGTTGTTCGTTCACTTCTTCCACAGCACTAAGCACCCGCATGCTATAACCGTTCTGCTCCGCAGTCTTAATCAATGCTTTCACGTCTTTAGGAAAACAGGAACCACCATATCCGATGCCCGGATACAGGAACTTACGTCCAATACGGGTGTCCGAACCTATTCCGCTACGTACCATGTTCACATCCGCGCCAACGATTTCGCATAAGTTTGCGATATCATTCATAAAACTGATACGGGTTGCCAACATCGAGTTTGCCGCATATTTAGTCATTTCTGCAGATGGAATATCCATGAAAATCACACGGAAATTATTCAATAAGAATGGCTTGTATAACTTGGACATCAATTTCTCCGCACGTGCCGACTCCACTCCCACTACCACACGGTCCGGACTCATAAAGTCACTGATCGCATTTCCTTCTTTCAGGAATTCCGGATTAGAAGCCACGTCAAAATCAACTTTCACGCCTCTCTTATCCAATTCTTCCTGAATAACCGCGCGAACCTTACTGGCAGTACCCACCGGAACGGTACTTTTGGTAACTATCAGTTTATATTGTTTCATATTGCGACCAATGGTACGGGCCACCTCCAACACGTATTTCAAATCAGCGCTGCCGTCTTCATCCGGAGGGGTGCCAACCGCACTGAATATAACTTCCACGTCGTCCAGACTGCTTTCTAATGAGGTTGTAAACTTCAATCGCTTTGCTTTCATATTACGGAGCACCATCTCTTCCAATCCATTCTCATAAATCGGAATATTCCCCTTTTGCAAAGATTCGATTTTCTCTTTATTCGTGTCTACGCACGTTACATTCACGCCAATTTCGGCAAAGCATGTACCTGATACCAGACCCACATACCCTGTTCCCACGATTGCAATTTTCATACTTAATCTATTGTTTGTTTAGAAATTCATTCAAAATAAGCGGCATCTTTAAAGGCAGTTCCCTCTCTGTCTTTCGCCGATAATACCATTTGCGAATCTGCCAACGGCCAGTCTATCCCCAACGTTTCATCATTATACAAAATAGAAGCTTCCGCCTGCGGAGCATACTTGTTATCTACCTTATACGTAAAAACGGCTTCTTCGCTCAAGACTGCAAAGCCATGAGCAAAACCACGGGGAATGAAAAATTGTCTCTTGTTTTCCTCACTAAGCAACACGCAGATGTGCTTTCCAAACGTAGGCGATGATTTACGCAAATCAACGGCAACGTCCAGCACTTTTCCTTTAAGAACACGAACCAGTTTCGCCTGACTATATTCTCCTTTCTGATAGTGCAATCCGCGTAACACGCCAAAAGATGATTTCGACTCGTTGTCCTGTATAAAATCTACGGGACCAATATTAGCATCAAACTCTTCTTTCTTATAGGCTTCCATAAAATAGCCCCGTTCATCGGAGAAAACTTTAGGCTCTATCAGCCATACTCCGTCTATTTCCGTCTGTATATAGTTCATTATTGATAGTGATAAATAAAACGATGCAAAAGTAGTGAATTTTTCGAAGTTTTCTGGGATATATTCAATTTATCTCGTAATTTTGCAGACATGATTGAATTGGCACAACATATAGAGACTTTACTACTGGAAAACGATTGCGTCATTGTTCCGGGGTTTGGCGGTTTTGTAGCGCATTACTCGCCTGCAACCCGCGTAAAAGAAGAAAATATATTTTTACCTCCTACCCGCACAATCGGCTTTAATCCTCAATTAAAACTGAATGACGGCGTATTGGTGCAATCTTATATGTCAGCGTATGACACGAGTTTTGCTGACGCCAGCCGCATAGTAGAAAAGGAAGTAAACGAATTCATCGGTCTCCTTCATGAAGAAGGAAAAGCCCATTTAGATAATATAGGCGAGATTCACTATAACATTTATGGTAACTATGAGTTTGTTCCTTATGACTATAAGATAACGACTCCTTCATTATACGGTCTCGACTCCTTCGAAATGCATGAGCTTTCCGTTCTGCAACAGAAAGAAAAAGTATGGATACCGGCTCATCCGGAGAAAGAAAAGAAGACTTTTGAAATTAGTATCAATCGTGCGTATCTTCGCAATGCTGCAGCAATGATTGCTGCCATCGTATTGTTCTTTGCCTTTTCAACTCCGGTAGAGAATACAGACGTTCAAAAAAACAATTATGCACAATTATTACCCAGTGAGCTTTTTGAGCAAATAGAAAAGCAATCGGTTGTAGTAACTCCTGTGTATGTTAAGAGTGATGCAATGCAACAGGCTAAGAAGCTTTCCGCTACTGCTTCAACTTCTTCTTCAACGAAGACTTCATCCACTAAAAAGAATACAGCGGATAAGACTTCCAAGCCAATCGCAGTTAGAGAAGTGAAAGTGGCCAAACAGGAAACGGCAGCTACTGCCTCTGCGGTTAAATCTCCAGAAAGTGCCAATCATCCTTTCCATATCATAGTGGCAGGAGGAATCAGCCTGAAAGATGCAGAAGCCATAGCAACTCAATTAAAATCAAAAGGGTTTGCTAATGCAAAAGCGCTGAACATGGATGGAAAAGTACGTGTCAGCATCAATTCATTCGACAACCGCAATGAAGCGACCAAGCAATTACTTGAGCTAAGAAAAAACGAAACTTATAAGAATGCCTGGTTACTGGCTAAATAAAAATCCCTTTTTAAAAGCATGAAACGAGTTCTTTGTCCTAAATGTGAGAATTACCTTTTTTTTGATGAAACCAAGTATAGCGAAGGCCAATCACTGGTATTTGAATGTGAGCATTGCGGCAAGCAATTCAGCATCCGGCTTGGAAAGAGCAAAGTAAAGGCTCTTAGAAAGGAAGAAAACCTGGAAGAAGAAGCTGAATCCCATAAAGAAGAATTCGGATATATCACTGTTATCGAAAATGTATTCGGTTATAAACAGATATTGCCCTTACAAGAAGGTGACAATGTCATAGGCCGCCGTTGTGTGGGAACTTCTATCAATACGCCCATTGAAAGCGGTGATATGAGCATGGATCGACGCCATTGTATCATCAATATCAAACGTAATAAGCAAGGAAAAATTGTTTATACATTACGGGATGCTCCCAGTCTCACAGGTACTTTCCTTATGAATGAAATTCTGGGAGATAAAGACCGTGTACGCATTGAAGATGGCGCTATTGTGACAATTGGAGCTACTACATTTATTTTGCATACGGCTGAATGAACTTATAACTTATTTTGATACTCTCGCATGAATTCATCAGCGATATAGAGATTACCATAGAGATAAAGCCCTGTTTCCTTGTCATGCAAGTCAGCGCAAGTCTTGCTTTCATAAAACAATTGCAATGCTCTGACTGGAGCAATTTCCAAGCGTTTTGAAAGTTCGGCAGCAATGACACCGATACGATTACTTAATATTATCTCTTGAATTTCAGGAGACTTTACAGGATCATTCTGCCAGTTCTGTTCCATCATAAATAAGGTATTTATCCGTAATATTTTGGTTTAACAAACAAATCTGATTATTTGGTTGGTGTTGAGCAAGACGCTGTAATGCCACATCAGCACTCATCAAACCAGACATATATAAATTTACCGTATCAATTACCCGGTCATTCGCGACACCTCCCTCTATATAATCATAATTTGCCGCTGGATTCAGTCCATGACGACTGGCTACAATAAATTCCAACCATTCCGAATCGTAAGCTTTGAACACCTTACAACGAGCCTTTTCCAAAACAAGTTCTCTATCAAGTTGGTAAATATTAATAATGGCTTGGGTATTGCGTCGCTTAGCCGTTGCAATAGCCCAACGACAAGCCTGCTCTTTGATATCTGTAACATAAAATCCACGACCAAAATCAAGATTCTCCCTTCCTAAACGACAAATAGGAACATCAACTCGTTCCGTTCCTCCATGATATACTGTTATTTTCATCGTTTTGCCTCCCAAGTTGTCAGACATTCTATCATATTATCAGTCACATGCTCGCGACTCTCAGTATGTAATACATCATAGCAAGGCAAGATGTAATTCTCAATCATACCTACACGCTTCATGCGGGTAAAAACCTCTTGATATGATTTACCTAATCGGCGTGCCGTACTTTCAATGCAGGACGCTACAAATGCTAATGTCACTTCAGTATGTGATAATTCAATCAGATTTCCCATATTAAATTCTGTATAAAGCTAATTTGAGCTAATTACAAAGTTAATGAATATATCTGGAAACAGATAAAGTTTAATCTTCTTTTTATTGTTTTTGAATCATTCGATCCGTAGGAAGCACAATTCTAGTTCATATTAAATGGCATTACTAATATGAACAGAAATAAAAAAGGATAGGAATCTATATATTGGCAATATTCCTATCCTTTTTTCATTGTTTTATGTTCAAGCTATATCCAGATGTTCCGAAGAATACAATTTATGAGCTTTCCCATAAAGACAATATCCAATTATAGCCGTAAGAAGTGAATAACCGAAAGAGGGAATCCACCAATAATAGTCTACAAATCTCCAAAGAAAAACAGAGCTTGCTATCCACATTAAAATAACACTCCATACAAACCATTGAGTTACTTTTTGAGTTGAGATAAACTTAGGCAGCATATTATTAGGTACACTTCTATCCGGTTCTCTCATTACTTTTCCATATACAAATATTTCAGATGAAACCGGTGAGATATTGGATGGTTGACTTGAAGTTGTTTCAAAGAAATCGACCTCTCTCTTTTTCACGATTCGTATCCAACTCTTCATCCATTCATAATGTCCGATAATACTAGCCAGCCAACACATAGAAGCAAACCATCCTAAAGTAATAATCAAAAGTGGTAGCCATATACTATCTAAAAATGAAAAAATAGTTCCACTGCAAGGAGTGCATTGAACATTTTCTGATTGCGGTATAATGGTATAAAATGCCACAAACAAAGCGCCAACAAAAATGGCGTAATAGTTAACCCATGTATGATAACGCTGTACATGGAACTGATAGGCTTCAACGACCTTGTCGTATGCGACTTGTTTTTTACAAATTTGGTCGCAAGGATTTGAACCTGAGTTATTCATAATTATATAGTTTAAAATTCGACTTCTGATTTAATTTCAAATCCTCCCCATCCATTCTTACCATATCCTGAAGCATTTATTGGAATAAATAGATATTGAGGATAATTTTCATTACACATGGTCGGCTCGGGAATATACATGGGACCTCCCCCATATTTCACAGTATGACTAGTTCCAAAGACGATATAGACTGAAACATTCTTATAACCATCAAATAAATTTTCTATTCCTAATGTAGGTGATTCTATAGCTTTACAATATACCTTATTAAATATGGGAGTCCAAGAACATCGAGCATACTCTTTATCCGGTCCTACAGTGCTAGGGACAGTTCCTTTCCCAATTTTTTCTTCTCCGACAAATGCACACTTTCCAATAGATTTCATTGAATTTCCGATACTTAAATATCCATCAAATCCAATACAAGCATAAAAAGCATAAATACCAATAGTCTCAACCTTATTAGGAATTACCAAGTTACCAGTAAGTCCTGCACATCCTTCAAAAGCATGATCGTCAATACTCTTAACATTTTCTCCAATAGTAATTTTTCCTTTAAAAGAGCTACAACCATGAAAAGCATAAGCCGGAATATCCGTTAACGCATTTCCTATACTCAATGAACCTGTAAAAGTAGAAGATTGAAATGCAGACCCTTTCATACTTGTTACACTATTCGGTATCACTAAGTCTCCTGTTACTTTGCTACAACCAGCAAATGCTGCTGTTCCAATACTCTGCACTCCCTCTTCTAATATCAAAGTCCCGTTAAAAGCAGAATATTCAAAAGCGCGTTCTCCAATAGTTGCAGTTTTTGAAGGAATCACAATATTCCCTGTTAATTTAAGAGTGTTCGCAAAAGCATATTGACCAATACTTTCTACTGTCTGAGGTATATAAATGGAAGTAATAGAACTATTATAAAACGCTCTATCTGAAATTGTTTTTAAATTCAGTGGCAATAACACTGTAGATACCAGAGAATTATTAAAGGCACTAGCCGGTATACTTGTATCACTCAATTCTGAAAGATCTACCGTTTTCAAGTTAGGCATAGTCTTTAAAAACTCGTAATCAAAGGTATTCAGATGTCCTGTGATTTTCAATTCTTCTAAAATTTTAGCGTCTTCACTATTGATTTGTTGTTCCAAAGTTCCTGCTGTTGCCACGTAAATATCCTGTGAACTTCCTCCACGCTGAGTAATCTGTATTGTTTCAGAAGTAACTCCCAATTTGTCAACTAATTTAATAATCGAATAACGCAATTGAGTATTATTATTCTGTTGGACATTAAATGTAATCGTTTCATCCCGCATTATGGCACGTGATGTCGGAGCGATAGAAATCCATGTTTTATCCGCTTCCGGAATTTCTATGGTATAATCGATATTAGTGGAAAGCTGCACACTCACCGTACCACCGGTATAAGGAACCGTATAAGAACGGTCGGTGATATTAATCACTCCTTCCACAAAATTGATGGAACGCATGATAGTACGTTCTTCGCCATCGGAAACGAAAACCAATACCTCACTGCTAAGTATCGTTCCCGGTGTAGTCACTTCAATTACTCCGGAAGCATTACCCAAAGATTTTACCACAGCACGGAAACCATCTTGCGCCAAAGCTTTCAATGCAGTCTTATCCGTAGCCCCCGTAATAGTATATTGAATGGGATAAGTCTGATTGGCTAATACCCGTATATCCTCCGTTTCATTGAAAGTGATAGACAGCTTTTTGTGTTTGGGTACGGAGATAATGTTTCCGGCTTGCATCTCCAAATAAACATAATCATCATCCTCCGTCACATTCTTGAAGAAAGCGTCTCCACTTGTTCCATCCGCACCGGTCGCTTTTCCTAGTTTTGTCCAGTTCGAACCATTGTCATAAGATATATACCAATAGCCGTCTTCTTCTATCTTCAACTGTGGAGTGACACCATTAGTACCATCCGTGCCGTCTTGTCCATCCGAACCGTCAACACCTTGCGCCTTTATCTTATTACCATTATCATCTTTCATCCAATCGCTATTCAACGTCCAATAATAGATACCGTCGGTATCTTGTTTCACTCCGACAACAGGTGTCACCCCATCCTTGCCATCCGAACCGTCTTGACCATCATTACCATCTGCCCCATCTTTACCATGATATATGGTTATCGGTTCACGTTTTTCAAAATAAAGTTTATAACCAATCACCTTCCCATTATCATTCAAAGGTACCACATTAGTTATACCATCTTTTTGTTGTAGTGCTTCAATGATTGATTGTATAGACGAAATATCAGTATTCATCTGTTCACACAAGCTTTGCAACTCGCCAAAAGCATACCAAGTCGGCAGTTTTATAACAGTTCCATTCGACAAGGTGAAAGTAACAAAGTCCTGACTGGAAGTATAATCTATATCACTAAACATATCGTCACCATCCACTCCATCTTTACCAGTATCACCTGTAGCCTGCCCTATATTCGACCACGTACTGCCATTATTCATCGACAGCCACCAACGACCATTTTCTATTTTCAATTGTGGAGTAATGCCATCCATACCAGGTTTACCATCTATACCATTTTCTCCATCTTTTCCATTTTCACCTACTGCCTTTACTTTATTCCCGGCATCATCAATTAACCATTCTCCGTTTAACGTCCAATAATAAACATTATCCGTATCTCGTCTCACGCCAACCACCGGCGTTACTCCATCCTTACCGGCAATACCCGTATCACCTTTATCCCCCTTTTCTCCATGATAAATAGTAATGGGATCTCCCTTTGAAAAAGAAATAGTGTAACCAACCGTCTTACCACCTTCTGTAACAGGATTTACTTTTGTGATGCTTACATTACTTTGCAAAGCTTGTAGTAACGTTTGCAACGCTCCAATGTTTCCATTCATCTGTTTACAGAGTTCTTCAAGTGAAGTTACCCTGCCATCCAATTGATGAATACTATCCCATAAATCATCAGTGTTTGTTTTGCAGCTATAGAATGAAGTACTTAAAGCTGCAATCATTAAGAAAAAGAATACTGTCTTTTTCATCATAATTATTAGAGTTTTTGTCGCCACCTCAACTCCTTAGCAGTGGTAAGTCTATAAAAAAAGTGTGGAGTCGTTAGTTTATCTGTTAGGAGGTTCTGGTAAAACCTTGACATAAATAAACAATACCCCACACTCGTATATATATGTAATATAAAATTACACACGACTATACAAGTGATGAGTGTTATTGCTATCCTTATGTCAATTGAAATTTACCAGATTTCCTAACAAGGATAAAAGCTAAACACTTTCATCTATTAATATGTAATGTTGCACATGCAAACACTATTGCTGTTATGTAGGTTTGCGGCGTTACCGCCGCATTCCCCATTAAGAACTGTACGTGC
>ENA-ORRZ01001793-ORRZ01001793.1-human-gut-metagenome-genome-assembly--contig:-NODE-1793-length-12396-cov-3.119763_pt1 | contig 12396 bp, 7 predicted proteins | sample MGYA00242185_ERZ509152 | MGnify/ENA primary metagenome ERZ509152 (study PRJEB26280, sample SAMEA2338668) | human gut metagenome | biome: human gut; feature: human-associated habitat; material: faeces... | reverse complement strand
CTCGGTAGGCTCTTCTTTTGCGGCAACCATGTCGGGAATTACAGAGGTAAATCCTTTAAGCCCTCATTATTATTGCGCGAAATGCCATTACTCGGACTTCGATTCTGAGGAAGTGCGGGCTTATTCGGGAAGAGCGGGCTGCGACATGCCGGATAAGAAGTGTCCGGTGTGTGGAGAGCCTCTGATTAAAGAGGGATTTGACATTCCTTTTGAAACCTTCCTGGGGTTTAAAGGAGATAAGGAACCGGATATTGACTTGAACTTTTCCGGGGATTATCAGGGAAAAGCCCACCGCTATGTAGAGGTTATTTTCGGCGCAGGACAGACTTTTAAGGCGGGAACAATCGGTACGCTGGCAGAGAAAACAGCTTTCGGATATGTGAAAAAATATTATGAGGAACGGGGGCAGAGAAAGCGTTACTGCGAGATTAACCGGATTGTGCAGGGGTGCACCGGTATCCGCCGTACCACAGGGCAGCACCCGGGAGGAATCATTGTTCTTCCCATCGGCTGGGATATCGAAGAATTCACTCCGGTACAGCACCCGGCTAATGATATGAACAGCGACATTATTACCACCCATTTTGATTATCACTCCATTGATTCCAATTTGCTGAAGCTGGATATTCTGGGACACGATGATCCTACCATGATTCGTATGTTAGAAGACCTTACGGGAATTAATGCCAGGGAAATTCCGCTGGATTCCAAGGAGGTTATGTCTCTGTTTAAGAGTACAGATGCCCTTGGAGTTACCCCGGCAGATATCCGCGGCTGTCCTCTTGGCTGTCTGGGGATTCCGGAGTTTGGCACCGATTTTGCCATGCAGATGTTAATTGACGCCAACCCCACTTCTTTTTCGGATTTAGTGCGTATTTCCGGTCTTTCCCATGGTACGGATGTGTGGCTAGGGAATGCGCAGGATTTGATTAAATCCGGTACAGCAACCATTACCACTTGTATCTGTACCCGAGATGATATCATGATTTATCTTATCAATAAGGGCCTGGAACACGGGCAGGCTTTTACCATTATGGAGAGTGTCCGTAAAGGGAAAGGTTTGAAGCCGGAATGGGAAGAAGAGATGAAAAAGCACGATGTTCCGGACTGGTATATTGCTTCCTGTAAAAAGATTAAATACATGTTCCCAAAAGCCCATGCAGCGGCTTACGTTATGATGGGCTGGCGCATTGCCTACTGTAAAATCTTTCATCCGTTGGCATATTATGCGGCGTATTTCAGTATACGCGCTACGGCATTTTCCTATGAAATCATGTGCCAGGGAAAGGAAAAACTGGAGTATTTTATGGATGATTATGAGCGGAGAAAGGATACGCTCAGCAAGAAAGAGCAGGATACCTATAAAGACATGAAAATTGTGCAGGAGATGTATGCAAGAGGATTTGAGTTTGTGCCTATTGATATTTATAAAGCCAATGCGCATACCTTCCAGATAAAAGGGGATAAGTTGATGCCTGCGCTGGATACCATTGAAGGATTGGGGGACAGAGCCGCCGACGCTGTGGTGGCTGCGGCAGAAGAGGGAGAATTTTTGTCCCTGGATGACTTCCGAAACCGGACAAAGGTGACGGCTTCTACGATTGACTTGATGAATGATTTGGGCCTGTTTGGGAAACTGCCACAGTCTAATCAGATGTCGCTGTTTGATTTTCAATAAAGAAGAACGTTTTGGCAAACGGATAGAGTATCTGTCGAAACAGAAAAATTTTGTATTTTTTTCAGGAATCCTATTCCCTTTTTCGGGAAATTTGTTACAATAAAGAAGAATCAACTACTATTAAGCAAGAGGAAAGGTGAAAACATGCAGGAGTACAAACCATTTAAAGAAGGAAAAGTGCGTCAGGTATATGATATTGGAGATAAGCTGGTTATCTATGCAACTGACCGGATTTCCGCATTTGACTACATTTTGAAAAACAAGATTACAGACAAGGGCGTTGTCCTGACAAAGATGTCTAAATTCTGGTTCGATTTTACAAAAGATATTGTTCCGAACCATATGATTTCCACAGATGTAAAAGAAATGCCGGAATTTTTCCAGAAACCGGAATTTGAAGGACATGCTATGCTGTGCCAGAAGCTGGATATGCTGCCTGTAGAATGTATTGTTCGAGGATATATTACAGGAAGCGGCTGGGCTAGTTACCAGGAAAATGGAACTGTATGCGGCATTGAACTGCCGGAAGGGTTACAGGAGTCTGATAAACTGCCTGAACCAATCTATACACCGACAACAAAAGCAGAGCTTGGCGACCATGACGAACACGTTTCTTTTGAAGAAACCGTAGAAACTCTGGAAAAACTTCATCCGGGAAGAGGAAGAGAGTACGCAGAGAAGATTCGTGATTACACCATTGCTCTTTATAAAAAATGTGCAGAATACGCACTGACAAAAAATATCATTATTGCAGATACAAAATTTGAATTTGGTCTGGACGAAAACGGAGAAGTGGTACTGGGGGATGAAATGCTCACACCGGACAGCTCCAGATTCTGGCCGTTAGAAGGCTACAAACCGGGACAGGGACAGCCATCTTTTGACAAACAGTATGTGCGGGACTGGCTGAAAGCAAATCCTGAAAGCGATTTCCTTCTTCCGGAGGAAGTAGTGAAAAAGACCGTAGACAAATATGTGGAAGCATATGAACTGCTTTCCGGAGAAAAATTCTAAAAAGTTGTATTGCTATTTCTTGCAGGATAAGATAGCTTTTTCAAGGTACAGCCGCTGTTTTGAGTTTGAGATTCAAAACAGCGGCGCCTTGAAAAAGATTATTTTGTTTCTTCTAAGATTTCACGAAATGCTTCTATCAGTTCATGATTCTTTTCAGGACTCATGACACAGAATCGGATAAAAGAATTATCTAAAAACGGAAATGTAGAGCAATCCCGAATCATCAATCCCCTTCGGATACAGAAATCAAAAATCATTTCAGAAGTAATATCCTCTTTTAAAATTTTCATAAGCAGAAAATTCGAGCAGGAAGGGTATACCTTTACGCTGTCCCAGGTAGAAAGCAGAGAATAAAGGTGTTCTCTTTCCGCAGTAATCAGGCTTTTGGTTTTCTCGATATATTCCTTGTCGGAAAACATAATGCAGCCTGCGATTTCTGCAAGACTGTTAATGGTCCAGGGATTTTTACGGGTGTTGATGTATTTCAGCAGGTCAGGGTTTCCGGTAACCGCATAACCCAGCCGCAGTCCGGGAGCTGCGAAAAATTTGGAGATTCCCCTTAAAACAATCAGATTGTTGTAATTATTGGTAAGGGGAATTGCGGAAATTTTACTTTTGGGGTCTGTAAACTCCTCATACGTTTCATCTACCATGACGGAAATGCCGTACTGCAGGGCTTTATCCAGGATTTTCCGCATATCTTTTCTGGCAATGGCCGTGGAAGTGGGATTGTTGGGATTGCACAGTACCAGCAAATCCAGACTGTCATTCAGATGTTGGCAGAAATCTGCCACATCCATTTGAAAATCATCCTCTTCTTTCAGCGGATAATAAAGGGTGTGGCCTCCCTCCAGAGCGATTTCCCGTTCATATTCCGAATAGGTAGGTCCCAGAATCAGGGCTTTTTGAGGATGTGTGGTCTGGATAAAGAGAGAAATCAATTCTGTAGAGCCGTTTCCCACAATGATATTTTCAAACTGTGCCCCCGTGTACTGGCAGATACTTTTTCTGAGTCCTGTGTAGTCTCTGTCAGGATAGGAAGTAATAGCGTTTACATGTTTCGCCAGGGTCTCTTTCAGTAAGGGAGAAATCCCAAGAGGGTTGACATTGGCGGAAAAGCTGGTAATGTCTTCTTTCTTTATATGATAGATTTCCTCAATTTTTTCCAGGTCGCTGCCGTGAAAATGATCCTTGTGTTTCAGCATAAAAAACCTCCTTTTGGTAAAAAAATGTTCCAAAACAGGCTGTGTATTGAAGTTGCACAGCAGAAGTTTGTAGTGTATAATTCATAGTAGCAGAATATTGTCAATTATTCAATAATCAGATTTTTATAAATAAAACAGGGCAAAGGTGATATTTTGAAGACACGAATGGAACAACTGATAAACGGAAGATTTGAATATGAAGTACCCGGTCTGGATTTGTCTGCAAGTCATATTTCTTTCAGTACCATGCCGGAAGAAAAGGTAAGAGGAGAACTGCAGTTTGCAGCAAAAGACGGAAGAAAAATCAAGGGAATGGCTTATTCCACACATCGCAGATTTCTTCTGGGTAAGGAAAAGTTTTCAGGAGAAAAGATGATTCTTCCTTATGGTGTGGATACCAAGGGATTGGACAGTACAGATTGCATAGAGGGAGAAATTGTTTTAAGTACCAGTATCGGAACGTACCGGGTGCCTTTTTCTGTTGGAATAAAAAAGTTGGAAGTGCGCACATCTCAGGGAACGGTAGGGACTCTGGAGGAATTTGTCAGTCTGGCAAAGGAAGACTTCAGAGAGGCATACCAGCTTTTTATAGATACTTCCTTTAAAAGGCTGTTAAAAGGCAGAGAAGAACTGCTGCCGTATTATGCCTCCATGGTAAAAACGCCTGTGCCGTATCAGAATCTGGAAGAATTTCTTATAGGCGCGGGGCTGAAGGAACCTGTGCATTTAAGCCTGGAAAAAGAAAATCTGGAACTTTATGAGGTACAGACTTCTTTAAAAGATACGTTGAGAATCCGAAGAAGCGGATGGGGTTTTCTTCGCGCTGAAATTCAGACCGAGGGAGATTTTCTGGAAGTAGAGAAAAAGGTTATCCAAGACGGGCATTTTATCGGCAGTGTCTATGATTTGGAATATATCATACGGAAGGAATGTCTCGGAAAGGGGAAAAATTTCGGAAGAATTCAGATAAAAACGGTGTATGAGACCATTACCTACCAGATTATGGCATCGAAAAACGGCCATATTCAGGTCAATGTCACAGCTTATGAAAAGAAAAAAAGGCTGGAAGCAGCCAGAGATTTCCTGCTTTTGGAGCTTGGAAGAAAGAATACGGAAGCCTGGTGCGCCGAAATGAAAGCACTCTTGGATGAACTGAAGGAAAACGGCTATTATTCCACAGAATGCCAGCTTTTTGAAGCTTATGTACAGGTGCGCGCAGACAGGAAGGAGGAAGCCAGAAGGCTTTTGGATTCCCTGGAAAACAACCAGAAGATTCAGCAGGAGGAAATTCTGGAGGGGGCGTTTTTGTATTTGAATGAGATTTCCGAGAGAAGTACACAGTCCAAAGAAGCTGCGGCTGTGCGGCTCCATCAGCTTTATCAGAGAAGAGTGGACAGTCTGCTGCTTCTTTCTATGATTTTTGAATTGGATGAAGAAAATCTGCGCACCCAGTCCAGGAAAATGTTTCTCTTAGAAGAACAGTACAGAATCGGCTGCAGGAGTCCATTTCTCTATCTGACAGCGTGCAGACTGGCGGCAGCAGATGGTTCCGCATTTCGGAAAATGAATGCTTTTACCATACAGGTGTATCTTTTTGCCAAAAAATACGGGATTCTCACGGAAGAAATGGCTTTTCGTGCCATTGACCTTGCAGGACAGATGAAAGGATTTTCCCAAAAGGTTTACGAAGTCCTGCAGTATGTGTATGAGAAATACCCTTCCGTTCATGCTGTCAGGGGAATTTGTCAGCTGATTATGAAGGGGGAACCCAGAAAGCCGGAGTATTTCCGCTGGTATGAACTGGCGGTGCAGGCAGAACTGAAAATCACAGGGCTGTATGAGTATTACATTGAAACCATGAGCAGAAACTATCAGAAGGTACTGCCAAAAGTCATTCGCCTGTATTTCGGATACAACAATACGTTAAGTGATACGAAGAAGGCGTTTGTCTACAGCAACGTTATTCGGAATAAAGAGATAGATAGAGAAACTTATCAGAGTTATCAGAAAAACATGGAGACCTTTGCAAAAGAAAAAATCAAAGAGGGAAGAATCAATGAAGATTTTGCAGTGGTGTATCAGGAATTCTGTGTGGATTCTCAGGACGAAAATGTCAGGACGGCTCTGGCAAAAGTACTCTTTACTTATCGGCTTTACTGCGATGACCCCAAAATCCGAAAGGTGATTGTGCGCCATGCTTCTATGAAAGAGGAACAGGTGTATCTTTGCACAGATAAGACGACCTATATTTCACTGTATACCAAGGATGCCGCTGTTTTGTTTGAGGACAGCAGTCAGCGTAGATATGTGAATACGGTGGATTACAATGTACACAATCTCCTGGATTTGGAGGAGCTGGCCGGGAAGCTGCGAAAGGACGGAAAGAAATATCCGGGCATGCTGCTGCACACTTGTGGGGAGCTGAAACACGAATCTCCGGTGACTGAAGCCAATGTGGCTTCTTTTGAAGCAGTTTTGAAACAGGAGATTTTCTGTGAGGATTACCGGCAGAATATACGCAAAAAGCTGCTGCTGTATTATGAATCCCAGATGGATAACCGCAATTTGAGAGAGTCGCTGCAGGAAATGGACTTCCGTGCATTTGCCAGGGTAAATAAACGGCTGCTGATTACGATTCTGGTGAAACAGGAGATGTTTGTAGGGGCTTATGACCTGATTTGTGAATACGGATATGAACGGATAGAAATGCCGGTTCTTTTAAGACTGTGCAGCCAGATGATTTTGAAGCTGGAATTTGAATATGAAGAGGAACTTCTCTTGCTGGCAGGGTACATTGTGCACGCCGGTATTTATGATGAAGTGCTCCTGCAGTATCTGGTACAGCATTTTGAAGGCCCTGTGGAGGAAATGGTACAGCTTTGGAACCGTGCTATGGGCTTTGCATTGGACTGCTATCAGCTGGAGGAAAAGATTCTGGTATGCAGCATGTTTTCCAGAGTGTGTCATGAAAAAGGTCTTGCAGTGCTGGAAAATTATATCAGTCAGAGCGGAAAGGAGCAGGTGATTCTCTCTTATCTGACCTTTGAGTGTTATGAATATTTCCTGGGAGAAAAGGAAAAAGACCAATTTCTTTTTGAGGCTTTGGAAAAAGTCATGGAGAGGAAATGGGAATGTGATATCATCTGCAGAATTTCTCTTTTAAAGCATTACGGAGAAACCGGAGTCTGGGATGAAAAGCGAAAGAATATAGCAGAAGAAATCCTGGAGGAATGTGAAAAAGAGCGTCTGCAGTTCGCATTTTTCCGGATGCTGCCCAGAGAACTGCTCTGCACCTGCCAGATGGAGGATAAAATGTTTGTAGAATGTCGGGCAGGCCGTCGTGCAAGAGTAACACTGCATTCCTATATTGAACGGGGAGAAACCTCAGAAGAAAAAAGCGAACCGTTAAAGGAGCGGTATCAGGGGATTTATAACAGAGAATTTGTTTTATTCTACGGAGAAAAACTGCATTATTATTTTGTGATTGAAAAAGACGGGAAGGTGGAAACAACCGGGGAAGAAATTCTGACGGTAGAAGAAAGCAGTATGCAGGGCAGCAGCAAATATCAGATGCTGAACACTATGCTGCAGCTAAGAGAAAAGGGAAAAAAAGAGGAACTGCAGCGTATGGCAGAAGCCTATATGGAACGGGAGCAGCAGGTAAAAGACCTGTTTGCTTTATTGGATTAGGAGGCAGAGAGATGAATGAGACAAGAAATATTATAGTAGGTCTGGAAATCGGAAAAAACCAGTCCCAGATTTGCTATTATGACCGCAGGGAAAAAGAGCCGATTTCTGTTTCCGTAAAAGCAGGCAGCAACCAATATCTTTTTCCTACCCGACTTTCCAAGAAACCGGGAGAAGAAGTGTGGCATTACGGCATGGAGGCAGATTATTTTTCCCGCCAGGAAGGGGAAATTTCCATTACCGGACTTCTGGGGATTTTTGGAAGCGCGGAGGAAGTCATCGTGGACGGAGAAAAAAGAAAGCCTTCTGAACTGTTGGAAAACTATTTAAAGGGCTGTATTTCTCTTCTGGGAACAGCGGAACCCGCAAGACAGATAAAGGCTCTGATGATTACCGTACCCCGGCTTTCCGCAGCTCTGGTGAAAAATTTATATCAGGCAGGAGAAAATCTGGGATTTACCAGAAACCAGATTTACCTGCAGGATTATGACGAAAGTTTTTACTATTATGTGATGAATCACCGCAAGGATAACTGGAATCGGAAAATCGGCTGGTTTTTGTTTGAAGAAAATCAGGTGTCTTTTGCCAGACTGGTTATGGATAATCAGAAACGTCCTATTACAGCGTTTATAGAGCATGGAATTACCGCGGAGCTGCCGCAGGATGCCATAGAAAAAGATGATAATTTTTATCGTCTAATCGAGCGTTCCTGCGGAACAGATACGTATTCCAGTATCTATATTGTGGGGGACGGGTTTGACCAGGAGTGGGCAGTGCGTTCGACGCCCCTGCTGTGTAGAAACCAGAGACATGTGTATTATGGAAACAATTTGTATGTGAAAGGTGCCTGCTATGGAGCCAGAGAAAAATGTGAAGACGGAACTTTGAAGGGATATCTCTACCTGAGTCCCTCTCTGGTAAAGCACAATGTATCCATGGAGATGCTGGTGAATGGTTCACCCAAGACGTATGCGCTTATCGAAGCAGGGAAAAACTGGTATGAGATTCACACGGAACTGGAATTGATATTGGACGGAAAAGAGGATTTGGAATTTCTGGTAACCTCTATGGAGGGAACCGGAAAAACCAGGTGCAGTATGAAACTGGAAGGTCTGCCAAAGCGTCCCAATAAAACCACCAGACTGGGTATCCGTATTGTCTATGAATCTCAGGAACTCTGCGTCATTACGGCGGAAGACCTGGGATTTGGAGATTTGTTCCCCTCCGAGGGCAAAGTCTGGACAGAAAAAGTATCATGGTAAAGGAGAAAAGGGAATGAGCGGATATATTTTATGTCAGTTAAAAAGAGCAAAGATGCCTTATTATATTGAGAACATCAGCACAAATATCTATTCCATTGAAGAACTCTGTTATTATTTTTACCATAATATTTATCTTCTGGACGAGACGATTTTAAATGAACATCTCTGTGACTGGCTGAGAAAAGAACTGGGGCTGGAAAAGCTGTACAGGCGGCTTTATAAAATCCTGGAGGATAATCTGGGAACAGCAGAGTTTATTCTGGCCGTGTTTAAAGAAATTAATTATCTGACACACAGTGAATTTAAGGAATTGAATGAGCGGATGAGCCTTCTGAATCAACAGCCGGAGGTGTTGAGAGAAAAGAAAAAGGGAGATTATCTGGTGGAAAACCGGATGTATGTCAATGCGGTGAGGATTTATGAAAATGCATTGCAAAAAGAAGATAAGGAAGGGTTAGGAGAACAGTTTAACGGCGGTATTTACCACAATATGGGCTGCGCGTATTTAAATCTGTTTCAGTTTCAGGAAGCAGCAGACTGTTTTTGGAAAGCCTATGAACTGCTTCATACAAAACAGGTATACAGGCACTACCTTACTGCATCTTATATGAGAAACCCCCAGGAATTTCCTCAAATATGCAGAAAAATGGAAGTAGAGGCAGAGGAACAGGAAGAAATTATCCGGAATCTGGAACAGAGTGCAAAGAAAGCCAGGAAGGTGTCCGGAGAAGATACAGATGGGCTTTTAGAACAATTTATTCGTGACTATCACAGGAGTACGGGATTTTAAACTTGTTTTTTCAGAAGTGTTGCGATATAATCCATGTGTATTAACTGCGTGATATATGAAAGAGAACAGAGAGGTAAATGAATATGAGTACAGACAGATATGTAAGTCCATTATCCGAGCGTTATGCAAGCAGAGAAATGCAGTATATTTTTTCTCCTGATATGAAATTCCGTACCTGGAGAAAGCTGTGGATTGCTCTGGCAGAGACCGAAAAAGAACTGGGACTGCCCATTACACAGGAACAGATTGACGAATTGAAAGCTCATGCAGAGGATATTAACTATGAAGTGGCAAAAGAAAGAGAAAAACAGGTTCGCCACGATGTGATGTCCCATGTATACGCATATGGTGTACAGTGTCCAAATGCAAAGGGAATCATCCATCTTGGAGCAACATCCTGCTATGTAGGTGATAATACAGATATTATCATTATGACAGAGGCTCTCAAGTTAGTAAGAAGCAAGCTGATTAATGTCATTGCAGAGCTTTCTGCATTTGCTATGAAGTACAAAGACCTCCCTACACTGGCTTTCACACATTTCCAGCCAGCGCAGCCAACGACCGTTGGAAAGAGAGCTACATTATGGTTACATGATCTTATGCTTGATTTAGAAGACTTAGAATATGTTATCAGCACAATGAAGTTGTTAGGCTCTAAAGGAACAACGGGAACTCAGGCAAGTTTCTTAGAGTTATTCGAAGGAGACCATGAAACGATCAAGAAGATCGATGGAATGATCGCCAAGAAGATGGGATTTGACAAATGCCAGCCAGTATCTGGACAGACATACTCTAGAAAAGTTGATTCCCGCGTGATCAACGTATTAAGCCAGATCGCACAGTCTGCTCATAAGTTCTCAAACGACATCAGACTTCTTCAGCACTTAAAAGAAGTAGAAGAACCATTTGAGAAGAACCAGATCGGATCCTCTGCAATGGCATATAAGAGAAACCCAATGAGAAGTGAAAGAATCGCTTCCTTAGCAAACTACGTAATGTCAGATGCCATGAACCCAGCATTAGTAGCATCTACACAGTGGTTTGAAAGAACATTAGATGACTCAGCCAACAAACGTTTATCTGTACCAGAAGGATTCTTAGCAATCGATGGTATCTTAGACCTTTACTTAAACGTTGTAGACGGATTAGTTGTATACCCTAAGGTTATCGAAAGCCGTTTAAGAAGCGAACTTCCATTCATGGCAACAGAGAATATCATGATGGATGCAGTAAAAGCTGGTGGAGACAGACAGGAACTTCATGAGAAGATCCGTGTACATTCTATGGCAGCAGGAAAAGTTGTCAAAGAAGAAGGAAAAGCAAACGATCTGTTAGAGAGAATCGCAGCAGACCCAGCATTTGGTATGAACATGGAGCAGTTACAGGCGATCATGAAACCAGAGAACTTCGTAGGACGTGCACCACAGCAGACAGAAGAATTTGTGAATGAAGTGATCAATCCAATTCTGGAAGAGAATAAAGAAGTACTCGGATTAACAGCTGAGATCAACGTATAAAAAGATAAAATTTTAACATAAAAAGAGATGGAAAGATCAAAACAATATAGATTTTTCCATCTCTTTTTGCTGTATTTTAAGAAAAAATTACCAAAAAGCAGGAAATGAGCAGGAGTAGATATAGGAAATTAAGAAAAGGAATGGTATAATAGGTTTAAAACAAATATGTGAGAGCATATGTAAGGTACTATAATAAATTTTATAATAAAATATATAGAAGGATTATAGTTTTTTATACAAGGAATGCATGTAGGAGTATTAGGTGCAGATCATACCTGGTTTATGACAATGTTAATGATTTGCTATATATTAACACCGTTGATAGAAAAAATCTGGAAAAGAATTCAATATAAAAAGACACAATGGGGCATACTAGTTGGATTACTTATAGTTCCGTTTATTATGGCATATCTGCTGCCGGATTATATATTTTTCATTACATATCATGTGTGCTTTTATGCAATAGCATATTATGTAGGAAGTAATTGGAAAAGACTTGGAAAATCAACTAATAAATCAGCAGTTATATATTTTATTGTTATGTGTCTGGCATTTGCAACGAGATTTATTGGACGAATAATGATTGATGGTACGAAATTATATAATCTTGTTATTGTAAATTATACACATTATGTGGCAGCAGCATGTATATTTATGCTATTTTCAATTATCTTTTCTAAAGCGAAAATGCTAAAAATTGTACAATTGGTTGATGGTATAAGTTTTGAAATTTATCTTTGCCACTATATGTTTATTGTGGGACCAGTATCAGTAATGTATATTACGGGGAATTGGATAATTAACAGCATTATTGCGGTGTGTATTGCGTTATTATTTGCAGTAATATTACATAAATTATCGAAAGGGATAAGAAAAATCTTAAGGGTTCATAGCACTTAAGATGTGTTTTTGAAAAATAAACTTATAAATAAAGAAAATACCGCATAGATATATTGATTCTAATAAAACTGTTTATTAAAATATATATCAGGTGTTACTACATTGACGTGAATGGCGGTTTGCTTCCTACGGGGAGTTCTAGTGCGTGGAAAGCATGATGCCAAGACAGAAAAATAACCGCCTTAGCCTAGAAAGTTAAGCGGTTATTTTTATAACTTATTAATATCAGGCGAACCGTCATCGGTAGCACCTTTCTTTATTAATATACTAACATTTGGTATATTTTATGTCAACAAATAAAAAAATAAAGGAGAGGTGAATACACACTATGGATCAAGAAAAA
>ENA-ORRZ01001790-ORRZ01001790.1-human-gut-metagenome-genome-assembly--contig:-NODE-1790-length-12434-cov-8.593020_pt1 | contig 12434 bp, 7 predicted proteins | sample MGYA00242185_ERZ509152 | MGnify/ENA primary metagenome ERZ509152 (study PRJEB26280, sample SAMEA2338668) | human gut metagenome | biome: human gut; feature: human-associated habitat; material: faeces... | reverse complement strand
TAGCAATCGGTTCAACCGTTACTAATGCATCATTTTTTTCGTCGAAGCCAGCTTGTGCAGCTTTTACTAATTGTGCCATGTTGCATCCTTTCACTAAAAATATATCAAATGGCAAAGACCAGACGTGTCGCGAATGTCTGGTCCGTGCCGTTAAAACAATGTTGATTATAAAACTATATGGTAGTTAAATCATACCGATGAAAGTCCACCAAGGAATACCAACTACAAAGAGTAGAATCCAACTCAATACTGCTAAGATTGCACCAGCAGTCCACCAATCTTTCAAGTTATTGTAACCTGCAGAGTAGATGATTGGACCAGGAGATGCACCGTAGTGAGTTACAAGACCACCAAACGCATTTGTTGCAAGCAATACTAAACCAAACATAACAGGGTTAACACCCGCTGCCATACCTACAGTTAAAAATACTGGAAGCATAGATGCAATATATGCAGTACTGGAAGCAAATAAGTAACGAATTACAACACTAATAGCAGAAAGAATCAATACAACTACGAGTGGAGATACATCGAGTGCCAAGTTTGCTTGCATATATGCTGCAAGCCAAGCAAAGAATTTAGCTTTTGTTAAAGCAGTGGATAAACCAAGGATAGCACCGAACCAGATGAATGTGTTCCAAACCGCTTTAGTTTGAACCATGTCATCCCAAGTGATGATACCAGCTAAGAATACAATAGTCATAGCTACTAATGCTACTGCTGTTGGACTCAAGTCAAAACCGATGGAAGGCAAAGCCCAACCGATAAGAGCAAGAATGAATACAACTGCTAAGATTTTTTCAGACATTTTCATAGGTCCTAATTTAGCAAGACCATCAGCAGCTAATTTCTTATTGTCAATTTTTACTGCTTCAGGACGATCAATCCAGTAACCTACAAGTGGTACGAAGATCAACATTACAAGACCAGGAAGAGCTAAGGCCAAAGCCCATTCAGCCCACGTCATGTTAAGACCAGTGATTTTAGTAACAAAGTCCAAAGCCAACACGTTTGGAGCCATAGCTGTTAAGAACATGAAGGATGTAATTTTTGTTACGAAATAACCATTCATCAAGATGAAGGAACCGCCGCGTTTAGCAGTATCGCCAGGATAAGAACCGATGGATTCAGCGATGGATAAGTTAATTGGATATACGATACCAGCCGCACGTGCTGTGTTAGAAGGTGTAGCTGGAGATAATACTAAATCAAGAAGTACTGTTACATAACCAAGACGTAATACAGTAGAACCGAATGCATTAATCAAATGGTATGCAACGCGGTGACCAAGACCAGTTTTACCAAAGGCAACGCTCAAAGAGAACGCAGCGATAATCATCCACAATGCAGTGGAGCCATAACCTACCAAGATATCTTTTGCATTGTCTAAGAATAATGCAGATGCAGATAATACAGCTAATAAAATAATTTGAATTGGGTATGGTTTTAAAATCAAACCTACGATACCTGCAATGTAGAAGCCTAGAAGGCGCCACGCCGTATCAGTGAGCCCATCTGGTGGAGTTGTAAACCAGAGGACAACAGGGATTAGCACAATAAGTGCTAGTTTTAAGAATTTTTCCATGTTTCTTCCTTTCTTAAAAACATAGGCATGTAATCATCCTAACACTACCCCAGAAATTCGTGATACGCGACTATCAACTATTGAACTCTAGGAGTTTTTGTCTACACTCATTATATATGCTTAAAAGAATTATGAATAATAGATTACCTTTATAGGGGTTATAAAAACTTTTATATCTACTATTCATACTTTTTATGCATTTTAAGCATAGAATTGCAGCCCAAAATGAAAAAAATGCATGTATACATCCCCAAAGGGGGTATACATGCACTTACATGGTTACTACCTTGCTCTTTCGAGACACCTTTATTATGACTGATTATATTGAAAAAGTCTAATACGGAAATAGCATGGATAGACAGTTATAAAGCCTTATATAGACTCGATTTGTATAATCTATCCTTTATATTCTCTAAAAATACTATTGTCTACAACAGTATGTTTTTTATAGTAATCGCGAACATATTCAATGAATGTTTTAACTACTACAAGATTTTCCGCATCCTTTGTATATACCATATTTGTATCACGAGTGATATAGGTACCATCTTTGCTACGCAATGGACTTACATATATATCTCTATCCTTACAAGATCCAAGGCCCATATAGGTCAAAATGGACCATCCAAGGCCGGCGCGTACAAAGTGACGGCACGTACTCATAGAATTTACATCCATCGCAACACTCGGTGGTTCTTCAAAATGCTCAGCACACCACGTTTCAATAATATTTGCTACAGACGCATCTGTTTGGTATTTAATGAATGGTACCTTCTCTAACGACTCAGGTGGTACTAATTCTTTATAAACCAAACAATACGGTTCCTCCAATAGTAATTCAGATTTACCAGATACTTCATAGCCACCACGAGAAAAGGCGACCATACAGTCACCAGAATTAAACATTTTTACTACTTGATGGCTGAAAGCAGTCTTAACTTGAATATGCACATCCGGATATTGCTCCCGAAATGATTTCAGTAAAGCTGGTAGTTCATAGTCTGCAAAGTTGATGGATGATGCGATTTTTAAGGTCCCTTGAATCTTACCAGAAGCAGAATTCATAGCATTTTCTAAAGCCTCTTGATCTTGCATCATTCTTTTACAGTAGTCATAAAAAATTTCGCCTTGTGCCGTAAGGGCAATCCCTTCAGCAGTTCGCAACAACAGAGAATGGCCTAAGGCTTTTTCCATATGGCGCAACCGATAGCTTAACGCCGGTTGTGATAAAAATAATTTTTCTGCAGCCCTTGTAATATTCCCTTCATCCACAACGGTTACAAAGGTTTGCCATTCTCTATTATCCATACAATCTCCTTTTATCGCTTATTACCAAAGATGCGCAATAAGGATAAGAATAAGTTAATGAAATCTAAGTATAGGCTCAAAGCACCTGTGATTTCAATGCGGTCTAAAATGGTTTCATCCTCCAAGAGCGCTACTTGTGTCACATTATTTTTAATGCGGTTCACATCGATAGCTGTAAAGATGGAGAATACTACAACCCCTACATAACCTAGAACTAAGCTAACAGTATCGCTAAAGCCACTAAGTACAGCCCAGTTAAAATAACGAGCCCCTATCATCACAAAAGATACGATAATCATACCAAGTAAGGCAGCCATTACATATGGTGTTAGGGATGACAAATTACGTTTCGTAGTAGCCCCTACCACGGCAAAGCCAATGAAGAACGCTAACGTGCCGATTAACGCTGGAATAACTACTTCAAATACATTATATCTCAAGGATATAAGTGTCAATGTAAGGCCATTCAATGCACTATAGAGGAAGAACATGCCTTTTAAAGTCATAACATTGGCAGTATACGCACGAGCACTAAATAGGAATACTACGCCTAGTTCAACTAATAGAATAATATTAAAGTTTTCGTATGCAAAGCGTAGCCAGTTTGGATTTGCCAACGCAGCTACTCCAACACCAATAGTTGTAAACAAACCTACAACCATCCACAAGAAGGATCCCTTCAAACGTTGGGATACAATACTTTCAACCTGAGCAACTTGAGAATTACTAGGTCCTGTTACATTATATGGATTCATAATCTCTCTCCTTGTATTAAGCATTCATATTTTGACTAGTCTACACTTCGTCACTTAATTCCATCACGAAATTAGACAGTCCCTATATTATAAAATTATTATCGCTAACTATCGAGCGTTAGCAATACCTGCAAACACCTTACCGCGTTCGCCATCAATTGTTACCTCTTGACCTTCAAGGAGTACGTCATGAGCGTTTTTAGCACCTAAAATCACAGGAATACCATAGGTAATACCCGCAATAGCACTGTCAGATGTATAACCGTCTTCAACAGCGATAATGCCACCTGCACGTTTAGCAATAGCCATTAATTCAGGCTCCATTGTACCCACCACAAGGATGTCGCCGTCTTTGAAGCTTTCATAATTACCCTTATGATTAGCAGCAATGAATATAGTGCCTGTAACGGATTTACGCAAAATACCATTACCAGATAAGAGTACTTGGCCTGCAATATGAACGCGAATCATATTTGTAGTACCTGTAGCACCAGATGGTACGCCAGCCGTTACCACAACTAAGTCACCAGACTCAATGGCACCTGTGCCAAGAGCACCTGTGATGGCTTGTTTAACCATTTCATCAGAGTTAACGATTTCATGACCTTTAATAGCCTCTACACCCCAGCATAATTGCATGCGGCGAATTGTTTCTTCATGCGGTGTTACAGCAATAATTTTGCAAGCCGGACGATGCCGAGCAGTGCTAATTGCAGTATGACCAGATTCAGTACATGTCAAAATAGCAGCTGCCCCAAGATTTTGAGCGATGCGCACGCTTGCTAAACATACAGCACTGGTAGTCGTCATATCCACATCTTGACGAGCACGACTTTTACTATCGTAAATAGCAGCTTGTTCTGTTACCTCAGCAATACGTGTCATAGTCGTAACCGCCTCTACTGGGTAAGCGCCATTTGCGGTTTCACCAGACAACATGATCGCATCCGTACCATCTAAGATGGCATTGGCCACGTCACTTGCTTCCGCCCGTGTAGGACGTGGATTTTGAATCATGGACTCTAGCATTTGGGTTGCCGTAATAACTGGTTTACCCAAGTCATTACATTTTTCGATCATCATTTTTTGAAGTACTGGTACCTCTTCGGCAGGGATTTCTACACCGAGGTCACCGCGAGCAACCATGAGGCCGTCCGCTACTTCCAAAATTTCATCAATATTTTTAACGCCTTCTGCATTTTCAATTTTCGCGATAATCTTGATATCTTTTTTCTCAGACTCAAGGATGCGGCGGATAGCCACCACATCTTTGCCGCGTTGCATGAAGGATGCGGCCACAAAGTCTACCCCTTGTTGACAGCCAAAGCGTAAATCTGCTTCGTCCTGTTCAGATACAGGCGGCAAGCTAAGCGCTACACCTGGCACAGCTACCCGTTTACGGTTGCCGATTTCACCACTGTTTTGAACAGTAGTAATGATGTTATTCCCTTCGATGGCATCGATGTTAAGTGTTACAAGACCATCAGCCAAGAGGATTTTATCCCCAACAGACACATCGCCTACAAGACCTTTGTGGTTTACGGAGCTAAGCTCTTTTGTACCTTCCACATCATCAGTAGTCAATGTAAACTTTTGACCTTCTTCAAGGAATACTTTTCCCTCTTTAAATAGGCCAAGACGAACCTCAGGACCTTTTGTATCGAGCAATAATGCGATTGGTTTATTAACAATCATCGCCGCATCGCGCACCATTTGCATGCGTTCTGCTTGCTCTTCGTGAGATCCGTGAGAGAAATTAAAACGAGCCACGTTCATGCCCGCTCGCATCATATCTTCTAAAATACCAAATTTATCCGTTCCCGGACCTACAGTACATACGATTTTTGTACGTTTCATCTTTCCTCCTATGAAAGCAATTTCTATATTGAATCTTTCACTTCTTATTGTAGTAATGTTAGTGAAAGCTATTTATTATTGCACCTCTACGGAGCCATCACCTAAGATAGCTTCAATAGCCTTGATGGATTCATCACTAGGATCAAAGCACATGTTCGGTGGCAAGTTAATACGCTTCCGTTGACGATGCAAATATAGTGATGTTGGCACAGAGCCTGCGGTGTTCGTTAACAGCCGTTTTAAGGCTTCACTATTTTCTGGCGTGTCATATTGGCTATAAATATGAATAGCCACATGCTTAGCCTGACTATAGTTTACCTTTAATGGCATAATGCGGTCTGCAATAATTTGCACACCCTTTTCATCCGCATCAACGCGGCCTTTTACCTTAACAATCATATCAACAGCAAGGAACTGTTGACTTTGACTAAAGACCTTAGGGAACGCCACTACATTGGCTGCACCAGAATAATCCTCGATGCGAAGAATAGACATAACCTCGTTCCGTCTCGTCATGCGGTCCGTCTTATTTTCAATCAAGCCCCCAAAGGTTATGGTTTGACCATCGTATTGCTCTGGATTTTCTACGAGAGCGCCCAGTTCAAATAGGCCCTCTAGCTCCTTCGCATAACCTTGCAATGGATGGCCTGTAATGTAAAAGCCTGTATATTCCTTTTCATCCTTCAATTTATCGTCTTCCGATAAATCCTCCACATTCGGTACAGGGATGAAATCAACGGACTCCTCTATATCGCCAAAGAGACTCATAGTGCCCATAGCGGCATCCTTTTGCTCTTTAGCACCTACGGCTTGGGCGCTTTCATACATATGCAATAATTGGTTTCTATTTTCCTTGAAACCATCCATGGCACCGCATCGAATGAGACTTTCAAGAAGTCGTTTATTAACAACCTTGTTGTCCACGCGTTTACAGAAATCTACTATATCCGTATAGAGGCCGTGCTCATTGCGCTCGCGAATCAAGCGATCGATGGCATTATCCCCTACGTTCTTGATGCCCCCAAGGCCGAAGCGAATGGCATCACCTTGCACGGCAAAGCTCCGTTCAGAATAGTTAATATCTGGACCGAGTACCTTAACGTTGTGCTTCTTGCAGGCATTGATGTAGTACGTCAATTTCTGCATATTTTGCATGAAGCTAGTCATGGTAGCAGCCATGAATTCAGGGAAATAGTGGGCTTTCAAATACGCCGTTTGGTATGCAATATACGCATAGGCCGCACTATGTGATTTATTAAATCCATAGCCTGCGAAGTATACGAGCAAGTCAAATACTTCATTTGCAATGGACTCTTCTATACCATTATTTATGGAACCTTGAATAAAGGACTCGCGCTGCGCCTTTAGAACAGATTCCTTTTTCTTACCCATGGCGCGGCGCATCAAGTCCGCTTGACCAAGGGAGAACCCGCCCATGGCGGACGCAATCTGCATAACCTGTTCTTGATACAAGATTACCCCAAAGGTATCTTTCAAAATCGGTTCCAATATAGGATGTAAATAGGTAACCTCTTTTTTACCGTGACGGCGGTCAATAAAGTCCGCCACCATGCCAGACCCCAATGGGCCTGGACGATATAAGGCAACCAATGGAATTAAGTCTTCAAAATGCTCCGGCTTAAGATCCATAACGAGCTTGGTGATACCTTCTGATTCGAGCTGGAATACACCAGAGGTGTCGCCTTTTGTAAGGATATCACAAGCCGCCTTATCATCGAGCGGTATTGCATCTAAATCGAGGTCGATACCACGGTTCGCCTTGATGAGCTTTAAGGCATCCCCCATAACCGTCAAGGTACGGAGGCCTAAGAAGTCCATCTTTAAGAGGCCCAATTCCTCGATGTTATCCTTGTCGTACTGCGTTACAAAGCCTTCTTCATTGGCATTTTGTACTGGTACGTGGTCATCGAGAGGGTCCGCAGAAATTACGACGCCCGCCGCATGAGTGGACGAATTACGCGCTATGCCTTCTAGTTTTTTACCAAAATCAAATAATTCTTTAACGTTTGGATCAGCTTCGTATAAAGCTTTTAACTCTTTGCCTTGTAGCGCCTTATCTAAGGTAATTCCAAGCTCATTGGGAATCATCTTAGCAATGCGGTTTACCTCCGCCAGTGGTAAGTCTAGCACACGACCTACGTCTCGAATTACGGCGCGCGCTGCCTCAGTACCAAAGGTAATAATCTGGGATACACGTTCCTGTCCGTATTTTCGTGTTACATATTCGATAGCTTGGCCACGCTTTTCATAACAGAAGTCAATATCGATATCGGGCATGCTTACCCGTTCTGGGTTTAAGAACCGTTCAAAGAGCAAATCGTATTTTAATGGATCGAGGCCTGTAATGCCAAGTAGATAGGCAACTACAGAACCTGCCGCCGAACCACGGCCAGGACCTACTAAAATGTCATGCTCACGGGCGTAGCGTACATAGTCCCATACGATGAGGAAGTAATCCTCAAAGCCCATCGTCCCAATAACATCTAGCTCATAGTCGAGGCGTTTTTGTAGCTCTTCAGACGTTTCACCATAGAGGCGAGGAATTTCTCGTTCACAAACCTTACGCAAATAGGACTTAGACGTTTCCCCTTCTGGCACATCAAAGTGCGGCAAGTGATGTTCGTCGAAATTAAACTCTACATTGCAGCGTTCTGCAATTTTTAAGGTATTTTCGATGGCTCCCGGAATATGTCCAAATAGCTCTACCATCTCATCCCCAGATTTTAGATAGAACTCATCATTAGGGAACTTTAAGCGGTCTACCTCAGTACGACGTCGGCCTGTAGAAATACATACCTTAATATCTTGCGCGTCCGCATCCTCTTTTAATACATAATGAAAATCATTAGAGGCTACGATGCCAAGACCGTATTCCTTGCTGAGCTTAATGAGCTCCTCTTGAGCCTTTGCCTCCTCTGGCAAGCCATGATTTTGGATTTCTAAGAAGAAATTATCCTTTCCGTACGTCTCGATATACCATTCGATGGAACGCTTGGCGCCTTCCACATTATCTTGCAAAATATATTGAGGGATCTCACCTTGAATACAAGCACTGAGGGCAATTATGCCTTTACTGTATTGGCGCAATAAATCGCGGTCTGCACGAGGCTTATAATTAAACCCTTCAGTAGAGGCTTTCGACACGATTTTAACGAGATTACGATACCCTTCCATGGTCTCCGCTAATAGAATAAGATGTTTTAATCGTTCACGGCTACGACCTTCCTGCTTATCAAGACGGCTACCTTCTGTGACATATACTTCACACCCAATAATCGGTTTAACGCCTTGGGCCATACATTCCTTATAAAAATAAATGGCTGCGTACATATTGCCGTGATCTGTAATGGCAAGGGCTGGCTGATTTAACTCCTTCGCACGACGTACCATGTCAGGCAAACGACTGATACCGTCTAGCAAACTAAATTCTGTATGACTATGTAAATGTACAAATGGCTGCATGGTACACCTCCTTTAAGGGCGATGAGCAAAATACACGTTCAATGACTTCTTACGAGCCTTCCAATCTGGCAAAAACTGTGCTACTAGATTGTGAAAGTTCTTAGAATGGTCTAAATATTTAAAATGAGCAAACTCATGAATCATAACGTACTCAATATACGCCTGTGGCCCCTCTAATAAGCGAGTGTTCATCTTGATAAGCTGCTTGGCTGGCGTACAAGAACCCCAACGACTCTTCATACGCTGCTGTTTTATGGTTGGCATAGGCACATCAATACCTTGCTTGTGAAAGCGTTGATACACGACCTTTGCCCAATGGACAAAAACCTTCTCCCCTAAATTACGCCAATAACTTTGCATTAATTTATGCTTTGCTTCATAGGTCGTACCACGAGGCACAACCATGGTAAGGATGGCTTTTCCGTCAAAGCCAATGTGAGGCTTGCCATCCTGCTCAACTAGGCGCAACGTAACAGGAATGCCGAGGATTGATAAACTTTCACCATTCACATACTGCAACGCATCGACGCGCTTGGCATTCAATGCATCAATCTTGTAACGAGCCCGCTCAATGAAGGGCATATTCTCGATAACAAACTTGTCTACCCTATAATCCGGCACATAGGCATTCGCCGACACATGGATCACACCATCCTTTGTAATGCGCATGTTCATGTTCTTCACACGCTTGATGGTTAACTCATATTCAATTCTGTCGCCATTATAGGTAATAGACCTAGTTGTTGAAGTATTCATACCTTTTATTTTATCATAAAACACTCATAAAATCGTAAAAATCTAGTGATTTTAATAGAACTACTTAGATTTTAATCAATACTGATTTTTATTAGTTTTCAATATAAAAATGACATCTATACCAGTCCCTTATGAAAGGTATAGATGTCATTAAAATAAGCTTATAACATTTAACACTAAATATTATTTAAGGATAGAAGTTAATAAAGGTTAATCCCAAAATTAAAAGTAATCATAAGTATAGAACCAACTCAATAATCTTTTAGAATCTATAATCCCAAGTCTATAAACTTCCCTGAAACTTTAATCTGCCAGAACATCCCTTTAGTGGCTTTTAAATCAATGCCTGTTTCTAACTTGTCAGAACTCACATCATAAAATGGTAATAATACCTGTAATGATGCTAATTTTGCCTTCATAGTAATTAAATCTTTACTTAATTGCCCTGATATATTAGTATCAGCTATCTCTTGTAAATTGGAAATACATGCTTGAAGATCTTCATTCTGAATACGTTCACACGTATATATTTCAGACAAATAGGTCTGTTTAATACAACTTAAGATTGATTCAGAAATAAATTCAGGTTTTTGTAAGACTTCATATAATCCTAACAAAAACAACGCCCAAAATATATCCTCTACATAATCGGTAAAGAAATAGATACCGAGCTTCTCTTCATCATGTGTAGAAATCTTTAACGCTTCAGATAAAGTATTACCCTCTAACTCCCGTTCTATTAAAGCAATCCAACTACTGCATTCAATATCATCTAACATATCATTTAATGGTGGTATAGGAATCCTACGAGCCATCCACTCATCAACATCCTCTAAACTCATCCCATCTCCAATAATATTTAACAATTTATTGGACAGATGTGCTTTTCTGCACATTAATCGAATTAACATACTAAATATGTAATATTCTAGAATGGTCAAATCAATATAATTTCGTCTATATGCCTTAACAGCACCTAATATAAAGACCACTAAAAATGTATCTAAACTTTTTTTATTTTTAAAATAAATCATAGTTATACCTCTGTCCACTAATTTATTCTAGCTTTCGATTTACCGATTTATTATTAATCCTTTTTATCTTTGGATTAAATATTTGACCATTTTTATTTTGGAAATAATGGATTTCTATATCATTTCCATTAATATCTTTCCCATGGTCATATATTTTTTTCCAATCGCCCCCTACATCTTCTTTTAATTGTTTACCGAGACCATCCTCATTTTTTATATTTAATTTATCTTTTTGGTAACTCTTAAAACCTTTAGGTAATGACTTTAACTCCTTCAAGGATTTATAAACCTTCTTAATTCGATCATTTACAGTATATAATCCACTAGATAAATTGCTATTAGACTTATTATCATTCTTATTTTTATTATTAGAGTTCCTATTGAGATTATCTAAATTTTTCTTAGAATTTTCTTCCGATATAGATTTAGCCTTACTCTTATCCGGATATTTATTTACAAAATGAATCCCATCAGGTAATGGACTTCCAGATTTAATTTCATCTATTGTAACTGACGATTCCGGACTCAATCGTTCGTCTGCATAGTGCAGTGCAACTGTTGTGGAAATTGTTTTCCCTGTTAACGTTGATTGAAAAGAATTAGTATGAGTATTAAATACCAAATTATCATTTGGATTATCTACAAATATTGCATCACCTTCAGTATGTGTTGAATGTACAACCTGGCCTGTTGCTATATTTTGCAATCTAGAAAACGGAGAATTGCCATCAGTACCAATATCTACCCAATTATCTGTACCATCAGGACCAATAACACGCCCTGTGAATATAGTTGCCCCCGTTGTGCTTATGCCTCTAAAATATCGGCGACCAAGACTATCATATTCACCGGTGTCTTTATATGTATTTCCATCTGCTGCATGATATACATTAATAGGCTGAAATCCAGTATCTAAATTATAATTTTCTTGAACCCGTAATGAAGTGCCAGGATAAGATACGGTTATAGCCCATGGACCACTATAAACTGGAGCCGCTCCAGTTTCAATAGAGCTATCATCAACACGCTCCATCAATGTTCCACCTGATTCAACACCAGAAGTTATTTTGCCTCTATAAAATGCACTGCCAGGAATATTAGCCATTGTACTTTCATCAAAAGTAGTAGGCTCGCCCGAACCAGTTACAAGTGGAGTACTTACTAAATTCCCAGCAATTAAAGCTGGTGATGCATTCTTTGCTAGGCCATAAACACCTTTACCAACTGAAGCTAAAGAGGCTATAGTATTTGAGACTCCTGGATTCCAAACAAGATCCTCATTCCATTTTGTAGCATAAGATGCTGATGCCGCACCACTATTACTTGATTCACCACTTACTTTATTAACAACCCCGCCTACGGCAGCACTCAACCATTGTGCTACAGCTGGATCATGTTTAGCCACTTTATTAATTTCACTGATTAACATCTCATTAGTCATAGTAGCTTTAAACCCACTACCAGGTGAATTACCAGCCATACGCGCTGCTACTTCACCTATGATGCCATGTGCAATAGATTTAGCGATTTTGCCATCTTTCGTTGTTGGTTGCCAGTTGTGTAGTTGTTCAAATGCATTTTTAGAGAAAAGACGTGCTAATTCTTGACGTTCTTCAATTTTCTTTTTATCGAAAATCTTATCTAATTGATGCAACG
>ENA-ORRZ01001789-ORRZ01001789.1-human-gut-metagenome-genome-assembly--contig:-NODE-1789-length-12436-cov-2.201034_pt1 | contig 12436 bp, 10 predicted proteins | sample MGYA00242185_ERZ509152 | MGnify/ENA primary metagenome ERZ509152 (study PRJEB26280, sample SAMEA2338668) | human gut metagenome | biome: human gut; feature: human-associated habitat; material: faeces... | reverse complement strand
AAATATTTCCGCTCAAAATATATTACTGCAGAAAAGTTCCCATTTAAACGATATAACAAGGAAGGTAAAGAATTAGCTTTGATCGCTTCTAATAATACATTATAGAAACTCTCCTTTTCTAAAAAAAGCTCACCGTCAAACGCAAATCCTTTCACAAATCCATTATTAAAGGATTGCCATTGTTTTCCCTTATTATTAACTAATTCAACCATAAAAGAATTTTCCAAATATAAGATATTAACAATACTACAGTCAATGCAAATAAATAAATCAGAATATGATTGGAGAACACGATATTCGTTATTTTTTTTATATACGTACCTTGAACTACAAAAAATATAAAACCCACCATTCCAAACAAAATGATACTCCAGTCGCTTGAATGAACATAATATCCACCAATCAGTAATGCACTAATGCGAATAAATAAACCTACAATATTAAAGCTGACATTAACTTTTTGCTTATTCATCACATAAAATATACAACTTATCGGAGAAATAGAAGTAACCATCAATAGCCATAAACTCATATAAGTAACATACCGTCCAACTTTAGCCCACTCACTTCCTAATAAAAAAGCAAATATAAATTCTCCTCCCCATATAAGAATTAACATAAAAACGCCGCATCCAATATATGTTGGAATAAATATTTTTTTTGTCAATTCATTTAAAGGTTCTTTTTTCCCATAGAGTTCACACGCATTTCTATAATATAATTGCCCCAAAGATGTACCAATAATCGACATAGGTATAAACAATAAAGACAAAGCCATTGAGAAATAACCAACAATATCCTCTAAGAAGAAATAAGAAAGAATTATCACTGGAATATTCGAAGATACAGAATTTAGTAAATTACTCACTAAATCATACTTTGGAAAATCTCTATATTGTCGAAGTAAATAACAAATCTTTTTAAATGAAAATGCATGAAGAAAAAAATATTTAATACGAATATTTACAGACAAAAAAGAAACACTAAATAACGTACCTAATCCAGCTCCCAAAACTAAGCCTATAGAAGTAAATGAACTATATCCTAATACTATTCGACTAGTAGCCTGAGTAAAACTTCTGCCAATAGACGATATGGCCCAAGCACGGTATCGTTTATTTTTATTAGCCAAATTACCTAAAACCTGAATTAGAAGTAGACAAAATACATATAATGGTAATATATACATTGTTGTTTTATGCAAGGACAATCCCCCGGTCAAATCAAATACATCAATAAAAGCAACAATTAAATACAATAGTAGTGTAAAAAACAAAGCTATAAAAATTGAGGCAAAAGCTAAATTATAAGAATCGGTAATCCTCAACGGCTTTACGATAGCATTATCATACCTCAAACAGCCTATCACTGCTAGTACAGATGCATAACTTGAAAAGACTCCCCATTCTCCCATTTCATTTGGTGTATATATGCGAGATAAGACTAAAGTTGCTAACATTGGTATTATCTGAGCAATCACAGTACCAGAACTCAATGTTAGCAGATTTCTTATAAACTCATTTTTTGATATAATCAATAGACGAATCACGCGCAAATAAAGTCAAAATAGGTATATACTTTTAATTTTAGGTAAAGATTTTCTCCCTTTATTCATTAATCTTATTCGGGAAACAGCAGGTGAAACAATAAAGTAAAATTACTTTTAAACTTCTACTTTCTAAAGTTACAAACTCCAATATTTCAATCCATGAATCTTATCGCGGTACATTCCTTTAATATCAACCAATACCGCATGATTATAAGTCATTGCTTGGAAATATTGTTCTTCTAAATCTTTATATTCATCATGAGCAACAGCCACAACTATTGCGTCATAATTATCTCTTGGTTTTTCAACTAAACGGAAACCATATTCCCGTAGTACCTCATCACTATCAGCATACGGATCAACCACATCAACATCACATCCGAAATCTCTCAATTCACGAATAATATCAACAACTTTTGAGTTACGGATATCAGACACATTTTCCTTGAAAGTAACTCCCATCACAAGTATACGAGCTCCGAGAACACCTTTACCCAAAGAGATAAGACGCTTTACCAGTTTTTTAGCAATGTATCCTCCCATACTATCATTGATATATCTTCCTGCACTAATAATCTGACAATGATATTTTAGTTCGCTAGCCTTTTGTACAAGATAATAAGGATCAACACCTATACAATGTCCACCAACCAAGCCAGGATAGAACTTTAAAAAATTCCATTTGGTTCCAGCTGCTTCCAACACATCATAAGTATTAATACCAATACGGCTAAATATAATAGAAAGCTCGTTCATCAAAGCGATATTCACATCACGTTGAGTATTCTCTATTATCTTTGCTGCTTCCGCTACTTTCACATTTGCAGCACGGTGTACACCTGGTTTCACTACTAATTCATATGTTTTAGCAACGACATCAAGCGCTTCCGAATCACAAGCAGAGACGATCTTTATTGTATTAGGTAGCGTATGCACTTTTTCTCCCGGATTAATTCTCTCAGGAGAATAACCATATTTAAAATCGATTCCGGCTTTTAATCCACTTACTTCTTCTAAAATAGGCAAACAATCTTCTTCGGTACAACCTGGATATACAGTTGATTCATATACAACATAATCCCCTGGTTTTAGTGCCTTAGCCACAGAACGAGAAGCTGCCAACAAAGGAGTCAAATCCGGTTTGTTATATTTATCTATCGGAGTCGGAACTGCAACTATAAAAAAAGAAGCTTCTTTTAGTTTATCTATTGAAGAAGTAAATTCAATATCTACATTTTCAAAAGCAGATTTATCCAATTCATTGCAAGGGTCAATACCTTGGCGCATTTTAGATAAACGACTCTCATTGATATCAAAACCGATTACAGATACTTTTTTTGCAAACTCTAAAGCAATGGGTAAACCTACATAACCCAAACCAACTAAAGCTAACTTGGCTTCTTTATTAACTAACTTATTATACATTTCCTAGAAATCTTAATTGTGAATTATAATTTGCTGACTCTATTGTCTCTTAATTGATATTGCATTTTACTCTCAGGACATATGGCTATCCCATCCTCATTAAATTCAAGACGATGTCCATACTCACTCATCCAACCGATCTGGCAAGCCGGATTACCGACTAGTAACGCATAAGGAGGAACATGCTTAGTAACTACTGCACCGGCACCTATAAAAGCATACTCTCCGATATCATGCCCACAGACAATTGTAGCATTGGCACCTATAGTAGCTCCTTTACCTACATGAGTAGCAGCATATTCTGATTTACGATTGACCGCGCTTCGTGGATTGACAACATTGGTAAAAACGCAAGAGGGACCTAAAAAAACATCGTCACCACAGGTAACCCCTGTATATACTGAGACATTATTCTGTACCTTTACATTATTTCCTAACACCACTCCCGGAGAAATAACCACATTCTGGCCTATATTACATCGTTCACCTAACACACATCCCTCCATTATATGGCTATAATGCCAAATTTTAGTGCCTGCACCAATCTGACAGCCTTCATCTACAGTCGCCGTTTCATGAGCAAAAAAGTCTTGCATATTTTCTTATTTATAGAATTCTTTTATTCGGTTTATTACAAAATCCTGTTCTATCCTTGTCAGTTCTGTGTGAATCGGAAGAGAAAGAACAGAGTGAGCCAATTTTTCTGCTATATCTAAAGCTTCTGCAGAACGGGTTATCAAAGAGAATGCCTCCTGTTTTTGTAATGGAAGAGGATAATAAATCATACTTGGTATACCTCCATCCGCCAGATACTGCTTTAAAGCATCTCGTTTATTATTCAGAACTTTTAGAGTATACTGATGATATACATGAGTACTTTGTGATAATTCAGCCGGAACAATGATACCTTCTATATCTTTCAAATGGGATGTATAATATTGAGCAGCCTTATTTCGCGCCTGGCAGTATTCATCCAAGTGTTTCAATTTTACATCTAAAATTGCTGCCTGAATTGTATCCAAACGAGAATTACAGCCTATTACTTTATGGTGATATTTTACTTGCTGACCATGATTAGCAATCATCCGGATACGCTCTGCCAATTCATCATCATTTGTCAAAATGGCTCCTCCATCACCGTAGCATCCCAAATTTTTAGAAGGAAAAAAAGAAGTACATCCGATATGACCAATAGTCCCTGTATGTTTCTTTGTCCCGTCAGAAAACGTAAATATACTGCCTATCGCTTGTGCATTATCCTCTATCACATATAAATGATGTTTCTCAGCGAAAGCCATAATAGCCTCCATTTCACAGCTCTGTCCAAAAAGATGCACAGGAATGATTGCCTTAGTACGAGGACTTAACGCTTTTTCAATATTGGTTAAAGTAACATTAAAGGTATCATAATCAACATCTACCATCACAGGGACCAATCCCAATAAGCCAATCACTTCTGCAGATGCCACGTATGTGAAAGCTGGTACTATTACTTCATCACCAGGCTTTAAATTAAGTGCCATTAAAGAAATCTGAAGGGCATCTGTCCCATTAGCACACGTTATAGCATATTTAGCGCCACAATAATCTGCGAGATGCTGAGCAAACTCCTTAACTTTCGGACCATTAATGAATGTAGTGGTATCAATTACTTCCTGAATACCAGAATCAATTTCGGTTTTAATCTTAAGATACTGACCATGAAGGTCAACCATTTGAAGTTTCATATTTGATTTTAATTAATTCTTCGGTAAATTATCCAATTCTTCAAAGCGTGAATTTTTAGAAATAAATTCAGGCACAATTTTTTTCATTAAAGCAACTGTATTTATTATCTCTACATTTTGTGCCAACCCCTCAAAAGCAGCAAAATCTTCTAAAACCTCATTATATTCGTAATGACGAACCTTAGCAATCTTAATCTTTTTATTGGATGTAGGAAGTGTATTTTCTTCTGTGCTCAATAATTCTTCATAAAGTTTCTCTCCAGGTCTCAGTCCCGTAAACTCTATCTTAATATCTTCGTTCGGACGATAACCGGCCAGTTCAATCATCCGGGTAGCAAGATCGACTATTCTCACCGGCTCTCCCATCTCAAATACAAAAATCTCATTGCCTTCTCCCATCATTCCAGCCTCCATGACCAAACGACAAGCCTCAGGAATTGTCATAAAATAACGAATGATATCAGGATGTGTTACAGTAACAGGACCACCATTTTCAATCTGTTCCTTAAAACGAGGTATTACGGAGCCATTACTGCCTAAAACATTACCAAAACGAGTAGTAATAAACTTTGTTTTTCCTTTTACTATTCCTTCCACAATAGCATATCCCAAACTCTGAACATAGATTTCTGCTAAACGCTTGGATGCTCCCATTACATTTGTAGGATTCACAGCCTTATCAGTCGAAATCATAATCATTTTTTCCGCTCCAAATTCTACGGCTATATCTGCTATTTGACGAGTTCCAACGACATTTACATAGACGGCCTCGCAAGGATTCTCTTCCATTAAGGGAACATGCTTATAGGCAGCAGCATGAAATACAATTTGTGGATGATACTGTTCAAACACCATACGTACACGTTGCTTCACACGCACATCACCTATTACAGGCACAAAATCAATACCCGGATACTTCTTCTCAAATTCCAGACGTACATTATGAAGAGGTGTTTCAGCAGAATCGAACAATATTAATTTACGGACCCCAATTTGTGCCAACTGTCTGCAAAGTTCACTCCCAATACTTCCTGCCGCTCCAGTAACCAATATTATCTTATTTTGATATTCTGAAGTTATCTCCTGCATATTAATCTTTATTTCTTCACGTCCTAACAAATCCTCTATTCGAATTGGACGAACAAATTGATAAGAAAGATCATTCACATCCGTTTCACTGATTGAGGGAGCTATTAAAGTTTTTACACCATTGTTCTTACAATATTGAAGTAATCTGTTTTCCTCCTCTTTTATTGAATCATATCGGGAAAAGAGAATACCTTGAATATCGTGCTTACTAACCAAGAAATCAAAGCCCGCTTGGTTATTAAAAGAATAAACTCGCGAATCCGCCAATATTCTTCGGCTATTATCAGAACTAAAAATACAAAATCCAACAATCTTATAATGAGAACTTTTACGAAGACGAGTTTTAAGGGCCACACTCTTATCATCGGTACCATAAATAAGAATTCGCATATCAGTTTCTCTGACCATCCCTATCAATGATTCATATATCACAATCACTACAACACGAAGCCCAATCAAAGATATTAACGTTAACATTCCATCAGAAATAACAAAGACAAGACTCTGGCTACCGAATAACCGGATACCGCTAAAAAAGATAAATATATAGATTGCCATACAAGTTGTTTTGAATAACACACTGCAAGTTAGTCTCCACAAATCTTTAATCTCAGAATAGCGGATGGTATTCCGAAAAGTATTGAATAATAAATCCCCAACGATACTTGCCAAAAAGGCGATTGCTACAACCTCGAATAATTGAAAGACATTCCACCCTATCCCTGTAATATAATGAATGCCGATAAAAGTGAATAGTGTGCACAGGCTGGCAACAATAGTATCTACCCCTAATACAAGCCAACAGCTAAAAAAATTCCGACTGATGTATTGCAGGAATCTTTCTATTGATTTTTTCATAATTTCATTTATAGATAAATACTTCCCTAGAATCCTAGTTCAGTTCTCTTTTCATTTTCCTCCATATATTTTTCACCAACAGTTCCCATGCAATAGTAAATGTTAGCGACAGAAACACAAAGAGCAGAATATAAATCTTTTTCCCCATTCCGGAAGGTTGTTGTGGAACAACTGCCGGTTCCAATACAGCAAAAACAGGCTTTTCCTCCTGAACTTTTGCTCTGGCTACTTGTAACTGATTAGCAACCTGACTATAAACCTGATAAGCTAAATTCATATCATTTTGCAATCGCTCCTGTTCCGCACGAACGCTTTGAAGTATGAGATTATCATGTGTATCCACATAATCTGCATATTTCTTTTGAGCAACGTAATACTCCTGTTGACGCTCTTTATAAAGTTTTTCCAAATAAATACAATCTTCTTCCGCTTTAGAAATACGGTAACCAATGATACATTCTTGCAATTTATGAACTACAGAGTCGGCAATAACTGCAGCAACTTTAGGATTTTGTAAAGTAACAGAGACACTCGTTATCGCCGTTTTTTTATCGACAGAAGCAGCTATATTCTCTTTCAGAATATTGATTTTTTTATCTTCTTCTTTTGTTAGTTCAATAGTACCTGATTTCACTTTATTAAGTGAATTGTCATTATCATCACTATTGAACAAAGACTTCACACCACCAATTACCATTCCGGGCAAACCTATAACATGATTCCACCAAGGAGAAGATTGCCTATCCAAATAATCCATTAAAGTTACATCTGTTTTTTCATCCGATAAAGTAACTTTCATATCTAATAATTCTAAAAGAAAAGGAGTGGACGAAACAATGTCAGAGGAAAGAGAAGCATTCAAAGCATCAGAGACCTCACCTGTAGTAGCTGAACTTCCCAAAAAAGATGCTGCAAGTCCCGCTAAACCATTACCACCCTTGGAACTCCCCATTTCTGGAGAAAGGGTAACCTTTACTGTATACTGCTTAGGAATACTTACTGCTACAATTATTCCAATAATAAAACCAACTCCAATGGCTTTGTATAATTTTCTACGAATAGCAATAATTTTGCGAAAGATATCAACCAAATCAATTTCTATTTCATCACTTTCTGTTTTGAGTGGTTCAGAGAGCAAGTTTTTATCCTGTCGTTGTTCTGACATAAAAGTAAAATCTATTATTTCTTTATAAGATTAGCAATGGAAGCAATCATCAACCCCAATGAACTGAATGAAGTAGCATAACCCAGTATGTTTCCAATATTCGCCTTCTTCTTAGCTTTACTAGGCACAATAATCTCACAACCTGGCTCAATCTGTTTCTTACCACTTCCCTTCACCTTAGTAACCTGACCATTCATGTAAACAATGAACTTCTTACTCTTCTTCGCATTATCTGAATAACCACCGGCTTGATTCAGGTAATAATCCACATTCTTGCCCTGCATATAAGAAACCGTATTCGGAACCATGACAGCACCATTGATAGTTACAGTATTAGTATTCTTAGGTATAAAGACCACATCGCCCTCACGTAAGACAAGATCGGCATTACTTTTAGGATTGCTCAAAGCTTTCTCCAAATCAATTCCAACCGTAAAGGTATCTTCAACACGAATACCTAAAGAATCAATCATGGCTTCGCCCAATTGCCTGCTCATAAGGCGAATTACATCACCCATACGCTTCTTCTCACTAGCGTTGGCTACACGAGTCAGCTTCGCACCACGCAGATAGGCATAATTGGTAGGACCACCAGCTTTATTTACCAAATCGGAAAGACGTTCCTCACGGCTGGTCATGGCGTAATTCCCTCCGAAAAGGATTTCACCATCAATGGCTACATTCTGTTGTGCCTGATAACCCGGACTACGACGGACATAAACTTCGTCATAAGGCTGAAGGATAAAACCGGGCTGACCGTCAATGACAAAACCATCCTTTAAAGAGAAGGTATACATCTGACCAATCGTATCATTATCCGCAGTACTACGAGGATTCTTGATTCGTCTCGATACATCAATGCGGACAGTAGAGGCGGCTTCTTTCAAACCACCGGCCTGAATAATCAGATCCTCAAGTGTCATGTTATCCGCATAAGGATAGGAATCCGGTTGGGCGACCTCACCGTGAACTGTAACATTGCCTCGGTCTTCCAGATCGTGAATGCTCGGGATGTAAAGGATGTCATTCTTCATCAGGGCAAGATTCGGCGAAGTGCCGTCCATGATAGACCTGATGTCTATTTGAACAACTTCGCTAGTCAAGTCTTCACGCTGGCGATAGAGGACGGCACGATTCAGAAAAGCGTCACCAGTCAGACCCTGAGCCTCATTGACCAGTTCGCGGATCGTATTCAGTTTACCACTTAGCTGGTAGATGCCGGGACGATAAACTGCACCACGGATTTCCAGTTTGTTTGTGAAGCGGTTAAGGATGGCTTCGGCTGTTACGACATCACCGTTGCGCATTTTATAAATGCTGTAATCTATATCTTTGACTGTGTTGACTTCGTATTCTTCACCATTCTGACGGACAACACGTAATGAACGGGTGTAGGCATCAGCTTCAAAGCCGCCGGCATATTTAATGAGAGTAGCAAGGTTCTCGTCTTTCTTCATTTCAAAACGCATAGGACGTTTTACCTTGCCGCTAATCTTTACCAATACATCATAGGCGGGAACGATCACAACATCACCTTCCTGTAGGCGGATGTCGTCCTGCGTATTGCCTTTCATGATGAATTCGTAAACGTCGATGGTGGCGATATTCTTTCCGTTGCGTACCAACTGAACGTTTCGGAGGCTGCCGATATCACTCACACCGCCTGCACGATAAAGTGCATGGAAGACGGTAGAGAAGGAAGACAAGGCGTAAGTACCCGGCTGGACGACTTCTCCCATCACATTAATCTGAATAGTACGGATATTACCTAACGTCAGACGGATGTCGGAAGTAGGGTCGGTAGTATTATTCAGACCGTTATATATTTTATTCAGAGCGTTCTTCAGATAGTCATTGGCAGCAGAGACTGTCATACCGCTAAGGTTGACAGGACCGATCTTCTGAATGTTGATAGTACCCTCAGGAGAGATTTGCTGGCGGATCGTGTTCTGGCTCGCACCCCAGATATCAATGATGACTTCATCACCGGGACCAAGACGGTAATTGGAGGGAGTGGCGAGATTGACACTGGGTTCAAATGTCAGGTTACGGGTGTTGAAGATGTTACGTCCGAAGACCTGATCACCACGGGCAAGGTCCTGAGTAGTCGGATGATCCTCCAGCATGTCGGAAGTATTTTCCTTAGTCTCTTCACGCAGGCGGGATTCGTTGATGTCCGTGCCCGTTGATTTGGAAGTGTTTACGTTGTTCTGCTGCTCGTATAGCTGCTTCACACGCATTGCCTGTTCCTTGGTCACACCTTTACGTGCCAGTTCGGAAGCAAGCTGCTTCTGTTCCTTGCCTTGGCGGATGCCGTCCTTTACATATTCCAGTACTTGTGAATCACTCATGGACTGAGCCATAAGCGAGCCACTTCCCAGCATCAAACAGAAGAGTAGAATGCTAAAAAGTCGTTGTATTTTCATTGACAAATAAAAAAGTTTCAGTTGATTTCGAACAGCTCCTGCAGCTCGTGACAAACGGCAGATAACTGTTGCTTAAGAAGAGAAGGGGGAAGAACATCAAGAAGAGACAGAGAACGGGTCAAAACAGCCTGTTTTCTTTCTTCGTCTTCCGGATTGGCGTACATCGACACATTATATCCCTGAAGGATGGCCAAACACAGGGTAGCATCCTGCTCCGGTGTCTCCCCCCGTTGAGAATATAAATCGTTAATCTTTTCGTGGATTGATTGTTGTAATGCTGAAAGGTCATCGGCGTATATATACCCATTTTTATCACCGATGTGAAGTAAATGATCTGCCAGATTTTGCAGTTCATCAATATTTTCTTGTAGTAAAAAACTCACCATACCCCTTTTATTCACTTAATGCTTGTTTCACTTATTTAAACCCTTATTTTTCCAGCGGCTCTACACACCCTACTGGTATATCTACAAAAGCACATCCCAACATAGTAAGCCGGACTGCTACTTTCGATTTTCCATTTACTGTAACCAATTCTCCTTGAAGTCCGGATAATGGTCCTTTGATAACCTGAATCTTGGCTCCTGGTGACAAGGGAGACGTACTCATATTGATCGCCTCGTCCGAATAGTCTAGCATAAATTTAAAGCGGTGCATCAGGAGTACTTTCTCCACGCAATACCATATATCGGCTGATAGAGCCCAATGTCAAAACTTCTTTCTGCTCATAAATATCGACATGGACAAATATCATCATCGGAAGAAGAACACGCTCGACTACCTTTCGACGATCACTCCATTGATGCACTTCTTGCTGAACAGGAAGGAAATTTTCAATCCCCATTTTAGATAGTCGCTCGCTCGTTTTCTTCTCATGAGAAATACGTACTAAAGCCACTAACCAACGTTTAGGGTGCGCTACGCTCCTGCCAGTCACATCTGCCGGCAGAACTTCTTGTATGCTTTTTTTGCTATAAATCATCTATTTTACCCCACACTTATTCGTCATTCTTTAACAAACAGAAACGAATAACGGTGCAAAGATGACCATATTTACCAATATACGCAAATAAAAAACAATAATATTTTCGTTAAACGACCATAATAAGAGAGAAATATCTACTTATTTCATTTTCCACACCTATTATTATATCATTTACGAACAATGAAATATTCGATATTTTCATTACCCAGCTCCTAAAAAAGAATTAAAAACCCCACCTCAAACAGAAGATTTTACCAGGAAAAGAAAAAAAGTAACTATTCTGAGAAAAAAAATAAAGAACAGATGCAGTATTCCATAAACTGCTGCATTTAACTTATAAACGGGACAAAAAAAGAATCAAACCTATATATCATATTAAGACCTGAAACCTGAACTTGACAAGTGGGGAGAAATTAGAGAGAGAGAGTATTTTACAAACGTCCCCAAAAACGAGAACCCCTGCCGACTGTAGAAGTCGGCAGGGGTTCATTTTTACTACTAAGGAGTCCGAAAAGAAAGTAAGACGTAATTCTTTCCGAGTGCCTCCGCTTATTTACAATATTTCTTTATAAGTTCATCCACATTCGGATCACCCAGTTCTTTCGCTTTATTGAAGTTTCCGCAAGCTTCGTCCGTCTTCTTCAACTGTATCTGACAAAGGCCCAACAACCGGTATGCTTCCCCATATTTCGGCTCGTCTTTCAGAATTTCATTCAGTATCTTCATGGATTCTTCATAACGTCCTACACGCAGATTAACCACTGCATGTTCTGCCCGATAAGTCAGATCTTTAGGGCTCAATTCAATCGCTTTCACGATATCATCCAATGCACGCTGATATTGGCGGGCTTTCAACGCAGCCTGCTCACGATAATAATAGAAAAGGTCATTGACCTGTCCGTTCACAGCCTTATAATAAGCATCATAATCGAGCATTGCATTTCTTGCCTGATCGTTATTCATATACATCTGTGCACGTTCCAGCAGATAAGGAGCAAAGTTTGCCGTGACAGGCTGCGGACAACGAGCAATGCAACTGTCCATCAATGCCAACACTTCTTTGGCATCTGCCTTCAGCAATTCTTTCGTCTTGGCGGCACTAAAGAATGAGGCTGCCGAAGCCAGATTGCTGGCATTCACCTTCTCATAAGCGGCCAAAGCGCCTGCATAGTCCTGCTGTGCAAAAAGTATATCTCCTTCCAACTGCGTATA
>ENA-ORRZ01001769-ORRZ01001769.1-human-gut-metagenome-genome-assembly--contig:-NODE-1769-length-12606-cov-3.204924_pt1 | contig 12606 bp, 7 predicted proteins | sample MGYA00242185_ERZ509152 | MGnify/ENA primary metagenome ERZ509152 (study PRJEB26280, sample SAMEA2338668) | human gut metagenome | biome: human gut; feature: human-associated habitat; material: faeces... | reverse complement strand
GCCGGACGCAGAGATTGCCGCCGTATTGGAGAAGATTCTTTTATGGTATGCGGAGCACCCCCAATGGAGCTTTGGCGGCATCGACGCCTTTGAAATGTCCGGAGATACATGCTGCGCAGTCCTGTATGCGGGCGCGTCGGTCCGGGGAAGCCGCCGTTTTTTTACCATGAAGGAGGAAAATGGGAAAGCGGAGGTGGATAAGGTGTATTCTGTCCTGGAGGATCCGGTCCATTTACGGTGGATGTATCAGGAATACAGCCGGGAAGGAAGCCACTGCTTCCAGACAGAACGCCGGTACTATATGGGCAGCGGGGCTGGAAAGCGGTATTACATAGACGTGGTCCTGACTCCGGCGGTGCTTGTGGATGGAAAAGGGCAACTCCAGGATATGGACCATCAGGTGATGGTATATCATGAAGCCGGTGAAAGGATCGTGGATTATATAGACGGAGACCCGGAGCACGGCTGGCAGGTCCCCCTCACAGAAACCATAGATAAAATTGAGATCACCACAGAAAAGGAGCTGGCGGATACAGATGTAAGGCTGGAACAGGCAGAGTATGACCGGAAAATGGGGATACACAGGGTCCGGGTCGCATCCAAGGGCACCGACAGCTTTGGAAAAGCGTTTTCAGACGAAAATGGCCGGCTGACGCTTTCCTTTATGGCGAAGCTTCCCAGAAAGCAGACCGTGCTTACAAAAGCGGAGGTCGACAGCCTGGGAGCAGGGAATGTATATGGCTACCGGGCCGGGGATCCGATCGGCTTTGCAGAATATCTTGCGCGGTTTGGAAATATTTCCATAAGCGCTTCGACTTTTACAGGGGATGGAGGGGCCGATACATATATTGTGGCAAAGCATCTGGTTTACAGAGGCCAGCATAAGATCACGGAGGATGGGGATACGGTCCTGGCTCCGGTCCAGGTCCTGGAGCGCCCCGTCAGGCAGATGGTAAAGGTCATAAAGGATGTGGACAGCGGGGAGGCCCTTGGGGAATTTCCGGTTTAAAATTTATTTAAGATCCAATCTGGAACGGCTGTATTGTGACGAGGACGGAGCGATCACATGGACAGATAAAAACGGAACGGCTGTGGACGTGGACCAGTACCACAGGGTATTTCCGGAGCTGGTGCAGAAGCTGTATACGGTAAAGACGGAAAGAAGTGTCCTGGAGGATCACAATTATGAAAAATTTTTCCATGCGGTCCGAACGGCGGATACGGACAAGTGGGACCTGGAGGGCCAGGTGGTAAATTCCTCCTTTAAGCCCTTTGCCAGGAGTCTTCTTATGGGAGTAGAAAATACAGTCAATTCCTCGCCGGAGGCCAGGGAAAATGCAAAGCGGTCCGATGCAGTACGCCAGTTTGCAGTCACCTGGTATCTGGAGGACCAGGTAAAGGAGGAACTGGCAGAGAATGGAGCAGAGGCCGCCTATGGGGACCAGGTATACGACCGGGCTCTTTATAAAGCCATCCTCAGGGCGGAGGAGTATCTGGAGCCATTTTTTAAGTATGATCTGGATTCTCTGTATTCCATCCGGTGGGACAGTGAGGAAAACGGAGGGATCGACCGGGATAAGACGACCCTGTCCGCCTGGCAGCTTAAAATGCAGGGGGGAGAAGCGGAGTACGCCTTCGGGATATCGGAGTATCTGCCATATGGAACCTATGTCCTGGCAGAGCAGCAGCCCTTTAAAGCCCAATGGATGGATTTTGAGAACCGGCATTACCGGATCGATCCGCCGAAGGAGATCGTTCTCCCATCGGTGTATGAGGACGGATGGGCGGAGATCCCGGACCGTCTTTCAGAGGAGCTGGTGTACAACAGTAAGGAGCCGCCGGAAAAAACAGCCGGGCGGTATCGGATCCGGTTTGACGGAGTAAAGAAAGGAAACGAAAGGGAACCGGACGGGAAATATGTGGTAAAGGGCCATGGCCACAGAGGGGATTTCTATGTATATCCCTATGGGGAGGAGCGTGACAGGTCGTCCTGGGATGGAAAGTATGCCCATATGTTAGAGCCGTGGAGCCAGACTGAGGATTTTGTATTCCGGACCTTTTTAAACAGGCTGTACCGGACCAGGCTGCGGATCGAAAAGCTGGATGCGGAGACCGGAGAGCAGATCCTCCATGATGAAGCAGTATTTGCCCTTTATAAAGCAGACCGGAATGAGGAGAAGGATGGGGACGGCGCTGTAAAGCGGTATGAAGCAGAGACGGTGATCCAGGGAAGCCGGGCGTTTCTGGAGGCCATGGGAGCAAGGGGGATCATGCCCTTTGCCAGGATCCAGGGGCCAGGTAGTCTGTTTTATGGAACCGTGCCCGCAGGAACGCCTGTATGCCGGGAAGAGGACTGTATTATTTTCAGGGACCAGTCCGGAGTGAGGACGGGAGACTTTCTGGCCCTTTCCTCCGTTTATGACGGGGATGAAGGGGAACCGCTGCAGATCACCGGCTATGTGGAGACACCAGAGCCGCTGACAGCAGGGGTGTACGTTCTGGCAGAGCTTCTGGCTCCGGCCGGGTACGCCAGGAGTCTGCCTGTTCCCGTGGAAATATACAGCGATGGGATCTGGTATTATACCGGAGACTCCCAGGATAAAAGGGCGGCGGTCCGTTTCAGCTCCAGGAAGGAGGGCGAGGATGAAGCTGTGGAGGACACAGCCAGGATCTATGTAAACAACACAGGAGTCAGCCTGGAGGTATCCAAAGTGAAGACCCCGGCGTCTTACGAGGGGATGAAGGTCTCGGGACGCGTAGAGGGAAGCCTTTCCTTCCTGGAAGCGGTCTACGGATTGGAAAACCTGGAGCCTGCATATAATTCCATGGGAACGTACCAGGGCTTTGGATGGAAAAAAGGGACCCTGGAATATCTGGAGGAAAGAAAGGCAGCCGGGGAGCGGGTGGAGATCGTTTACGAAAATGGGATCTTCCAGGGCTATGGCTATGTGACCAGGACACTGGAAACAGCCGGTGATCAGAACCGGTATGTGGCCGGGGCGGAAATGGCTCTTTTTGAAGCCATAGAGGTGCGTCCTTCCGGCGATACGGGGGATCACAGGATGGAGGGGGTAGAGATCCAGAGAGACCGGAACGGAAACGTTCTGGATATCCAGGTGAAGAAAGGGTATGCAGGCAGCGCTTTCCGGTTAAAAAAGGATGACAATGGCCGCTGGTCATTACAGGAGGAGAAGCGGGATGATACCTCAGTACTGTTCTACGATCTGGGGAATCTTAAGGTACTGGAGACAGGAGAGGATGGGATCGTATACGGATTTGGAAGAGATGGGGAAAAAATAAGGATCACTCCGGATACCAGGTCTGTTTACGCATTCCAGGGCGGACAGCCATTCCTTGAGCTGGCCGGAGGGGATCTGTCCAGGCTGGTCTATGATCCTGGGGCAAAGGCGTTTTTGTCCATGGATCCGGGAACAGAGATCTACCATCTGAACCAGGAGATGCAGCGGGATGCCTGTGTGGATCCATACACGGGGCTGGCTTATGTGGAAAAATCCGGAACCGGTCCCCTTGGAAAGGATGAAGCCCACTATTTTGTATGGCCGGTGATCTCCTTTTATGATCCATATGGGAACCGGATCGCCAGGGAAAAGATCCTCACCGGACGTCCCGGAGAGGTCAACGCCGGAACAGAAAATGCGTATCTTACGGGAACCTGGGATCCGGAGACTGGAAAACTGGAGAAAAGGCTGAAGCCGTTTTATGACTCTTATGGGATGGTGCGTTACTATCCGGTCAATGGGGAAACGTACAAAAAGGGCGAGGCGGTTTATGACAGGGATGGGGATTATCTGTATTTCCGGTATGACGACCTGTTGGAGAAGTACCATAAGGCTTCCTATACCATAGGAGAGCCGGAAACACTTTATGATGTGGGAGATCCAGAGACAGAAGGGGACGGAAAACCCGTCCGGCACCGGAACGGGGAGTTCTGGATCATTCCGAATCTGTGGATATCCGGGGAGAGGTCGCCCCAGGATCCGTCTGAAGGGGAGATGACCTGGGGGCAGGCGGATATGCTCCGGCGCGTGATCCCTGGAACCTATATCATGGAAGAAACCGGTGTTCCGCCAGGGTATACGCGGGCGTTTCCGCAGGCAGTCCGGGTAGAGGAGACCCGGGACATTCAGAGGACCACCATGACGGATGAAAAAATACGGGTAGAAATACTGAAAACAGATGGAACGGAGACGTACAGGATCCCTGTGGTAAATGGGGAAAGCGGGCAGACAGAGGAATGGACTGTGGAGGGAAAGGGCTTTTATTCCCATCAGATGGTGAAGGGGGCAGAGCTGGCCCTTTATCCGGCCAGAAGAGTATATTCCAAGGATCTGGAGAAGTATCCCAAGGGCTATTACCTTGTGAAAAAAGGAAATACTCCGGCTGTGTGGAATACAGAGGATCCTGTGGATAATCACCCGGTTTCAAAGACTGCCCGGTGGATAACGGATGGGCGTCCGATGTATTTTGAGGGGATTCCAGCAGGAGATTATATCCTGGAGGAGCTGAAGACCCCTCCCGGATATCTGCCGTCCTCCATGGAGATCACCATAAGGCCAGTGGATGAGCTCCAGAGCTTCGTTTTAAAGGACGATCATACGAAGGTGGAAATTTATAAATATGAGGAGGATGAAAAGGGAATCCGGAGGCCTCTGCCGGAGCGCCATGGAGCAGGGCTCGCTCTTTATCCTGCGGTTCTGGAGGAAAATGGAACGGTCATGACGGAAAACGGAGCGTATGTATACCAGAAGGGAAACCCTGTGGATACCTGGACTGCGGATGATCTTTCCTTTTACGGAACGGAGCTCTCCCAGGCGTATGAGGCCATGTTCCGGGAATACGGAGAGGACTTTGAACGCTTTTCCTGGAAGGTATACGATGGAAAGCGTACCGGGACAGGAGAGCGGACGGAAAGCCGCAGCACAGGAAACGGGGAAACGGTCGTCCAGCTCTGGAGCCTTTCGGACGGAAGCTGTCTGCGGGTGACTGCATCCCGGACCGGACCAGATGGGGACTGGAAATTTGAATATCAGTACCATTATAAAACAGGTATGTTCCGGGATGCCCCGGCGGCATGCAGCTTTGATACAAGGGGAGGCCTCCACCGGATCGACCGTATCCCGGAAGGATATTATGTTCTGGTGGAAACGGAAACGCCAGGGGGCTATGAAACGGCAGAGCCGGTGCTGGTCCAGGTGAAGAAAGAGAACCAGGTGATCCGGTATTATATGGAGAACAGGCGCAGACAGTGGTATGCAGACAAGACTGATGAGAATGGACGGCAGATCCGCGGAGCCAGGCTGGCCCTTTACCGGGCAGACGAAAACGGGGGATTTTCCGCAGAGGAAGAGCTTCTGGAAGATACCTGGACGTCGGGAGGGGAAGGGACCTATACGGCGGATGATCTGGCAGAGGGAAGGATCCCGGAGGGGTATGGACCAGGCGACCTGCGTCTGCACCGGCTCCCTCCTGTAAGGGAGGGGACCTATTATCTGGCAGAGCTTAGGACGCCGGATCATTTTTCAGCCATGGAGCCGCAGAAGATCGAGATCGGAAAGGATTCCGGTGGGATCATCCAGGCGGTGAACCGTCTTTCCAGAGGACGGATCGAGATTTTAAAGCTGGATGCCCAGTGGCACGAGAAACCGCTTCCGGGAGCATGGTTTGAGGTGAAAAATGCAAAGACCGGGGAGCTTTTCCGTATGGTGACCGGCAGCGATGGGAAAGCGGTGTCCGAAGAACTTCCGGCGGCATATCTGGGAGATGATGGAAGGGCTGTGCCGTATGAATACCAGGTACGGGAGATCCAGGCCCCGGAGGGCTTCTGTCTGGACCATAGGGTATGGAAATTCTGGTTTAACAATGACCATACGCCGGTGGCCGTGCAGAAAATAAAGGCAGAAAATGAAGAAACCAGGCTGTGGTTTTCCAAAAGCAGCTTTCATACGGATCATTTTGTAAAGGGGGCGCGGCTGTCCATTTATAATGCAAAGGCAGAAAATGGAAAAATGCAGCCCTGGGGAGAGCCGCTGGAAACATGGATCTCCGGTCCGGAGCCCCACCTGGTATCGGGAAAATTATCCGGAGGAAGAACGTACTTCCTTGTGGAGGAGGAAGCGCCAGAGGGATACTCCGCAGCGGATCCGGTGATGTTTACCGTATCGGCTGACGGACGGAGCATAGCTGAGATATCCGGCGCATCCAGTCTGATCCAGATCCTGTATGACGCAGAAAAGGACAGGATCGGATCGATTCTTGTCAGGGGACGCAGGGTCCAGGGAGGATGGATCACCTTAAAAAGGGATGGAAAGGAAATCCTTACGGCTCCCATGACAGGAGAGCTTACGGCTTTTAGAGAGGCTGTGGAACAGGAAAATACAGGAGCGGTCCTTACCTGGGAAGAAGCGATCAGTTTTTCCGATGGCAGCAGCATGCTCTTAGAGAGGGAGACGATCTGCCTTTCGGATGAAAACCGGGAGCGTATCCTGGAAAGCCGTAAGAGGGTGCCTGTCGGGACACGGTACGTATTCTGCGGACAAGGACATACGGTGCTGGATACCTGGAAAACAGAGGGAGGAGGACTGACCCATGAAATCGTGAATGAAGAAAACGGACAGGGAGAGCTGCTTTTCGCAAAGGGAGAGGCATACACCCTGGAGGAAATTGTAGTCTTCAGCGATGGAACCGAATTTTTATCCGGACGGGTATCCGTTTCCATTGGTGAAAACGGAAAAATGATCCTGGCAGATCTGAAAAATAAGGAGACAGACGTGCGGATCCGAAAGACGGATCTGATCACAGGAGAAGAGATTTCCGGGGCAGTGCTTTCCATAAAAAGCCTGGATGGAAAGCTGCTAAAGGAATGGGTATCCGGAGAGGAGATCCAGATCACGGGAATCCTGAAGCCGGGAGAAACGTATCTTTTAGCCGAGGTTTTACCTGCCACGGGTTATGCCTGGGCGGAGGAGATCCCATTTACAGTCGGCGGGGATGGAGGCATCCACAGGGTGAGGATGGAGGACAGGCCCACCCAGGCGGAGATCCGAAAAACCGACATGGTCACTGGGGAGGAGCTTCCCGGAGCAGTCCTGGTCCTAAAGGATAAGAATGGGCGTGTGGTGGACCGGTGGACATCGGGGAATACGCCTCACAGGATCATGGGAAGACTCAACGCAGGAGAAGCGTATACACTTTCAGAGGTGACGGCGCCTTCTGGATATCAGATCGCAGAGGAGGTGACGTTTACAGTATCAGAGGATGGGACCATAGACCGGGTGGTCATGGAGGATAAAAGAAAGGAGCCGGAAGAACCAGAAAAACCAGGGAAACCAGAAAAACCGGAACGGCCGGTACCGGACGATGACAGAGAAACGGAACCGGAAACGCCAGATGAGACAGAGACTCCGGAAACTGAGCCGACGGAGGAGCCTAGGAAAAAAGGAATCATAACTGCCCGGTATGAGATCGAGCTGGATGGCAGAGGGGAGCTTCGGATCAGCCACCCATCCAGGATCCGGACAAAGATCCCAAGGGCAGGAGACCAGCAAAGGCCCTGGGTATATGGAGCCCTGGCTGTTCTGGGGATCCTGGGCGGAAGCATCTGTCTGATCCTTTGGAGGAGGGATACATTTGAAAAATAAAGGATGGAAGAGGCAGGGATCAGTCCCCGGGGCTGTGCTTTTTGGGATAAGCTTCTGCCTGGCATGGATATGGTCCGGTTCCTGTGCCATAAGCGGAGCAGCCGCCGCTTATGGTGCAGAAAACCTGCCGGACCGTACAGAAGAGACACCGGCGGCGGAGACGCTTACCCTTGAAGGCCCGGTATTTACCGATGCGGGACAGGCCCCGGAGCTAAAGGAGATCCTGGAACGGGATGGAAAGCAGTACCGGCTCGTTTCCAGGCGGATCCGCCAGGTCAGCCAGGGAGGGACCATGACGTATGCTTCTGTCACGGTTCCATATGTCCTGGAGGGCAGGCAGGAGCCCCCGGAAACGGCCCGGGTCACATTGACAGATGAGCAGACCGGACAGGAATATGAAAGAGAGATCCCCAGGCTGGAGACGGAGGAGACCAGCGCCCAGTGGACCGGCGGCTTTCAGTTCCTGATCACAGTGTCCGGCTATGATGCAGATGTATTCCAGCTGGGGAACGCGGAAATACCGAAAGATGCGGAGCTGTCCTCTTATGGAACGGAATTTCTGGAGTACCTGGGCCTTCCGGAAGAGTGCTATCGTGTAGAGAATGTGGAATGGAGCGGGGAAACCTATGAAAAAGAAGGGATCCTGTGCCGGGACGCACGGGCCACCGGGGAAAAGCTGGTGAGAAATGTGGAGGTACGGTACGGCGGACAGGTAAAAACACCGGAGGTAAAGGGAAAACAATATATCGGACTGTACCAGGAGATCCGCCAGGAGCCGGAAAGCAGCCAGGAGGAAGAAAAGAGCCGGGAAACAGAAATAAAAACAGAGAAAATGGAAACGCTTCCGCATGAGGAGCAGAAAAAAACGCTCAGTGCGGCGGAGAGGTTCCTGTACTGGATAAAAAAACATCTGACCAAAGTGGTTTTTGGAACTGGTTTTTTCATTATGATCCTGGGAGGCACGGCGCTTTTATGGATGTCCAGAAGAAGAGAAAAGAGAGAAAGCGAAAGCTCGGACAAGGGTCCAGGCTCCTGATCAGCCGAGCGCTTCGCTCCATTCGCTTTCTTTAAAACCTACGAGAACAAAATCTTCAGATACCAGGATGGGACGCTTTACCAGCATTCCATCGGTGGATAAGAGCTCCAGCTGCTCCTCCTCAGTCATGGACGGCAGCTTGTCCTTTAAGGCCATGGATTTATAAAGAAGGCCGCTGGTATTGAAGAAGCGCTTTAAAGGCAGTCCGCTTTTCTGATACCAGGCCTTCAGCTCCTCCTTTGAGGGATTCTGATCCTTAATGTGGCGGGAGGTATACTGGACCCCGTGGGCGTCCAGCCAGGATTTTGCTTTTTTGCAGGTGGAACAGGGCGGATACTCTAAAAATAACAGACTCATATGCACAACCTCCTGTTGTTTTTTATAAGTATATCTGATTTCCGGAGAGAATACAATGGTTCAAAGCAGGCATAGAGGAGCAGAGCTTATGGACATACTGGTTTTTCTGTCGGAATTTATGGTTCCGCTGGCGGGTTTTTATATTGTGGGGTTTGGGATACTGTCTGGCCGGCCGGTCTTTGATGATTTTTTAAAGGGGGCTTCCGAGGGGATGAAGACAGTTGCGGGCATCCTTCCCACTCTGATCGGTCTTATGGCCACAGTGGGGATTTTAAGAGAGTCCGGTTTCCTGGAAGCCGCGGCAAAAGCTCTAAGGACCCCGGCGGGCTGGCTCCATATCCCGGTCCCTCTGGTCCCTGTGGTCCTGGTCCGCCTGGTATCCAGCTCTGCGGCCACGGGGCTGATCCTGGATATCTTTAAGGAATACGGTCCGGATTCACTGATAGGGAATATGGTGTCCATTATGATGGGATGCACGGAGACGATCTTCTATACCATGAGTGTATATTTTATGACTGCGGGGATCCGGAAGACCCGGTGGACGCTTCCGGGGGCTCTGGCAGCTACGGCCGCCGGGATCGGCGCCAGTATTGTTCTGGCGGGGAGCATGGCCTGATCGGGGTTGTATTGGGGGACCAGTCCGTTTATAATGAGGATAAGGGAAAGAATGGCAGCCGTGGCTGCCGGAACCTAAAAAAGAAAACGGGGTGGAGCATATGGCAAAGATCAGCAGAAAAGAAATTTTTTCGATTCCCAATCTGATGGGCTATTTTCGCATTCTCATGATACCAGTATTCAGCTGGATGTATTTTACCGCCAGTACCAGGGAGGATGTTTACCGGGCGGCAGCTGTGGTCTTTATTTCCAGTGTGACAGATCTTCTGGACGGCTGGGTGGCCCGGCGGTTTCATATGGTCACAGAGCTGGGGAAGTTCGTGGATCCTCTGGCGGATAAACTGACCCACGGAGCCCTGGCCCTCTGTCTGGCGTTCAAGTATCCTTTGATGTGGGCGCTGGTGGCGCTTCTGGCCGTGAAGGAGGGGTATATGGCAGTTATGGGACTGATCCTCTTAAAGCGGGGAAAGAAGCTGGACGGCGCAATGTGGTTCGGAAAGGTCTGTACAGCCCTGCTGTTTGTGGGAATGCTGGTATTGTTCTTGTGGTACGGAATGCCGGAGGCCGCTGCAAACGGTCTGATCCTGTTTATGATGGCAGTCATGGCGGCAGCTTTGCTCATGTATGTGCCAGTGTTCAGGAAAATGAAAAAAGAAGCATAAAAACGGAAAGAAAAACGGCGGAATCTGCCATTTGCAGAGGTTCTGCCGTTTTTCATCCGATCAGGGAACTTCGCTTTCCGGGGGTTCCCAAAAGGTTTTCCGTCTGCCTGGGGCTAATTCTGGTACAGGATCTGCTCCTTCTGTACAAGGGGATACGGAATTAACCGGTCCCCTTCCAGATCCTCCCGGTGCATATCCACGGCAGTGATCTGATGGTTTCCATAGGTGGTGTAATAGTAGATCCCCTTATCCCCATTACAGCAGCAGGTATACAGGGTCATCTCAAAGTTTCCATTTCCCAGATCCGAACAGCCCTTCTGCTGATCTACGGAGCCCAGGATATGGAAGAACTGGCTGACGCTTTCTTCCTCAGAATCGCCCGATACGGAATTCAGCTTTACAAAGGCGACACGGACGAAGCGGGACTGGGAGGATAAGTCTCCGGGAAGGCCCAGCGCGCCCATGCCCCGGCAGTAGGTTTTCAGAGAGAGCTTGTCAGAAAAACAATTCTCCGGATCCTTTGGGGACAGGTGCATATAGTTATTGAGGTTAAACATCTGCTCTGGAAACGGCGGATTATTGGTAAGGACTCCCGCCGGATTGGGATATACATGGATTCCAGAGAGAACGGATTCCACTGTTACGGCCTCATCCCGGTCAGCAAGGATCCAGTGGAGCTGGGCCAGTGGAAGGCTCTCACTGAACGGCGTATTGACCAGATTGACCTGTTCCAGAAGACGGAGGGCCTCTTTTACAGAAACGCACTGTCCCAGGATCCAGGGAATAAATTCAAACTGGGCAACATTATCCTTTCCGTCCGCCTTTTCCCCATAGTAGGCATTTCCAACGAAATTAAGCCCCGCCATTCCCAGGCCTTTTTCATTTACGGCCTCATAATAGAGCGGATAATCGTCAGCCACATGGGCCATGCCGATCATGGCATAGTGGGTTTCCATGGTCCCTTGAAAACGGAAGCGGAAGGGATAGTTCCTTGGAGTGATGGTCACCTGGTCGCCAAAGGAAAATTCATAATCCAGGGTCCGGCCAAAATAAAAATCTTTTGTCTTATAGGCTGCTGCTGTACACATAAACTACCTCCGGTTTAAATTTTATTGCTGCGGGCACGGGTCAGCTCGATGGCCTCTTTCCCGGTCATATGCTCAATGGAAATCTCCACACAGCACAGATTGCTCCATTCGTTCTGGATCTCTTTTTCCACAAAATCCCGGTCTGCGTTGTATCGGAGGCTGAAGACCCTGGCGGCATGGAGGATCTCCTCGTCTGTTTCCAGGATCCTGGCACGTCCGAACAGGATCACGCTGCGAAAATATGTGGTAAGCTCCTCCTTTATAATGTCCTCTTTTTCAATTACGCATAAGGACACCTTGTCATGGCTTTTTATGGAATCGTATTTGTGGCCCGACCTCGCACCATGAAAATAAATTTTTCCATTCTCGTATACATAATTGATGGGAACCGTATAGGGATAGCCGTCGTTACCGGTCAGTCCAAGAACGCCGGTGGTGCCGGAACGCAGGATTTTTATGGTTTCATCGTTTTCCAGCTGCTGTCTGGAACGTCTCATACTGCGGAACATAGGGAGTCCTCCGTTTCTTTTATCTGGATTTGATGATATGGTCTGAAAATTTTTCCTACACCCTCACCGCCACCTTGATCACTCCATCCCGCTTCTCCTCAAAAAGCTCATAAGCTTCTTCAATTTTCTCCAGCGGATAGGTGTGTGTGATCAGAGGCGTCGTATCGATCTTCCCTTCCCCGATCAGTTTTAAGATCGCGTCGCAGTCGCAGCCGTCTACGCCTCCTGTTTTAAAGGTCAGGTTTTTTCCATACATATCCGGTAACGGCAGCGTCTGCGGGCGGTCGTAGAGGGCGACGACCGTTACGATGGCGTTGGGACGGGCGCATTTCCAGGCTATTTCAAAGGTTTTTTCCGTACCGGCCACCTCCAGGACCACGTCTGCACCTCTGTGGCGGGTATGGGATCTTACAAAGGACTCCGGGTCCTCAGATCTGGGATCAAAGACCAGGGCCTGTGGGTAGTGCTTTCTTACGAAGGCGATCCGCCGTTCATCGGTTTCGCATACAATGACTTTTTCTGGCTTTTTTAAGAGAATACAGGCCAGGGTACACAGTCCCGTGGGACCTGCTCCGATGATGAGGACCGTATCGTCGGGCTTGATTTCTGAAATTCTGGCGGCCCAGTAGCCGGTGGACAGGATGTCCCCCGTAAAAAGGGCGGCTTCATCGGTCACAGAAT
>ENA-ORRZ01001764-ORRZ01001764.1-human-gut-metagenome-genome-assembly--contig:-NODE-1764-length-12629-cov-3.101241_pt1 | contig 12629 bp, 11 predicted proteins | sample MGYA00242185_ERZ509152 | MGnify/ENA primary metagenome ERZ509152 (study PRJEB26280, sample SAMEA2338668) | human gut metagenome | biome: human gut; feature: human-associated habitat; material: faeces... | reverse complement strand
ATACAAATACAACAGCGGCCGCTGCAGCAGATTCTAATTCTACATCAGACTGGCCAAAACAGACAGTTACATTGATCTGTGGATTCGGCGCAGGCGGAAGTTCAGACCTTGGTGTCCGCTCTCTCGCAACAGCCCTTGAAAAACAGACAGGCCAGTCCTTCGTCGTTCAGAATGTAACTGGAGCAAATGGTTGGATGGCATGGGCCCAGCTGCTTCATTCCAAGGCAGATGGATATACGATTGCGCTTGTAAATACCCCGACGTTATTTACAGATTATCTGGATCCGCAGCAGGGACACAGCGAGACAATGGCTGATTTTGATTTCATCTGCAACCACGTTATCGATACAGGACTTCTCGTTGCCAAGACAGGAAAATATGCAGATATGGCAGCATTTATGGATGCAGCAAAATCTGATGGCGGTGTGACAGTTGGAGATGTTGGAGCAAACGGAAACAAGCATATCGCGACCGTGCAGCTTCAGGCAGCAAATGACGGATCCACACTGACACCGGTTCATCAGTCTGGATGGAGCGATAACTATGCAGCTGTTCTCGGTGGAACCTTGGATGCGGTAAGTGCTACATATGGTGATGTTGCCTCTATTCTTGCAGATGGTGACATTCAGGTACTCTGTGTATTTGCAGATGAAAGACTGGATGTTCTTCCAGATGTTCCGACATGTAAAGAAGCTGGATTTGGCGATGTTGTTTCTGAGCCGACACGTGGATACATGCTTCCGAAGGGCGTAGATGCTGCAACAAAAGCTAAAATCGATGAAGTATTTGAAAAAGCGATCGCTGATACAGATCATCAGGCAGAGATGAGTAACCTTGGTCTCATTGTTGATTATATTGGTGGAGACGAGTACCTGGATCTCTTAAAATCCCAGGAACAGGATATTATCGCTCTGAAACCGGAACTTGGTTGGGAGTAAGATTTAAAGAAAGGCAGTCAAATTCATGGATTTTTTTAAGAAATGCAGCCAAGATGTTTATATCGCAATAATCTTGCTGGCCATCAGTGTTTATATGATCTTTAATGCAATGACAAAGATGAGCTCAGACGCGGCGTTTCCAATTTTGATCTTAGTTGTGTTTATTGCACTGTCGATCGGTCTTCTGATCAAGGGAATCCGTGATACGCAGCATGCGGAAAAAACGGGAGAAGAGTTAAAAGGTCAGATGAAATTTTCACAGATCAAAATGCCGTTAGTGGTGTTTGTTTTCATTACCATCTACGTTGTGTTAGTTGATCTGGTTGGTTTTATTGTTCCGTCGCTTGTTTTTACAGCAGCACTGATGTGGTTCAATCACATCCGGAATAAAGTGGTATGTGTTCTGGTACCGGTGGGACTGGTAGGATTCTTATATGTACTCTTTACATTTATCCTGTCATCCCGGTTACCGTAAAACAGGAGGGAACAGTATGTGGCAGCAGGTATTAACAAATTTATTCAGTATTGAGAGTCTGTTGGCTCTTGTAGTAGGTGTTGTAGGAGGAATGGTGATAGGAGCTCTGCCTGGTCTGAATGCGACCATGGCGATCTCCCTTCTGATTCCGATTACATATTCCATGTCACCGTATGCTGCGTTCATCATGATGATGGCAGTATACACATCCGCATTCTATGGCGGTTCCCTGACAGCAATTCTGATCCATACGCCGGGAACCCCGTCATCAGCTGCAACAGCTGGGGATGGATATGCGCTGACGAAAAAGGGACGTGGACTGGAAGCGATGGGAATGTCCACGGTGGCTTCCATGTTCGGCGGTGCTGTCAGTGGTATTGCGCTTCTGACAATGGCTCCGTTACTTGGAAAGGTCTCCCTGATGTTCAGTGCACCGGAGTATTTCCTGATCGTTATTCTGGGACTTTCCATTATTGGCGGTCTCGGTGGCGGCTCTATGATTAAGGGATTTTTAATGGGATGCTTTGGGTTATTCCTTGGAACCATCGGAACAGACGGATTGACAGGACAGCTTCGTTTTACCTTTGGAATTGATGGCCTGTATTCGGGAATCTCTACTGTTCCAGCCCTGATCGGATTGTTCTCAATCTCCCAGGCATTAGTTTTAAGTGAACAGTATCTTGCGTTTAAGCAGGGAATTCACAGAACAGTTGACGAGGAGAGCATGAAAGGTAAATTTCTTCCGACCATGAAGGAGATCATTCAGCTGATCCCGAATTTCATCAGATCCGCAATCATCGGCGTTGTTGTAGGAATTTTACCGGGTGCGGGCGGAGATATCGGCGCGTGGTTTGCATACAGCCAGGCAAAGAAAGCATCCAAACATCCGGAAGAGTTTGGTGAGGGATCTTTAGAGGCGATTTGTGCATCGGAGACGGCTAATAATGCGGTAACGGGAGGAAGTATCATTCCACTGATCACGTTGGGTATTCCGGGATCTACAGTTGCAGCAGTTCTTTTAGGAGCATTGATCCTCCATGGTTTAACTCCTGGACAGTCCATGTTCACAAAGAATATCACAACGACTTACACAATTATCCTTGGATTTATCCTTGCGAATATCATGATGGGCCTGATTGGTATCGTGATCTGCCGCCAGGTCGTAAAGATCACAAAGGTATCCGATGCGATCTTAATTCCGGTCATTGTCGTATTATCCACGATTGGTTCTTACTCTATCAACAACCGTTTCAGCGATGTATACTTAATGTTAGTTTTCGGTCTGATCGGTTACCTCTGCAAGAGACTTGACCTTCCGACAGCTCCGATCATCCTCGGAATGCTTCTTGAAGCGACTGGTGAATCCGGCTTCAAGAACGCAATCTTAATGTCCAAGGGACAGCCGATACTTTTCTATTACTTGCAGAGACCGGCGAGCCTTGTACTCTTACTTCTCATCTTCCTGACTGTTGTTGTTCCAATCATCAGCATGGCTGTGAAGGCGATGAAGAACAGAAAAATAGCATAAAATACAAAAAAACTCCCCTGTTGGAGCTCACTGGATGCGTGAGTTCCAGAGGGGAATTTCTTGTGCTACAATGATTCCGAAAAAAGCTGCCAGCAGTTGGCGCAGATATCAAAGATCAGTTCGGTCGAACCTCCGCGATCCCATCAAACACATCCTTCGTGATCTCAATAAAATCATGGGCATACTCCGGAAGAAAACGTTCTTTGTGATAGGCAAGGACCAGTCGGTGATTGATCAGTGATTTTTTCAGTGCAAGCGGAAACGCATTGGCATCCGGGTGGGCAGCTAAGAGCGTTGGGAGACGCATCTGGGTGCAGAAGAATGCTCCATAATTATGCGGATACAGGGACATAAAAAGCTCTGTAGTCTGGGATTCCAGAAAAATATTCGGCTTTACCTTTGCGTCGAGAAAACACTGATCCAGAGTCTTTCGAAGCTTCATGGAGGAGGCTGGGAGCAGGAATGGAATTTTTGAAAAATGTGCCAGCTCCACGCCGCTTAAGGACTCCTCTTTTAATTTTTGCCAGGAATCGGGATAGTGGCGCTGCAAAAGCTCATCGGAACAGACCAGATAAATATGGTCGGTCAAAAGAGTGGAAGATTCCAGTTTTGGATTATCCTGATACATGACACCGATAAAAATATCAAGTTCCCCATTGTAGAGACGTTCTTCCATTTTATTGGAGGATTCATTGCAGAGCTCGATCTTGATATTCGGCCATTTCGCATAGAATCTCGGCAGGATCTCCGGAAGACAGATCTGTCCGCGGTAGGTCGGGATTCCAAGCTTCAGGTTGCCAATACTTTTTTCGGAAATATCAGCAAGGCGGTTCTGGAATTCATGTTCCTCGGCGAGGATCTTCACTGCAACAGCGTAGAGCTGTTCCCCTACATAGGTAAGGGCGAGCTTTGGCTTCCGGTGAAAGAGAGGGACACCGTAGTACTGTTCCAGACGCTGGATATGCTGGCTCAGGTTCTGCTGGGAGATATAGAGCTTCTGGGCTGTGTTGGTGACGTGAAGCTCTTTGGCAAGTTCAACGAAATAGTACAAGCTGAGTAAATTCATAAAAAGACCCCTTCTATCTTTTACAAGACGTAACGATTCAGTGCCTTCATAGTTACGAGTAAAAATCCATTTTAAAACAATCTACGCTCCGCTCAGGTCCGTGCTGGCTGTGTGCCACTGGCCCACAGCACCTGCGTCGATGGGATTTTTGACTTCCAGCCTATGTTTTCTTACGGTCAGCGCATCAAGTGTGCAGACCCACTGAACTGTTACTGTAAAACAGCGTTTTGCGAAAAGACGGATTTTCCGCCAATACTTTCATTATATATATTGTTTATCGGGATGTAAAGTGAATAACAAAAAAATATTGTGAAAAGCAAATAAATACATTGTTTGTAATTGTTATAGACCTGCGATACAATATGGTCAGAAAGAGATGAGAGAGCAAAAGAAGCGATCTCAACCACATAAAAATCCAAGGAAAAGGAGATTACAAAATGGCAGTAGGTAAGAGAATCTATTTAAAGAGACACATGCCGGACAAAGAGGTTATGATGCAGTTTAAGAACATTCCGGCATCCAATACCTGTGATGTAATGGGAAGAAACGCAGCGATGAATCCGAGAATCCGCCTTGTAAGTCAGCCAAAAGAGCAGATGGCAGTCGGACCGGCACTCACTGTTAAGGCAAGAGGCGGTGACAACCTTGCCCTTCATGCGGCATTAAACATTGCTCAGGAGGGAGATTTCCTTGTTGTATCCAACGAGGAGGATGATACACGTTCACTTATGGGTGAGATCATGATGGCTTACCTTCGTTATGACAGAAAAGTTGCCGGTATCGTTATTGACGGACCGATCCGTGACATTGATGAGATCGGCAAGTGGGATTTTCCGGTATACTGCACAGGCACAACACCGGGCGGTCCATACAAAGAGGGACCGGGCGAGGTTAACGTACCGGTAGCATGCGGCGGAATCAGCGTAAACCCGGGAGACATCATCCTGGCTGATCCGGATGGCGTTATCGTTATCCCGAGAAAAGACGCTCCGCAGATCTTAGAGGACGCAAAGAAGTTCCAGGCAGCAGATGAGAGCAAGCTCGCAGCTGCAAAGAACGGCACAGCAAAGAGAGAATGGGTTGAGAAGACTCTCGCGGCAAAAGAGTTCGAGATCATCGACGACGTTTACGAGCCGTAATCCAGATCATATACGGACAGTTTGCCATGCACGGAGCTGGTCGAAAAGCCGCTGTGGATTTATTTGCAGAGACGTTTGACTAAATCAGGCATGGAAATAGAACTGCCGTCTTCTCGGGCGGTCAAATGTCCGGGAAGAATTCAGCACCAATCATTTCATAATGAAGACCCCTATACTTTATGTTTGTTATACCCCAAACCTTATTTTGCGAAAAGCAGATCAGGGACAGGAAGCTCAACCTGTCCCTGATCTGCTTTTTACATTTTTGACACAGGTGTCTGAAAACACGAGATTAAATGTGAAAGGCCAATCATAAAAATAAAGAAAACAGTAGTTACATAACAATGATTTTTTGTTAAAATAGAAGAAATACATTGTTTGTATTTGGAAAAGAACAGAGATACAATATGGACATAAAGAGATTGGCCCAATCAAAAGAAAACAAAAAATATTTTTACGGGGGTACATATGACAGTTGCGTCTCTATTTAGCGACATGATCCTCATCGGCGTGTTCATGCTCGCAGGATTTTTTGTAAGAGAAATCGTGAAACCTATCCAGAAGCTGTTCCTTCCGGCTTCCCTGATCGGAGGACTTCTGGCACTGATCCTTGGTCAGCAGATGCTTGGTCTTGTTGAAATTCCGGAGTCTTTCTCAAAATTCTCCAACGTCCTGATCGCTCCGATCATGGCAGCATTGTTATTCGGCGTTACGATCAATCGAAAAAAGGTAGTTGGTTACCTTGATTATATCTGCGTGGAGCAGGGAATTTATGGTATGCAGATGGCAGTCGGCGCTGCTCTTGGAGCACTGCTCACGGTGCTCTGGCCGGGTCTTCCGAAGGGATGGGGCACCATGGGTGTGTTCGCGTTCCAGGGAGGTCACGGAAACGCGGGTGCGGCAGGACAGACGTATGAGAATCTCGGCATTCCGGAAAATCTGTCTGTCGGAATGGTCCTTGCTACCTTTGGCCTGATCATGGCTATGTTAGTCGGCATGATCGTTGTAAACATCGGTGTAAGAAAAGGCTGGACAAAATTCGTTAAGGATGCGCAGAAACAACCTGACTGGTACTATGGCGGAGTCCTTCCGGAGGAAAAGAGAAGTTCCATCGGCAGCACCGTGACAAGTTCCATCGGTATCAACCACCTTGCACTTCAGGGCGGCTGGCTTCTCGCGGCGGTTTACGCAGGCCGTCTTCTGATCAAGGCCGTCGGTCTTGTATGGCCGGGTGTCAGCGTCCTTCCGACTGTTATCCAGGGCATCCTCGGCGGAGCGATTATCTGGAATCTCGCGAAGGCAGTCAAACTTGACCGATACATTGATGTAAAGACCATCAAGCATGTCAGCGGATTTTTACTTGAGGTTGTTGTCCTCACAGCAATGGCAACACTTGATATCGAACTCATCAGTACATACATTGTGCCGATCGTGATCTACACAGCGATCTGCTGTGCGCTGACACTTGCGATGTCTCTTGTCTTCTGCAAGCTGTTCTGCAAAGAAGAATGGTTTGAAAAAGCATTGATGGCATTCGGAGTAGGTACAGGAAACACGGCGACAGGTCTTGCACTTGTCCGTGCCGTTGACCCGGATTCCAACTCCAGCGCACCGGATAACCACGGTATCTACAGCGCTGTTATGTGCTGGAAGGAAGCTTTCGCAGGTCTCGTTCCGATGTGGACCATGTCCGGAATCGGAATGACCGTTGGTGTCGGCGGAGTGATGTGCGCGATCTGCATCATCGTAGGCTGCATCTTATTTGTTCGTCCGAGCAGAAAAACAGCATAAAATTGGAAACCTTTGCGGGGCAGAGCGGGAACGCTCTGCCCTGTTCTGTTTCAGCATTTTCCCACCTTGCAAACCCCGGAAAACTATGTTATGATATCATGTGATTTCGTCTGCGTCCATGCTGGATGCGGGCATATGTGCGGTGAGTCTGGAACCAAAGATCGGAATGATGGGCGAAGAACGTGAAAGTGCAGCGGGGAGTTCTGATCCTGGACAGGCAAAAGAACATAGAAGGAGAAATGATATATGAAATGGAAGAAATTTACGCTTGAGACGACCACGGATGCGGTGGATTATCTCGGAAGCATGTTTGATGATATCGGAATCGAGGGAATGGAGATCGAGGACAACGTACCGCTTACCGAAAGCGAGACGAAGGGAATGTTCATCGATATTCTCCCGGAGCTTCCGCCGGATGACGGTACCGCGAGAGTCAGCTTCTATTTAGACGAGGACGAGGATACGGAAGAAAAGTTGAAGGCAGTCCGTGAGGGGCTTGAGGAGATCCGCCAGTTCGTGAATATCGGTACCGCGAAGATCACTGAGTCCGAGACGGACGATAAGGACTGGATCAACAACTGGAAACAGTACTTCAAACCGTTTACGGTTGATCATATCCTCATCAAGCCGACGTGGGAGGAGATCCCGGAAGAGCATAAGGACAAGCTTTTGATCCAGATCGATCCGGGAACCGCGTTCGGAACCGGAAAACATGAGACGACACAGCTCTGTATCCGTCAGCTTGAAAAGTATGTAAAGCCGGGTGTAAAGGTCCTTGACCTCGGAACAGGAAGCGGAATCCTCGGAATCGCCGCGTTAAAGCTTGGTGCGGAGTATGTATTTGGAACGGATCTCGATGAGAACGCCATCACCGCAGTCCATGAAAATCTGGCAGCCAACGATATCCCGGAGGAGAAGTTCGGTGTGATTCAGGGAAATATCATCGACGATAAGGCGACACAGGATGCGGCTGGATATGAGTGCTACGATATTGTTGTTGCAAATATTCTTGCTGACATTATCATCATGATCCAGAAACAGGTTCCGTTCCACTTAAAGAAAGGCGGAATCTTCATCAGCTCCGGCATTATTGATATGAAGGAACAGGCCGTCCGCGAAGCGCTTGAGGCGAACGATGCCTTCGAGATCATCGAAGTGACAAGACAGGGCGAGTGGGTATCCTTCACAGCGAGGAAGAAATAGTGTATCATTTTTTTACGGAAACAGAATTTTTCACAGAGTCGGAGGCCGTGATCACCGGTTCCGATGTGAATCATATTAAGAACGTGCTGCGGATGAAACCGGGGGAGAAGATCCTGCTCAGCGACGGTAAGGGCACAAACTGCCTTTGCGAGATCACGGAACTCTTTCCGGATAAAGTCCTCGCGAAGATCCTGCCGGAGGAAGTGGACGATACGGAGCTTCCTGTAAAAGTGACCCTGTATCAGGGACTTCCGAAAGCAGATAAAATGGAATTTATCATCCAGAAATGTGTAGAACTGGGTGTTACAAAGATCGTTCCGGTGGATACCGACCGTGCGGTGGTGAAGTTCGACGCGAAGAAGGAAGAGGCGAAGAGAAAACGCTGGTACGGGATCTCCGAGAGCGCGGCGAAACAGTCAAAGCGCATGATCGTTCCGGAAGTTGGAAATGTGATGAAGTTCAAAGCGGCCATTGAGGCGGCAGCGCTGGATGATCTGGCGATCATTCCCTACGAAGATTCCGAGAGTCTTCCGGGAGCGGGCGGAATGGCGCTTACGAGAGAACTCATCGGAAGCTTAAAACCGGGACAGAGCCTGTCCATCTTTATCGGACCGGAAGGCGGATTTTCCGACGGGGAAGTGGAACTTGCGATGCAGTCCGGGGTGAAGCCGGTGACGCTCGGAAAGAGAATCCTCAGGACGGAAACAGCCGGAATGTTTGTGATGGCGGCTGTGGGATTATTACTGGAATAAAGAAGTAAAAATTTCAGTGCAGACCGAAGAAAAGTTCAGGATGAGTTTTTAATTATAACTGTGAATAACTGAACGGTTACAGAAAAGTTGAAAATAGCATTATGCTATAAAGGGTAAATTTTAAGAAGTAAAAAGACCGGTATCATGAATATGGAGAATGTTTTGCCGGTCCAGACTGGGAGTAAATAAAACTCATGGAAAAGAGAGAAGTTTATTTTGATAACTCCGCGACGACCCGCGCCTTCGACGAGGTGCGCGATATCGTCGCGGAGACAATGACCGTGGACTACGGCAATACGTCCTCCAGACACATGAAAGGTGTGGAGGCAGAGAATTATATTAAGACTGCCCGTGAGGAGATCGCGAAGACTTTAAAAGTGAAGGATAAGGAGATTCTCTTCACCTCCGGCGGAACCGAGTCCAACAATCTGGCGCTGATCGGAACGGCGCTTGCAAATAAGCGCGCCGGAAACCACATCATCACCTCCTGCGTGGAACATGCATCGATCTACAATACGACAGCGTTCCTCGAGGAGCTTGGCTTCCGGGTGACCTACCTGCCGGTGGATCACAATGGACATGTATCCATAGACGCGCTTCGTGAGGCAATCTGCGACGATACGATCCTTGTGTCCGTCATGTATGTAAACAACGAAATCGGAGCGGTGGAACCAATCGAGGAGATCGCGAAGATCATCAAGGAGAAAAAACCGTCCGCCTACTTCCATGTGGACGCGATCCAGGCTTACGGAAAATATGTGATCCGCCCGAAAAAACAGGGCATCGACCTTTTATCAGCCAGCGGACATAAGATCCACGGCCCAAAGGGAACCGGCTTCCTCTATATTGATGAGAAGGTAAAGATCAAACCGATCATCTACGGCGGCGGACAGCAGAAAGGCATGCGCTCTGGCACCGAGAATGTTCCGGGATGCGCAGGTCTCGGTCTGGCGGCAAAGATGGTCTACACCGACCATGATGCGAAGATTGATAAGCTCTATGCGATCAAGGACCGCATGGTGAAAGGTCTTCAGGCGATGGACGGCGTTACAGTCCATGGTCTTACCGGACGGGACAGCGCTCCGCAGATCGTTGCGGCAGGCTTTGAGGGCGTGAGGGCGGAGGTTCTGCTCCATGCGCTGGAGGATAAGGGAATCTATGTTTCTTCCGGCTCCGCATGTTCCTCCAACCATCCGGGTGTGTCAGGAACCTTAAAGGGGATCGGCGTGAAGGATTCCCTGCTGGATTCCACGCTTCGCTTCTCCTTCGGTGCATTTAATACTGAGGAGGAAGTGGATTACTGTCTGGAAGTACTGAATGAACTTGTGCCGATGCTCAGAAGATATCGGAGAGCATAAAGATCATATACAACACTTGGCGGGAAAACGAAGATTTCCCGGTCAGTCACTAAGAAAAATGTCCTGAAACAGCGGCGGACGGCGGGAAAATGCCGATCGCAAAAAGTTCAGGATCCTATGGAGGATATTCCGTGAAATACAGATCATTTTTAATCAAATACGCAGAGATCGGCGTAAAGGGAAAAAACCGTTACCTCTTTGAGGATGCCCTTGTAAAACAGATCCATCACCGTTTAAAGAATCTGGAAGGCAATTTCTCCGTCACAAAAGAGGCGGGAAGAATCTATGCGGAGGCATCTGAAGATTTCGATTACGATGAAGTGATCGACGCTCTCCAGCATGTATTCGGTATCGTCGGGATCTGCCCGATGGTTCAGATCGAAGACAACGGTTATGAGGACCTGAAGGCACAGGTCGTAAAATATATTGACGATGCCTATGAGAATAAGAACTTTACCTTTAAGGTCGTTGCGAGACGCGCCAACAAGCAGTATCCGGTAGTTTCCGACCAGATCAACCGTGACCTTGGCGAGGTGATCTTAAACGCGTTCCCGGAGACAAAGGTCAATGTCCACACACCGGATGTGCTGCTCCGTGTGGAAGTACGCCACAAGATCAATATCTTTTCCGAGACGATCCCGGGACCGGGCGGAATGCCGATCGGAACAGCGGGACGTGCCATGTTATTATTATCCGGCGGAATCGACAGCCCGGTTGCAGGCTGGATGATCGCAAAGCGCGGCGTGACCATTGACGCGACCTATTTCCATGCGCCGCCGTACACAAGTGAGCGCGCAAAGCAGAAGGTCGTTGATCTCGCAAAGCTTGTCGCGAAATATACAGGACCGATCCGCTTAAATATCATCAACTTCACCGATATCCAGCTCTACATTTACGACCAGTGTCCGCACGACGAGCTTACGATCATCATGCGCCGCTACATGATGAAGATCGCTGAGACGATCGCGAAGGAGAACGACTGTCTGGCACTTGTTACCGGCGAGAGCATCGGTCAGGTTGCATCCCAGACTATGCAGTCCTTGGCTGTCACAAACGAAGTCTGCGAGCTTCCGGTCATGAGACCGCTCATCGCCTTCGACAAGCAGGATATCGTGGATATTTCCTTAAAGATCGGCACCTACGAGACATCGGTCCTTCCATATGAGGATTGCTGTACGATCTTTGTTGCAAAGCATCCGGTTACAAAGCCGAGCTTAAAGAAGATCAAAAATTCAGAGAAAAAGCTGGATGAAAAGATCGACGAGCTGATGAAGACAGCACTGGAGACGAGAGAGGTGATCCGCTGCATCTAAAATGCAGTTGGGGATTTCCAGTTGGACTGAAATATTCCGCAGCACGGAAAATGATGTTATGCGGTGCGGAAAAACTGGCGGAAAAAGAAATAAAAAAACTGCCGGAATTTAGTTCCCGGCAGTTTTTAAAAACACTTTCTTATGCCTCGATGATATACGGAGCAAGGACAGTAAGGATCTCTTCTGTATTTCCGCCATCGTGGATATTTAAATCGATCGGCTTGGAAAGGTCCAGGCTGAAGATACCCATGATGGATTTTGCGTCGATGACGTATCTGCCGGAAACAAGGTCGAAATCGGTATCAAACTTGGTAAGGTCATTTACAAAAGATTTCACTTTATCGATGGAGTTTAAAGAAATTTTAACGGTTTTCATGTCAGTGTTCCTCCCAATATTCGAATATTTTTTGATTCTGGTAATAAAAAAACCTATCTTCATACTAAATGGACATGCATGAAAAGTCAAGAGGTATCTTGAATAAAAAATAAGCTTTGCACATGATATGATTCTGAAATTTTGAGGACGGAAACATGGCATAGCAGAGAAATCACCCCAGTAATTACAAGGAGATTGAATATGAGAAAAGCAGCGCTGCACAATCTTGGCTGCAAAGTAAATGCATACGAAACGGAGGCCATGGAACAGCTTCTGGAGGCCGCAGGCTATGAGATCGTGAGCTTTGAGGAGAAAGCGGATGTCTATGTCATCAACACCTGTTCCGTGACAAATGTTGCAGATAAAAAATCCCGCCAGATGCTGCACCGCGCGAAGGCGAAGAATCCGGACGCGGTGGTAGTTGCGGCAGGATGTTATGTCCAGGCGGCAGCGGACAAACTGAGAGAGGATGCCGCGGTTGATCTGATCATCGGAAACAACCGCAAGGCGGATCTTGTCCCGCTTCTGGAGGCATGGTTTGCCGGAAAAGAGATCCGGGAGTCCATCACGGACCTTGCGGGATCCAACGAGTACGAGAAACTTCACATCAACAAACAGGCGGAGCACACCCGCGCTTTCATCAAGGTTCAGGACGGCTGCAACCAGTTCTGCAGCTACTGCATCATTCCG
>ENA-ORRZ01001755-ORRZ01001755.1-human-gut-metagenome-genome-assembly--contig:-NODE-1755-length-12681-cov-7.766672_pt1 | contig 12681 bp, 7 predicted proteins | sample MGYA00242185_ERZ509152 | MGnify/ENA primary metagenome ERZ509152 (study PRJEB26280, sample SAMEA2338668) | human gut metagenome | biome: human gut; feature: human-associated habitat; material: faeces... | reverse complement strand
TAGGTCCTGGGGATGCTTCTGGATGGTATTGTACGGAGAAGATTGGCAATTCTTTGTGGCGCATACCTTCTACAGTACCATCATTCACACTGCGATGTGTGATTTCAATATAATCAGGCAAAGAAGAATCATCTACGGCAAAGCCATGATTTTGAGATGTAATATATACACGGCCGGTACGAAGATCTTGTACAGGGTGGTTAGAACCACGGTGACCAAATTTAAGTTTGAATGTAGTGCCGCCGTATGCTTGTGCCAATACTTGGTGACCCATGCAGATACCAAAGATTGGTTTCTTACCAAACATTTTCTTCACTTCTGCTACTGCATAACCTAAATCTTGAGGGTCTCCAGGGCCATTGGACAAGAAAATGCCATCAGGATTAACAGCGAGTACATCTTCTGCTTTAGAATCTGCTGGGAATACAGTTAAACGGCAACCAGCAAGCTCTAAGGATCGAAGAATATTTTCTTTTACACCATAATCCATTACAGCCACATGGAATTCTGCATTTTTATCACCACGCATGCCTTGCCATTTTGTAGTGACGCGCATAACTTGGTCTGTAGGCAAATCTTGTTTAAATAATTTTTGAATATCTTCCATCGGATAATCAGCACGCACAAGTACGCCTTTCATAACACCATGGTTACGAATAGTACGAGTAATGGCACGCGTATCTACATCATAGAGGCAAGGAATGCCATGCAAACGTAAATATTCGCTGAACAAACCTTCATTTTGCCAATTGGATGGGAAATCACATAGTTCACCTACGATAAAGCCTTTACAGTATGGTTTAGGACCTTGTGTAATAGCATTTAATGTACCATAGTTACCAACGAGTGGATATGTTAATGTAATAATTTGATCCGCATAGGACGGGTCAGTCAAGATTTCTTGATACCCTGTCATACCTGTGTTAAATACAACTTCCCCTAATGTAGGAGCGCCACCTAATAAGGAACCTTCAAACACGGAACCATCTTCAAGAACTAACTTGCCTTTCATTATAAGACTACGCCCTCCTTCATAACTACTTTGCCATCAACTACTGTAAGTTTGGCCTTACCTGTAACAGTCATACCATCAAATGGGCTGACTTTGCCTTTTGTATAGAATTTATTGCGATCTACTGTCCACTCTTCAGTTGTTGAGAATACAGTAATATCTGCTGGTTTACCAACCTCAAGAACACCTGCATCGAGGCGCATTAATTCAGCTGGACGTGTACTCATATAATACACAACTTGGTCAATGCTAAGTTTATCTGGACCATATGCATTAGTAATAACCGCTGCTAAAGATGTTTCGAGACCACTGAAACCATTAGGAGCACAGCAGAACTCGTGGTCTTTTTCTTCATACGCATGTGGTGCATGGTCTGTAATAATTGCATCAATTGTGCCATCTTTCAAGCCTTCTAATAATGCTTGGCGATGATCTTCGGATCGAATTGGAGGAGCCATTTTGAACGCTGGATTATATTCGCGTAAGTATTCATCCGTGAAAGATAAATGTTGGCTTGTAACTTCACAAGTTACATTAAGACCTTTTGCTTTTGCACGACGAACCATGTCCACTGTATTTTTACTACTTACGTGTGCAATATGAATGTGACCACCTGTCATTTCAGATAACAAGATATCACGAGCAACCGCTAAATCTTCAGCTACTGCAGGACGTCCAATAACACCTAGTTCATAGGAAACGATGCCTTCATGCATATGACCATTTTTAGTCAATGTAATGTCTTCAGCATGGTCGATAACCATTTTATTAAACATGGAGGAGTACTCTAAGGCACGACGCATAAATGCAGCATTTTCTACATAGTGGCCATCATCAGAGAATGCTACTACACCAGCTTCCGCCATATCGCCCATTTCAGCAAGTTCTTTACCTTCAAGGCCTTTTGATACAGCACCAATAAATTCTACTTTTACAACACCTGTAAGCTCAGCCTGTTTTTGTAAGCCTCTTACAAGAGCAGCATTATCTACAACTGGATTTGTATTAGCCATAGTGACAACACGTGTGAAACCACCTGCTGCAGCCGCTTGTGTACCGGAGTGGAAGTCTTCTTTCGCCTCTTGGCCTGGTTCACGTAAATGTGTGTGAATATCGATAAGGCCAGGTGCTACGATAAGACCTGTTGCATCATATACTTCAGCGCCTTCAGCACTCAAGTTTTGTCCGATGGCTGCAATTTTACCATCTTTTACAAGAACATCTGCCACTTCATTTTGTTTTTTTGCCGGATTAACTACCGTACCATTTTTAATAAGCAAGCTCACTACCGTCACCTCCGATAATAGTTAAGTACAATACAGCCATACGTACAGCTACGCCATTACGTACCTGTTCTTGAATTACGGATTGATCAGAATATGCTACATCTGGTGCAATTTCAAGGCCACGGTTCATAGGACCTGGATGCATTACCATTACATCATCTTTAGCCAATTTCAATACATCATTATTAATACCGAAGATACGTGCATATTCTCTATTTGTAGGATACAACGCAGAATGAATACGTTCTAATTGAATGCGAAGTACGTTAACCACATCTGCATCAGCCACTGCTTCACGAATATCGTGGTGTACGGTAACACCTAATTTTTCGAGCTCTGGATATACCATAGTACGAGGACCAGCCAAATGTACTTTAGCACCCATTTTTGTAAGGCCATAAATATTAGATCTTGCTACACGGCTATGCATAATATCGCCTAAGATAACAACTTTTAAGCCTTCAATAGATTCTTTTTTCTCTAAAATGGAGTACATATCTAATAATGCTTGTGTTGGATGCTCATGAGCGCCGTCACCAGCATTGATAATAATAGGATCTACTGCTTTAGTAGCATATAGAGGAGCCCCTTCTGCACTATGACGCATTACGATAGCATCTGTGCCCATATAGGATAATGTTAGCAAAGTATCACGGAAGCTTTCACCTTTACCCATGGAAGAACCGCTAGGAGAAAGATTAATAACGTCAGCCCCTAAATATTTGCCGGCTAATTCAAAGGAACTACGGGTACGAGTACTAGGTTCCATAAAGAGGTTAATAATGGATTTCCCCTTTAAAAGTGGAACCTTCTTATCATCAGAAAGAACGATTTTTTTCATTTTCTTTGCCACATTTAAAATCAATTTGATTTCTTCAGGTGACACATTTTGCAAACCCAATAAATGTTTGCCTTTTAGGCTAACTTGTCCCATGATTTCCTCCTAACTCACGTAACAAAAAAGACCTTTTGCCCAGGGCAAAAGGTCAAATAGTTTGCACAAAGAAGCCCTTATGGGGCGCTTCAACTATATTCCTTTCTCAGCCTCTCTGGACTAAATTAAAAGGTTTTGTAATATGCAATGGTCTCTCGTACCATGGATGCATTTTCTTTATTTATTGTACTGAATCTCCTCTTGAAAGTCAATGTGAAAGCAAAAGTTCATAAGTATTTTAAAAAGAGGACAAACCCTCAAAAGTGGCTTGTCCTCTCTATACTTTACCAATTGTTTCCTTATAATCAATCTATAATTAGATACAAATAATTTTCATTATTATAAGCTAATATTACTGACCCATAGGATATAATTTTGGTAGATTTTGATCATCATTTTGTTGATCTTGCTGTGAACTATAAGGAGCTTGATCTTGTTGACCATTAGTCATTGGATTTTGCTGTGCATATTGTTGATTTTGTTGTGGTTGCCGTTGGTCACGACGACGTGTATTTTGAGATGCAGTCGGTCTAGGTTTAGTCAACTCATCAATAGATACAGCATTTGGAATAGTTACACTTGGTGTATCCTCATGTACATCATCAAGTTCACTGAAGGAAGGTCCTGTTTTAGCAGCTTGTGCTGCCTTACGTTCTGCCTCAATTTGTTGACGTGCAAGTTCTGCGCGATGACGAGCATTTTCTTGTTGTTCTTTGACACGTTGAATTGCTTCAGCTCGCTCTTTAGCTTTACGTTCAACTTCGGCTTGCGCAAGAGCTTGCTGACGTGCTTCTTCCGCCTTACGTTCCGCTTCTAAGTGAGCTTGGTAACGTTCTTCAGCAATGCGTTTTGCCTCTGCTGCTTGGCGTTCAGCCTCTGCACGTTCTGCAGCCAATCTAGCTTGCTCTGCTTTACGTGCCTCAGCAGCTATACGAGCCTCTTCTGCTTTGCGGGCTTCCTCAGCTCGTCTAGCCTCTTCTATGCGGCGCACTTCCTCAGCTCTACGTGCTTCTTCTGCACGTTTCGCTTCAGCTGCAATTCGAGCTTCCTCTGCCTTACGAAGTTCTTCTGCTCGTTTTGCTTCTGCTGCAATCCGAGCTTCCTCTGCTTTACGCAATTCTTCCTGCCGCTTTGCTTCAGCAGCAACGCGAGCTTCTTCAGCTTTACGAGCCGCTTCAAGTCGTTCTTGCTCGGCCTTGCGTTGTGCCTCAAGTCTAGCTGCTTCTAAGCGACGTGCTTCTTCTGCGCGGCGTGCTTCTTCGGCCATACGAGCTTCTTCAGCTTTACGGGCAGCTTCAATTCTTGCCTCTTCAGCCTTACGCGCTTCTTCTGCACGTTTAGCCTCTGCTGCAACACGAGCTTCCTCTGCTTTACGGGCCGCTTCGATTCTTGCCTCCTCAGCCTTTCTCGCTTCTGCCGCTACACGAGCTTCCTCTGCTTTACGGGCCGCTTCTAAACGATCCGCCTCAGCCTTTCTTGCAGCTTCAATACGCGCCATTTCTGCTTTACGTTCTTCTTCAGCCTTACGTGCTTCAGCTACTTTTCGATCAAGCTCAGCTTTTCTTTCAGCTTCTAGTCGTTTAGCTTCTTCTGCTTGGCGCATTTCTTCAGCTTTTTTAGCTTCTAATGCAGCTTTTTCTTTTGCAGCTTGTGCTTCTTGAGCCGCCTTCAATTCAGCAGCTTTGCGATCCGCCTCAGCTTTCTCTGCTAGTTTTCGCTCCACTTCAGCATGTTTTGCTTCTGCTGCTTTACGCGCCAATTCGGCCTTTTCTGCTGCTATACGAGCTTCTTCAGCCTTCTTACGCGCTAATGCTTCTTCTGCATCTTTTGCTTTTTTGAGTTGTGCTTCTTTTTTAGCATCAGCTGCAGCTTTATCACTCAATTTTTTCGTTTCTTCATGAGCAATATTCTCTGCCTGCTTACTAGGTGTCAATGCAGATTTTGTAGTGTCTACAGTACCTTTATTGCTATCTTTACTACCTATAGGGCCTACCGGAATTTGCGTAGTCCCTTGAGTTGGATGACCTAAACTATCTTTTACATCCTTAGGAACATTAACAGCAATAGTCTGATGTTTTTGTGGATTTGCAAGAGATTCAGGAATCAATAAGAAGCGAATCGGCAAATTAGATGCCCCAGCAGGCATAAAATTCAAGGTTAATAAATCACCTGCGTTATAGTTACCCATGATGCGACTATCTAAAATAGTTCCATCCCCAAGTGCAGAGATACCATCGGCACCACCAATATGATAGGTTCGTGTATCTGTTTGACCGCGACGAGCACCTTGTTGGTGTAATGTTTTCACCGTAAAGGAACCAGAATAGGGACCACCAAGAGGGTTAAAATACAATCTAAATGGTTCATTACCTTTTGTAGGAATTTTTAAAGTATATGAAACACCATAGTTACCACGGTCACGAACAAATGCTTTATTTTGCATTTCGTCTATACCGTTGATAAACATATCTTCACGGTCATTACCGATTTCTACAAAAGCACCACCTAATGTAGTATCAAAAGGTGTGGTAACCTCCATATTACGCTTAGACCCAGTATAGGTACCGCGCAACTGAATTTCATCAATAGGTAAATTTTTAGCCCAATGAGATGCATCAATGGCATCCATCCCCATAGGCAACATCATAACACGAGCAAAGATTGGTGCCTCTGTTTTAATATCTACGATACCGGTAAATAATGCATCTTGATATACTGGTGTATTTTCCAAATCACTAAAGATTAATTGGCGCCCTTGTGGCGGAATACTTAGCGAATATAAAGGTCTCGCATTGGGACTTTCATCTAAAGGATGCTCTAAGTCCTTCCGGGATAAATCACGACCAGCAGCGAAATAATCTGGTGTAGCCACAGATTTCAACTGTCTCATCACATGAACAGTATTGGGATACGCCGATTGATTCTCCAATACGATAGCAATCTTATGGGGCTGATCCATTTCATTTACATGGTAAAAATAGATACGACCATTTCCATTAATTGTACCTGCACTAAGCGTACCACCTACTGGTCCTACATATTCAGGGCTATCTGATAGTAGCAATGTATCCGTTTGGGACACCAAACTTGGTGGCAACGGAGAAAACTGAAAATATCCAATTGATTGTAAATCTATATCACGAGCCTCTACATGGCCTGTAAGAGCAGCCATGGCGGCCATCGCTGCGGCTACACAATATTTTGATTTATAAGAAAACATATATTAATACCTCTATATTTCTTCAAGCCCCATAGGGTCATACGTAAGTGCTAATGCTTCAATTTTCTTTAAACGATGTCCAATACCCGACTTAGATAATTCGCCATCCATCAATTCTTCAAGTTCTTTCAGACTCGCTTCTGGATTGTCCCATCTCAATCTTGCTACAATCCGCAACTTTTCAGGCAATTCATCAATACCAATTTCTCTATCGATAATTCGAATAGCCTTCACCTGGCGTACTGCAGCATCTACAACCTTTTGCAAATTTGCAGTCTCACAGTTTACTTGTCGATTAATTTGATTTCGCACAGTTTTCATTATGCGCACGTTTTCAAATTCCATCAGTGCTGATTGAGCACCCATAATTTGCAAGCAATTCGTTACAGCGTCCCCTTCTTTAAGATATACTACATACTCTTCCTTACGCTCAGTCAAACCTGCATGAATATGAAATAACCGCAATACATGTATAATTTCCTTTGCAAAATTCTCATTCCCCGTCATAAACTCGAGATGATAGTCACTTTGTGGCTTATTAACAGAGCCACCGCCTAAAAAGGCACCCCGTAAAAAAGCACGTCGTGCCTCCATAGATTTAAGCCAACTACGAGGAATTTGTTCAGTTACAGGCCATAAAGCAAGATCTTCTAACACCTGTCGCCCTTCTATAGATGGCTCTACAGATAAAGTATACATATTTTTCTTGCGCAAGTTTAGCCCTTGTCGTACTAATACATTGGTAGGTAATTCATATTGTTTTTTTAATATGCCTAACAAGCGACGAGCTACTGCATTATTTGCAGTAGCCAATCTAATACCAACAGCACCCTTCATCCCCAGAATGATAGATCCACCCATGCGCAATAAGCAAGACGCTTCAATTTTCATGGCCAAATCTGCATCACTAGAGGATTCATATTGGCATAATTCATTTTTTACATCTTCAGCAAATGACATAGGTATCCCTTCTCATTAATGATCATCTCGTTGGAGATAATACTCTAGGATATGTGGTTCAGTATCTGATTGCATAGCATGCACAATATCCATAATTACTTTACCTAACCGTTCAGGATCATGAACAGCCGGCTTTTTAGGGCTTATCAATGTAGCCCGAATCGTACGTATTCCTTTAGCTTGTAGCTTCTTAGTATCTAATACTACAGGCTCTGAACCTACAGCACTATATTGTTCTACCATTTGAATTGGTAGTGGCCCATCGTTAGCAAGTACAGTATCTACAATGCCTTCACCACCATGTGCAATGAGAGCCTCCACATGATCACTTAAGGTATAACCTGTAGTTTCACCAGGTTGAGTCATAACATTAGCAATGTAAATTTTATTTGCCTTGCTAGCGCGTACATGAGATGCAATTTTATCAGTTAACAAATTCGGAATGATACTTGTATATAAGCTACCTGGTCCAAAGATGATAACATCTGCTTCATCGATAGCACGTAACGCAGCACCTTCTGGTTTTGGTTGTGCTGGCTCGCTATACATATGGCGAATGCGTTTACCAGAATTAGGAATATTACTTTCACCTTCTACGATAGTACCATCGGTCATCTCCGCTACTAATTTAATGAACTCAGTAGACGACGGAATTACACGACCTCGTACACGCAACAATTTACTAGCCGCTTCAAGCGCTTCCTCCACATCGCCATCATATACTTGAGCAAGTGCTGTAATAAAGAGGTTACCAAAACTATGCCCAGATAGCTCATTTTCCCCTTCAAAGCGATAACGGAAAAGATTTTCCATAACCCCTTCTTGTTCAGCTAATGCAATCAAGCAGTTTCTCAAATCGCCAGGAGCAATCATTTTAAAATCTTCACGCAAGCGCCCCGATGAACCACCATCGTCAGCTACGGTTACAATAGCAGACAAATTAGAGGTGTGTATTTTTAATCCACGTAATAAATTTGATAGCCCTGTACCACCGCCGATAACAACGATCTTAGGCCCTTTATCAAGGCGTATATTTTGGAAAATAATATCCGACACCTTACTATCAGGATTAGGTAATACAGCACGAATAATCGTTTTAATAACCTTACTCGTACCGATTAACATTAAAACAGCACCAATCAATAGTACAACAGTGCCTACAGCAATGAGCACATTATAATTGTAAAAGCCCGTCATATTATAAGAAAAGGCCAATACAATATCTTCAAGAACGGCAAGCCATTGATAATTAAATATCAACGAAATGCCTATGATTAAAAGACCTACACCACAACTAAATAGGGCAAGCCAACGTTTTATATTTAGGCCCGGAATAAGCCACCGAAACCATCTTTTTCGCAACATATGAACCCCTATCTAGTTACCAAATGTTTTAATTTCATGAGGATTATAATCTTCTTCTACATTATTTTTCATCATATCTCGATGTTCTACAGAAACGCGATAGCCGTTTTCTAATAGATGAGAATATAATGCTTCTGCCATAGCCACAGATCGATGCATACCACCTGTACAGCCTACAGCAACGATAAATTGAGACTTCCCTTCTTGTTCATAATTAGGCACAAGAAAATCAATAGTATCAAAATAACGCTTTTTAAATTCCTCTGTAACTTCAAAGGAATGAATATATTCATTTACAGCTTTCACACGACCTGTTTTATGACGGAAATCTGGAATGTAGAATGGGTTTGGTAAGAATCGAACATCCCAAACCATATCCGCATCCAATGGTAATCCATATTTAAAGCCAAAGCTTACAACTGTAATAGACATGCCATGGCCTTCATCAACTTGAGTAAATCGTGTTTTTAAATACTCTTTGAGGCTCGCAGTTTTCATATTCGTTGTATCAATAATGAAGTCTGCTTTATGTCGTACAGAATTTAATATCTGACGTTCTTCTTTCAAACCTGTAGTGATCATCCCATCTGGAGCCAGTGGATGGCTGCGACGAGTTTCTTTATATCGTCTAATTAACGTCTCATCTGTAGCATCCATAAAGACAATTTCATAATCTACCTTCATTTCTCTTAATGTTTCAAGAGATGATGAAAGAGCTTCAAAGAATTCACCACCGCGAATATCTACAACTAAAGCTACACGGTTTGTACGTTCTCCACCTTGTCGACAAATTTCACTTAGCTTAGGAATCAGTATAGGAGGAATATTATCAATACATAGATAGCCCATATCCTCTAATGCTTGTAGAACCTGAGTTTTGCCGGCACCAGACATGCCTGTAACAATTAATAAACGAAATGCTTCCATAGTTTTACTCCATTATAAAAGATTCTTTTCTATCCAGTGAGCTACACCATCTTCATTATGATGACCACATACTTCATTAGCCACAGATTTTACATGTTCTGTTGCATTTGAAACGGCTACCGAATATCCCGTTTCACTTAACATAGAAATATCGTTCTCTGCATTTCCAAAGGAAACTATATTTTCAAGACTAAGATTATTATCTAAAGCTAATTGAGCTAATGCACGCCCTTTTGATACATTCGGTGCTGTGATTTCGAGGAAATCTCGTTGACTACGCACTAATGTAACTTGATTACCAACTAATGGGGTCAAGATAGCAATAATTCTATCGATTCCTTCCTCTGTATCGATAGCAATGAGCTTATTAGGTTCTGAAGAAAGTGTATAAATTGTATCACCTAAAAACTCAGCTACAGCCCCTGTTTGCTGTTCATAATGATCGGATTGCCAATTTTTATGATGACATAGTAAATGATCATCTACATACGATTGTATATGCCAACTATATTGTTGGCCGAGTTGAAAAACACGATATACGACATCTATAGGAACAGTTTGTTCAAATAGCTTATATCCCGTTTCTAACTCCTGGATTAAACCACCAGAGAACAATATCATAGGAACATTGCCAAGTTGTAATGCTAATCCAATTGGTTTTGCCGTTTGATACATGCGTCCAGTTGCAATTGTTATACCAATTCCCTTCTGCTGCAAGCGATGCAATACATCAACCGTATATGCAGAAACTGTATTATCACTTCGAACTAATGTCTCATCACAATCGATGGCTACCATTTTTATATGAGAGAAAGAAGGATTCATTCTTACCTCCTTCACAAGAAAATCTAATACTCTTTATTATACCATTTATAATACTTATATAGATAGAAATATACAGTAATCCTCTATCAAAAATATTTTACACCTCCCAGTAATAAAGCTAATAAATGATCAAATTAAAGATAAGTATAATTTGTATATAAATCGATCTATAATTATCAAAATTGCATAATAAAAGGCATTCTATATCAATTTGTTATAGAATTTTATATATTAACCATAAAAAAAGAGACTCCCGAAGGAGTCCCTTTTATATGGTTAACTATCAAATTAGAATTTGTAGTTAAGGTCTGCACGGTAGAAGTCGGAAAGATCAGCACCGTCTTGAGTTTTCCAGTCGAAGCCGTAGTTAGCGGACAAACCAACATTGTTTTGCAATGCATAGTTAACGGAAGCCATCCAACCTTTAGCATCTGTAGTGTAAAGGTGGTTGTAAGTAGTATCAACGATAGGAGCGTTAGCTTTTTGGTTGAAGTATTGGCCTTTAACATCCCAAGAACCTTTTTTAGCGATGTTGTAGTCGCCATAGCCAAGACCTGCAGTCCAAGCTTGAGATTCATCAACGTGGGAGTCTTTCAACCATTCACCACCAACCCAAACTTTGTCGAATTTAGCATCAGCGTTGAAGCCGTAGATGTTTTTGTAACCATTAGAGCTATCTTGGTTTACACGATCGTAGAAACCACCAACTGTAGTATGTTTACCTACTTTACCGTTCAAGCCAAGGTAAGTATTAGTTACGTTAGCATCTTTAGTTAATTTGTTAGTAGTTGCACCAGCGATAATACCATTGTCACCGGATACCATGTAACCGTAAGCTGCTTGGAAGTTAACTTTGTCGTTACCAGCGTTCAATTGAGCACCGTCGAAAGTACCATCAAATGCTAAACCACCACCAAGAACTTGGTTGAAACGACCTGCTTTTGCAGATACGCGTTCACCGAATTTGTGGTTTACATAAGCGCGGTCGATTGTAGCGTTTGCATTACCACCATTTTCAGAGTTACCTAATTCGAAGTTGCCAGAAGTCAAACGAACTACAGCGTCAGTGCGATCGTTTACTTTTGCGTTGAATTGTACACGAGCACGAGCGTCGAATTTGGATTTAGCATGTTCAGCATCACGGTAACGAAGACGAGCATCACCAGTAACTTTTACGTTACCTACGCGGTCTTCCAAGCGAGCTACACGAACGCCCAAGTTGTTCAATTCGTTGGAGAATTCATCAGCCAAACGGTTGATCATAGCTTGTTGTTCAGCGTTAGCGCGGTCTTGGTTAGCCATAGCTTTAGCTACCATTTGAGCCATTTCGTAACGAGTGATGTTGTTTTGGCCTTTGAAAGTGCCATCTGGGTAACCATTAACGATACCAGCGTTTGCCAATTGGGAAACTGCTTGGTATGCCCAAGAATCTGGAGTTACATCGGAGAATGGGTTAGCTGCGAATGCAGTAGTTACACCCAAAACTGCTGTTGCTGCAAAGATTGCTGCGAATTGTTTTTTCATAGTTGAATTCCTTCTTTCTGAAAAATAGAAATATAAAATGTTACAAGTCATAACATTCACATTCTACTCTGTTCTTCAGAATAAGAATTTCTGGGAGTGTCCACGTTTCCTCGCCATATTCTACATCGAAGTTCTTCGTTTCATGTGTTTGTTACTTCTTGTAGGGTGATATTAGCATAACCAAATTTTCGTGTAAACCCTTTTTTCTCAATTTCATTCTCATTATAAAAATTTTATAATTTAAAATGCCCTAAAATTCACTTATTATCTACGTTTATGAGATATATTTTTTTTTACTAAAAATATCAAATTTATCTTTTTTTGTATTAAATGAGATTTATTATCATATATATTGTTAAGTATTTCTAATTAATAATATGTCTATTAATTAGAAAAAAGCTATTTTATGCATAAACAGTTCATAAACACCTCATACAATATATTGTGGAATAGATCAATATACATACTAATCAAATAAATTTTTATCTTTTACTATATATAGATTTATTTTACTATATATATACTATTATATACAAAAGAAAATATTATCTCTTTATATACAACAAAAAAAGACGAAAATTGCAATAACAAGTTGAACATTACCAGCTAAATAGTCCATCAGGTCGCA
>ENA-ORRZ01001750-ORRZ01001750.1-human-gut-metagenome-genome-assembly--contig:-NODE-1750-length-12710-cov-3.325642_pt1 | contig 12710 bp, 11 predicted proteins | sample MGYA00242185_ERZ509152 | MGnify/ENA primary metagenome ERZ509152 (study PRJEB26280, sample SAMEA2338668) | human gut metagenome | biome: human gut; feature: human-associated habitat; material: faeces... | reverse complement strand
GACGCCATGCTGGATACCCTTCCCTGCCGGGAGCTTATCTGCGGCTTCCTGTCCGGAAGACAGGAGCTGGAAAACTGGGAGCCCTCGGAGCTTTTCCAGTTCTGCCGCGACACCACCCCCATAAAAGGAAGCCTGGACCAGGTGCTCTCCTCTGTCACCAGTGCCCATATAGCCCGGGCCATAAAGTCCGGTGCCTGCGGTGTCTACCACGGCTGTGTCCACAATATGCTCTATGAAAAAAGCGAGGATATTTTAAAGGGACTCTATAAATCTGCCTCCTTTGTCCTCCAGGCGGTCCACTTCCAGCGGACCGGAGTTTATGTACGGCATATGGCGGATCTGGTATCTGCCCTGCCCCCAGAGGAAAGCGCCGTTCTCCAGACCTTTATGGAGTTAAAGAACGGAGGGGCAGTTGTCTTTGATGCCATGTCGGAGCAGCTTTTTTCCTGGGCAGGGAAATGGGCGGGAGCGCCTGGGATGATGGATACAGAATAGGAAATCAAAGCAGACAACGGGCGCTGTCAAAAAATAGACAGCGCCCTTAAAATATGGCTGTGATCTATACTAGATATTCCTCTTCCACTGATCGTACCCGGCTTTTATGCTCTCCAATGCCCGCAAAAGCACCTCCCGCTGCGTTGCTATGTTGACTCTTAAAAAACCGTTTCCCCCGGTTCCATACATACTCCCGTCATTCAGCTGTACTCCCCACTGTGCAAACAGGCCGAGAAGTTCTTCCTGTGGAAGCCCCCATTTCCTGCAGTCCATCCACAGAAGATAACCACCCTCCGGTTCTATGATGTGCAGCTCTGGTATATGTTCTCCCAGAAACGCTTTCGTAACCCGGATATTTTCTGCAAAATATTCATTCTGCTGGTCTACATAGTCCTCACACTCATTATAAGCTGTGATCAATGCCTCTGTCCCCATAAAATTATGATCGAAATGGAACTGATGATATACGTTCTCGTATGCACGTCTCATGGATGGCTCCTGGATCACCACATAGGCAGAATAAAATCCAGACAGATTAAATGTCTTCCCTGGCCCGCTCATTACAATAGAGAATTTTTCAGCTCCCGGTATGGAAAAAACAGGCGTATGAACATGTCCCTTATAAATAATATCTCCATGCATCTCATCGCTGACGATTAAAATATGATTCTTTTCACATATTTTGCATAGTCTGGACAACTCCTCCTTTGTCCATACTCTCCCCACCGGATTATGAGGATTACAGATCAAAAGCATCCGGGTACTGGGGTCCTCCGCTTTTGCTTCCAGATCCTCCCAGTCCATCTCATATCTCCCATCTCTAAAAAGAAGATGATTGCTGATCACCTTTCTTCCCATATTTTCTGTGATGATCCGGAAATTATGGTATACCGGCTCCTGGATGATCACAGTATCTCCTGGATCCGTCAATGCCAGAAGCAGCATCCACAGAGCTCCTGTCATGATTCCCTGGGAATGACAGACAGCTTCCTGCTCCAGAGAAATTCCATACCGCTTTCTATACCATCCGGCAACAGCACTCTGGAACCGTTCTTCCGGGAACTCATGGTATGCATATATTCCAAACTCTGCTTTCTCGCACACAGCCCGGATCACCGGATCCGGACAGCGGAAATCTGTGTCCGCAACTCCCAGAGGAATTCTTTTTCCTCCCTCTCCTTCAGTATCCCACTTATACGATCCGCTCCCTATACGGTTTATGGGTTCATCAAAATAATATGTATCTTTCATGGTCATCCCACATCCTTACAATGCATTAAAAACTTTTTTGTCAGTTCCTCTTTTGGATTATTAAATATTTGTTCCGGCGTACCTGTTTCTACGATATAGCCGCTGTCCATGTAAATGATCCGGTCTGCCACCTCTCTGGCAAAGGCCATTTCATGGGTCACAATAAGCATGGTCGTATTGTGTTCCCGTACAATATCCTTGATCACCCCCAAAACCTCTCCCACCAGATATGGATCCAAAGCACTGGTAGGTTCATCAAACAGGAGCACCTTCGGTTTTAAAGCCATCGCCCGTCCAATGGCAACCCTCTGTTGCTGTCCGCCCGAAAGTGTGGCCGGATAAGAGTCTGCCTTATCCGCCAGGCCTACCTTTTCCAGAATCTCCAAAGCCTCCCTCCTCGCATCCTCTTTTCCTCTTTTTTTAACGATCTCTGGAGCCAGGGCAATATTATCCAGAATTGTCTTATTGGCAAAAAGACAAAAATTCTGGAAAATCATAGCACTCTGTTTTCTAAGCTGGTATACCTCTTTTTTATGATACCTCTCTGTATGGATCTCCACATCGCCGACACGGATCGATCCCTTGTCGGGAATTTCCAGAAAATTGAGACACCGGAGAAGCGTGGACTTTCCGGTTCCGGAAGGCCCAATGACAGCCACCACCTCCCCCTCATTGATCTCCAGATCGATTCCTTTTAAAACCTTTAATTCTCCAAACTGTTTTTCCAGTCCCTTGACACTGATCATACTGCTCATGCTGACCTCCCCTGTAAATGAAACCGTTCTTCCAGCTTTTTCTGTCCAAAGCTGATTATCTTTGAAAGGACAAAATACAAGATGAACGCATCCAGATATGCTTCAAAAAACCTGAATCCTGCGTTTCCCACCAGGGAAGCCTCTCCCATGATTTCTCTGACTCCCAGTGTAAACGCCATGGACGAATTTTTCAGCAATGCAATAAAATCGTTGGCCAGCACCGGAACTGCTACCTTCGTTGCCTGCGGAAGAACAATGTGCCACATCACCTGCAGATTTGTCATTCCAACTGCAAGTCCTGCTTCTGTCTGTCCCCTGGGAACCGATTCCAGTGCAGACCGCATATTCTCTGTCGTATAAGCCGATGCATTCAGCGCCAGGACAAGGATTGATGCTGTAATGGGCTGCATATCGCGGAACACTGTAAAGATCTGGGCAAGCCCGTAATAGATAAAAAACATCTGGGTAAGCAAAGGAGTACCACGGAAAATATCAATATAAATATTTACTATTGGTGTCAGGATCCGGATCTTATAATACCGTATGATCGTAATAACCAAAGAAAATACCAGTGTCAGAGCCATGGAACAAATGGAGATCCATAAGGTTACATGGATGTATGAAAGAATCTGCGGCATTTTCTCTAATGCATAAAGTAAATCAATTTTCACAACTATTTCCTCCTGCAAAACATAGCATGAATTTCAAAAAAGGATGTCCATTATAAACGGACACCCTTTTTCTCCTACTGGAGCAGCGGGTCATATGCAGTTACGTCAACCTCCAGCCATTTATCACAGAGTTCCTTCATTGTCCCATCGTCGATCATTTCCTGGGTCGCCTTTGAAAACATTTCACAGATTTTTTCAGATCTGGCATCATCCTTTCTCCAGGGAAGCGCACAGGAAGCCTCTTCCACAGTCGGGCATTCTGCCACCTCAAACCCCACTCCCAGAGACTTAGATTCTACCATAGCCGATACCGGGGATTTATAAATAATATCCAGCCGGCCCAGAGCCAGGTCATTTACATAGTTTTCGTTATTATATGCAACGATCTCAAAATTCAGATTCTCTCTTTCCTGAAGCTTTTCCACAGCCAGGATCGAATTTCCACCCCCGGCAACGCCGATCTTGTGTCCCTCCAGATCCTTATATGTCTTATAGAGACCTCCGTCCCCTTCTCTTACAATGAACCTGTTTTCATCATAAATATACTCCCTGGAAAAAAGATATTTTTCCTGTCTTTCCTCATTGGGGAAAATGCAGCAGGCATACGTATCGATCTTGCCTGCATCCAGCTGTCCGAAAACGCCGTCCCAGGGAACCGTCTGGAGCTTGATGTCAAGCCCTGCACGTTTACCGATTTCCTGGATCATTTCAATTTCAAAGCCTGTGGGTTCTCCGTCATCGCCCATATAGTTAAACGGCGGATATGTACCGTCGATTCCAACGATCACCGTTCCAATCTCATCCTCTTTGGCGGCCTCGGTCTTTTTCCCAGCCTCCCCGGATGTGCCCTCTCCTTTTCCACATGCAGTCATACATACTGCCATGACCGCAGTCATTGCCAGTAATAACCCTTTCCTTCTCATAATAATCTCTCTTCTCCTTATAATAATCTTGTCCTCCCGGCACTCCTCCATGCCATATTGGCTGATGCCTTTCCTCTCTATGAAGAACGCGGACCTCATACAGGTTATCATACTTTTATCAATAAGTTAAATTGGATTTTTAAATATCTTTGTCGAATGATAATGCTTTTCTATATATTAATGTCGAATGACAAATTTTATTAGAAAAGATAACTTAAAAATCAGAATTTATGAGGTCCCTTATACCCATAGTAATAAACAAGTGTACGCCTTCTACAAACAGAGGATAATATATAGAACTATTTCTTGCTGCAGATCAGATAAGAAAAAGAAAATGCCTGGAAATGTCCAATACAGCAAAAAAGCTGCCACTCAACGACTTTCCATCGTTGAAGTGACAGCCATCTGCCATAACTTCTGTAAAGGTGATTTTATACTCTCTTACTATTCAAAAACTCAACCAGCTCATAGACCGTGGTTACCGGGTTGCTATCACGGCAGATTACGGCAATATGATCTCTGCCCAACCTCCCCACCCGTTCTTTTGCATATTGAATAGCCTCTTCCTGATTCCCCTGTAATTCTTCAAAAACATCCACCAGAAAATAATGATTTTTCTGATAGCAAAAATTCCCCACATGGCCAATTACAAATTTTTCTTCTAATCCAAATTCCGACCTGACTTCACGGCGTATCTTCTCTTGAAATACAAATTTTGTACTGTCTACAGCATTAAAAATAGTGGAAAACTGATTGCTATTCACTAGCTTCTTTGGAAACATCCATTCCCCTGCTTTTATTGAACATCCATAATACTCTGTTCCAAAACGGAAAAAAAACAATCTGCAAAACTTATGGATTCCATCTAAAATTTTTCTTTTCCATATAGTTTCACAGTCATTCCCACTGGAATGACTGTGAAGAAGGATTCTTGGTACCCTGCACTTTTTTGCAGCCATAGCTGCTATACAATCTATAGCAGTCGAAACATTTAGATAAACAATCTCGTATCCTTCTTTTTCTATCAAATTTTTCACCTGACGGTATTGAGAGAAAGGATGCCTTAGATTGGCTATGGGATAAATGGCAGAATGGTATTTTTTTAAATATGTTTCTAATTCTGCATTTACTTCATTGCTTAGAAAATCAATTTGCAGGTCTTCTGTCCAGATATTCTCCAGAAGATTTAAAAGGTACTTATCAATACCTCCTGACTTTCCATCCATGATAAAACCAATGAGTATTTTTTTCTTCATCCGTTATGTTCCTCTTTTTTTACAAAATAATGCATCAAATATCCTAAAAATGTCCACAGGACAAAGGCTCCTGGTGAATTGGTATATACACCTTCCAAAAGAAATACCATGGAGACTGCAATAACACTGGCACAGGCTGTTAATACAGCAATATAGTCCATATTATCCTTGCAGAACGTTTTCACACCTTTGCACCATTTTACCATCACACATACCATAAATGCTGCAAAAAGAGCTGCTCCTAACACTCCCTGATATACCAAGATATTAATATAACCATTGTGAAGGCTTACATATTCTCCCTGGTCATTATTTACCACATAAGTATCTGGAATTGCTTCTCGCACATAAGGAAGAAAAGAATTATAGCCTGTACCTGTAATTGGTTTTGTTTTCCATACCTCTAAGCCACTTGCCCACAGATTAAACCTTCCATTACTGATATCCGACTGAAGATCCTGGCTCCTTCCCACTGTCTGTTCTGTTTTCTGTGTCTTATTATTGCTTTCTTGCGTCTTATTATTGCTTTCTTGTGTCTGTTCCTGTTTATTTTTCTTTGCTTGGTTTGCTTTTTCTGCATCTGCCTTCTTAATCTCTGCTTCAATCTTAGTATTATACTCTGCTTTAGCAGCTGAGGTAACACCCACAAATACACCTGCGAATATAACTGCCACAAGTATCCCAGTCAAAACACCTTTCCAGTTGTCCTGTTTCTGAAGAAAGAGGAACAGTAAAAAAATACCCGCGCCTACACACATACAAACTTCTGCTGTTCTGGAATCACTAAAAAGGATATAGAGATAATCCATCACGATTGCAGCCAAGTATAATAATTTCCACATTCCTTTCTTGACTTTCACAAAATATGCACATAAAAGTACTGCTACCGTACTAAATACTGCCCCATAATTAGGATCTGTGTAAACACCCCAGAGTCTTCCCCACTGAAATCCTGCAATCACTGCTTCCCCACTTGCGGTATGCCACAAATTATGATACAGGTTTGTCATCAAATATAAACTTGCGGCTGCATTCAGCACACTAATCACAACAATAATATTTGCAAAGACTGTAAACTCTTTTTTGTATTCCGTTCTATCTCTTGTAGTATCGCAAGCATATAACAGAAAAAACAGAAATCCAGTCCAGACTACCCATTTCATATCTGCCACTGCTGTTCCATATTTCCAGTTCATTACGATGGAAACGCAAAAGCTGGCGCAAAACAAAATCAGCAATAACAAATATGGTGTTTTTATATAAGCCTTAATATATACCACTCTTCCTAATACTGATAATCCCCCCAGTATCAGGCATAACTTCACCAGCATTGGCTGTATCGGTGAATCGTACAGAAAAGAGTTAAACGTAGCAATTCCTAATAATAAATATGAAAGCTTGAAAGCCCACTCCAGATATTTTACATACTCCTTTTTTATGATTTTCATTAATAATCCCCTTATTTCTCAGCTCTTACAATTCTTTTTCTACTAAATCAAACGCAGATTCAATTACTTTGTCCATATCATAGTATTTATACTCAGCCAGTCTTCCACCGAACAGAACCCTGATTTCTTTGTCTGCCAGTTCTTTATATTTCTGATATAGTCCCTGATTCTTCTCATCATTAATGGGATAATAAGGTTCCATACCTTCCTGCCAGTCTGCTGGATATTCTCTGGTAATGACTGTCTTAGGCTGTGTGCCAAACTCAAAATGTTTATGCTCGATGATTCTTGTATATGGTGTCTCCCGGTCTGTGTAGTTTACTACTGCTACTCCCTGGTGATTTTCTTCGTCCAGAACTTCTGTTTCGAATTTCAGGCTTCTGTATTCCAGTTTTCCGAAGCAGTAATCATAATAAGAATCAATGGTTCCGGTATACAGGATTTTTTCACCAAGAGCATTATATTTTTCTCTGTCTTCATTGTAGTCTACGCCTGTTTCTATATCGCATCCCTCAAATAACTTATTAATCAGCACATTATAGCCACCAATAGGGATTCCCTGATATAAGTCATTAAAATAATTGTTGTCATAAGTATATCTTACAGGAAGTCTTTTGATAATAAAAGACGGTAAATCTTTACAATCTCTTCCCCACTGTTTTTCTGTATATCCCTTAATCAGTTTTTTATAAATATCCTCCCCAACAAGGCTGATGGCCTGTTCTTCCAGGTTTTTCGGCTCTCCTGTTACACTTGCTTTCTGTTTCTCTATAATAGCCTTGGCCTCTTCTGGAGTGCTGATGTTCCACATTTTACTAAATGTATTCATATTAAATGGCATATTATACATCTCGCCATGGAAATTAGCCACCGGAGAATTGGTATATCGGTTGAACTCTACCAGAGAATTCACAAACTGCCATACTTTTTTATTGCTGGTATGGAAAATATGAGCGCCATATTTATGCACATGAATATCCTCCATATCCTCACAATAAAGATTTCCACCAAGGGTATCACGTTTTTCCACTACCAGACATGTTTTCCCTGCTTTTACTGCGTGATAGGCAAATACACCGGAAAACAAACCACTTCCAATTAAAATGTAATCATATTTTTTCACAGGATTTCCTCCTCTTTCTCTCTAAATACAAACTTTTCTAATTTATTTTGTTTAACGGCTGGATTTCACCTTGGAATACACCATGGGAAGTCCACTCCGTACCATATGTACTGTTCTTGCCAAAGCAGTACACAAAAATACTGATTTCTTTTTCATACAAAACAAGGCTATTTTTAAGGCTTTACTGTCTCTGGCTTTTGCTCTTAAAACCAGTTTTTCAAAAAGCTCATCTGTAAAAATATCTTTGCAAAAATCCACTCTTTCTTTATGATTCATGTTTGCCCGCTTATCACAATTTCTCTCTAAGGCAGACAGAATATATCTTCCGTACAGACTGCCCAGAATTGCACCCGTTTCTTCTGTGTCTGTTTTCCAGAAGCACTGCTGCTCATACAACACGGCAATTCTCCTTCTATGTAAAGGATAATAATCCGGTACAAATTTTGTGGTCAGACTGCCTTCCATTCGTTTTGCATAATGATAGGGTGCAATGTCCAGAATATTCATTGCCTGGATATTTTGACAGAACTGTATGTTGAAAACAATATCTTCAATCAGACGTACCGTTTCATACTGTAACCTTTCTTTTTGGATGTGTTCCAAACTGTAAAACTTATTCCAGGCATATCCATATATTGTTTCCTGTTCCAGATAAATTACATGTTCCCTCATCTGCTGCTGATTGGAGAAATATTGCCTCTTAGGACAGATTTCATGGGTATAACTCAGTTTTCCATCATGGTCATAATACTCTTCCTTATGTCCAATAATGGTTAATTCTGCCGGATTTTGCTGCAACACCTGATATACCTCATATAGCACATTGTTTTCCACATAATCATCCGGATCCATAAACCAGATATACTGCCCTTTCGCATGGCTCATTCCTGTATTTCTGGCAGGGCTTAAACCACGGTTTTTCTCATGATGAAACACCTGGATCCTCTCGTCGTTTTTTGCCAGTTTCTCTGCAATTTCTCCTGTTTTATCCGGAGATCCGTCCTCCACAATCAACAGTTCCCAGTCCGAAAATGTCTGTGCAACAATACTTTTCACTGCTTTTTCCAGATATTTTTCTACTCCGTAAGCAGGCATCACCACAGTAAAAAATGGTCTATTCATTTTCTGTCAGCTCCTCAATCAATTCAATAATCTTCTTATAAGACTGGGGTCTGTCAAACTGTTCCTCTGCAATTGTCCTCGCCTTTTTCCCCATTTCTGTTCTTCCTGCCTCGTCTTCATACAGCTTTTCAATGGCATCTGCCAAAACGTTGACATCCTCCGGCATAATATTGATACCAAATCCGTCATGCTCGACCTTGTTTCTGAATTCCGGACTCATACAGGTATTAATCATTGGTTTTCCCGCTGCCAGATAATCCCCGATTTTCGTCACAATACTCTGGGGCGCTTTCTTCACGAACGAATTCACCAGAATATCGGATTTTGCCAGATAGGCCGTCATTTTCGGGTAAGGTGCGTAACCTACAAATTCTACGTTACTGCAATTCTGCTCTTTTGCCAGGGTTTCTAGTTCTTCTTTTAAAGGTCCTCCTCCCAAAATTTTAATCTTTATCTGGCTTCTGCCACGATTTAAGAGTGCTTTCCCAGCCAGCACCATGGTGCGGATATCATAACTCGTTCCGATTGTTCCCGCATAGGAAACCCAGAATTCGTCCCCACCTTTGGATATCTGTGGACTATATTCTTCCACTCCTGCATCAAATTCTGCGATTTCATTCCCCACATACACAGTCTTTTTCGGTACATTCAGCTTTTGTTTCTTCAATGGTCTGTCCCGGTATTCGTCTGAAGTCCCAATAATTCCTGATACCAGAGAATACACTTTCTCTGCATCTCTCAAAAGAGGATAAAAAAGAATGTCACTGATAACCGGTATGTCCAATACCATACGCATAGCTTCCGGCCACAAATCGTTGACATCCGGCACAAAAGGAATTCCTTTTGATTTGGCATATTCTGCCGCTGCAAGAGCTACATCATTTGGAGGGATTTCGCAATAAATCAAATCATAATCCCCTTCTTTTTCCAGAAGCTGCCGTAGATTTTTTGCAGCGATACGATGGCTTCTGATTCTACGCAGATCAATATTCTTCTTATATCCCGGCTCATAAATAAATTTTAAATTAAATTTATAGTTTTCTTTTTTAATCTCATCAAGATTCCTCTGGGCTTTCTCCCAATGTTGAAAGGTTGTAGTGATTAAATCCACCTGATATCCCGCATCAGACAGAAATTCTCCAATATACCGAAAACGGCTGTATCCTTTTTCGTTGTCAAGTTTCACACCCATGGAAATTACTGCTATCTTTTTCATATTCATCTCCTGTCTATCTCAGCACCGCAAGGGCCGTGTCTATCATAACCTTAAAATCGCCCCATATGCTAAATTCTATCAAATACTGCAAGTTATATTTCATTTTCTCTGGTAAAACATATTCCACATAGATTTCATCTGTACTTTTGTCTGTTGTCTGGCTATATTTGTCTAAGATTTCATCTTCATCTTTATAGGCAATACTGGTTCTGGATGTAATTCCGGCCGGAAGTAAAAGCGTTGCCATCATCTCCGGCGAATAGCTGTCTACATATTTCTGTACTTCCGGTCTTGTCCCTACAAAGCTCATATCTCCCGTGAGTACATTAAATAACTGCGGAAGTTCATCCAGACGACATTTGCGAAGTTTATTCCCCATTCTGGTAATTCTGGAATCCTGTCCGGTAGTCACCAGCGGCCCCTTCTTGTCCGCATCTGCCACCATGGTCCGAAATTTAAAAATACGGTACTTTTTTCCATACTGAGTCACTCTTTCCTGACGATAAAAAACCGGTCCTTTGCTGTCCAGTTTAATGCATACTGCCAGTATGAGCATTACCGGTAACAAAAGAACGGTCAAAATAAATGACAGAACCACGTCCAAAAAACGTTTGGCCACAAGTGCCCCACGCTTTTTGGAAAGGTACCTATAATATTTTTTTACTTCTTCCTGTTTCATTTTCTGCGGAAGTGCATCCCAACTTTTTAACATGCTTACAGTTCCTTTACTATTTTTCTGTAGGTTTCAATGATAAAATCTACCTGCTCATCTGTCAGACAAGTATGAAGCGGCAGCGTAATTTCATTTTCAAACATATGATACGCATTAGGGAAATCCTGAATGTCAAATCCCAGGTTTTTATATGCCGTCATCATAGGAAGTGGTTTATAATGCACATTTGTAGCAATCTCCGCCTCTGCCATTTTCACAATGACATCATTGCACACTTCTCTGCTTTTTCCAACTAGACGTGTGAGATACAAATGCCCACTGGAAGTATGCTTATCACTATAATGTTTCAAAACTTCAATATTCAAGTCTTGAAATGCATAATCATATCTTCTGATAATCTCCCGTCTTCTCTTTAAAATATCAGGATATCTTTTTAATTGTATCAGGCCAATAGATGCCATAATATCTGTCATGTTACATTTATAATACGGACCGGCAATGTCATATTCCCAATTTCCTAATTGTGTTTTAGCCAAGGCGTCTTTATTCTGTCCATGAAGTGAATAGAGCATATATTGATTATAAATATCTTCATTATCGATACCTGGAATGGTACGCCATACAGCTGCTCCGCCTTCTGCTGTTGTAAGATTTTTAACTGCATGGAAAGAAAAACTGGTAAAGTCTGCAATTTCTCCTGCCATTTTTCCCTCTCTGGAAGCACCAAAGGCATGTGCGCCATCAGCAAGAATGGCAATCCTTCCCATCGCTTCCTGTATCTCATTGTTCGCATGAAAAAGAGATTTCTTTTCCTCTGCAATCTGAAATAATTCCCGGTAGTGCGGATAAATAATACCAGCCAAATCTACTGCTATTACTGCCTTTGTTTTTTCTGATACTGCTTCTCTTACTTTTTCCGGATTCATATCAAAAGTGCCAGGAACTGTATCTACCAGAACAGGTATTGCCCCTACATGGCAGATAACACTGCAGGATGCTGTATAGGTATATGCACTAGTGATAACCTCATCTCCCGGTCCAACTCCTAGAATACGAAGGCTCAATTCCAGACTTGCTGTAGCAGAGTTAAGGCATGCTGCTTTTGCAGTATGACAATATGCTGCAATTTCATTTTCAAATCTTTTTGTTTTCGGTCCTGTAGTAATCCAACCGCTTCGCAAAGTATCTGCAACTTCAGCAATCTCTTCTTCTGTGATGTCTGGTGGTGAAAATGGTACTTTCATAATTGTATATTCTCCAAATCTTCTTAGTTCTATTTCTTATTATATCTGTTTTTCTTATAAAAGCAAGTTATTGGAATAGGACTTTTATATTCTCGTCTACAAAATACTGCTTGTCTACCGTACATGATATTGTTTTTGCTTCTGTATCAATAGAAAAATCAAACTGCCTATTTCCTATAATTAAATATCCTCTCTTTGGCAATGACTCCATATTCATATGAATAGTTACTAAATTCCCCTGTTCTTCCAATTCATAGGAATACTCTTCCAGTGCCTGAAGTTCTTTTGCATAGTGTTCTATATCTAATTTAGGATTTAATTCTTTGTTTTCTAACCCCCAGTAAGAAAAATAGTTTCCATTTGTTGCATATTCTGCACTCTCCAGAATTACATAATCGGGTTGAAAAATATTAAAATAATAATCAAAGTCTATAAAATTTTCATAATTATGAACTGTAATATATTCTTGAAAAGCAGATTGTAAAAATTGCTGTCTGCCGTTGTAGTAGCTTCCCTGAAACATAAGCACTCTA
>ENA-ORRZ01001736-ORRZ01001736.1-human-gut-metagenome-genome-assembly--contig:-NODE-1736-length-12844-cov-10.175072_pt1 | contig 12844 bp, 2 predicted proteins | sample MGYA00242185_ERZ509152 | MGnify/ENA primary metagenome ERZ509152 (study PRJEB26280, sample SAMEA2338668) | human gut metagenome | biome: human gut; feature: human-associated habitat; material: faeces... | reverse complement strand
ATTCGCCTTATAGGCGTAAAGAAGAACCACCGGCTAAGCCGGTGGGTAGCTTTTTATAAACAAATATAAACTAATTTAATAAAATGGTTGGGTTTATTTATCTATTAATCTCCATAAAATGCGTTAAATATATGATAAATACTATATTATCTATCTAATTCGATTTAAAAAGTTTATATTTATAAATGTGAAGATAACATGGATGTTTCTATAGATTGTTAACATAATATAAACTGACTAGGTCGAAATAGGGTACTATCTAATATAAATGTTTTATATTATATATAATAACTATATTAATATAGCTGTATTTATTGGGCGTGGGTAGATACTTCTTCGTCAAATAAACTCAATTTTATTAAATTTATAATTCTAAAATTTTATTTAATAATTTCAAGGAATTCTATTTACATTTAGTTTATAAATTGGTATTATATAAATATCTTAATGAAGAGTATGTGAACGTGTGTCATAAACAATTCATGAAACAAAAAGTGTACATAAGGCATTTAGTGTTTTCTTATAAGAGAGAAAGGGGTTCATAGTTTCTATGAATAAAGTTTTTAAAGTCGTTTATAGCAAATCTAAAGGCTGCTACGTAGTAGTTCCTGAAACAGCTAAAAATAATAACGGCAAGAAAAAAGTATTAGCTAGTGTATTGGCTGGCTTGGCACTTGTTGGTGCGGCAGGTGTTACACCTGTGCATGCTACATTAAGCGCAGACGGCAGTATCGATACTAATAATAGTCGTATCAATATTAAAACTGCAAACACAGTAGGCGATTATGGTGATCAAACTGTTGGTGTTAACTCCGTTGCCGTTGGTTATGGTAACTCTACTAATAATGAAGATGGTACTATCGTTTATGGTGCGGCAAATAAAGCAACTGCAAATGCTGCTATTGCATTAGGTAATCGCAACGAAGCATCTGGTGGTAATGCAGTAGCTCTTGGTACTAGCAATACAGCAACTAACGTTAAGACAATTGCTATTGGTAATAAATCTAATGCTAATGCAGATGGTGCTATTGCAATCGGTGCATACAATAATCAGAACTATATAGAGAATAGTAGTAATACAACACCTAAACAAGCAGGTGGTAATTCTATCGTTGTTGGTAACTATTCCCATGCAGGTGGTAGACAAAGTGTAGCTATTGGCAATAATGCAACTACTCAACATGATGATTCTGTAGCTATTGGTGCTGATGTGTCTGCATTAGCTGGTCATAATATTGCTATCGGTTCTGGTGGAACAAAAGCACAATCTGCTCCTGGTAAAACAGGTTCTGCAGCAATTGCGATTGGTCTTAATGCACAGGCTACATATGGAACTGATACAGGTGCGTTTGACATGATTGCAATTGGTAATCAAACTACAGCATCTGCTAATGCGGCAACTGCAATTGGTACATTGTCCAAAGCAACTGCTAATAATTCCACAGCTATCGGTAATAAAGCTCAAGCTACTGCATCCGGTACACTAGCTATCGGTCAAGTAACTAATGCTAGTGCGCATGGAGCTGTAGCATTAGGTAATGGCGCACAATCTAATGGTGTGGGATCTACTTCTCTTGGTCGTACAGCTAAGGCTACAAATGATGGCGCTGTTGCTGTAGGTTTTAATGCAGAGGCTACCGGCGATCATGCTATTGCTATTGGTGGTGATGGTAAAGGTGCGGCTTTCACTGATAGCCCTAATACTTTTGCTGGCTTAAACCAAAAAACTACAGCAAGTGCAACTAATTCTATTTCTGTAGGTCATAACGCACAAGCTAGTATTGTTGATGGCGTAGCTCTTGGCTCCTCTTCTATTACAACTACAGATAAAGGCGTTGTAGGTTACAACCCATCCGATCCTCATGAACGTAAATATAGTCCCTTAACTGGTAATGTAAAAACAGCTACTACAGCTGCTGTATCTATCGGTAATGGTAGCACTTTGACTCGTCAATTGACAGGTCTTGCTGCTGGTACTGCAGACACTGACGCTGTTAACGTGGCTCAATTGAAAAACGTTGGCGTTGCTGTAACTGGTAACACTGGTAAGAGTGACTTTTTAGCTGATGGCGGTAAATTAAACGTAATCGGTACAGGTCGTGTATCTACTGTAGCGGCTCATGACGGTGCAAAAGACTCCAGAATTACTGTAGGCTTTGATGATACTGGCATGGTGAAAGCTGGTAAAAACGTTACAGTTGACGAAAAAACTGTAAACGGTCGTACTACTTACACAATTAACGCTGCTGATACAGCTGCTAAATATGACTTCTTAACAAATGCAAAAGCTAACGGTGGCAACTTAGACGGCACTGCAAAACCTGCAACTGTAGCAAGTGGCAATACTGTTAACTATGCAGCTGGTAAGAACTTAACAGTTAAACAAGAAATTAACCAATCCATTGGTGAACAAACATATACTTACTCTTTAAATAGCGATCTTGGTGGTATTACTTCCATTACTAACAATGGTGGTCCTACAATGCACTTTGGTGGTGATAACATCAGCATCACTGGTGGTAACCTAGATCTTGGTGGTAATAACATTACTAACCTTAAATCTGGTGGCGATGTAATCAATAACGCTGCTAACATTGGTGACGTAACTCGTATTTCCAAAGCTAATGAAAAACACATTAAACCAGGTGAATACGCAGTTGATAACAATGGCAAAGTTACAATGACATACCTTGACGGTAACAACAAAGACGTTCCTAATGAAACTGCTGTTATCACAGGTATTGCTAAACAAGATCTTTCCAACATCAATAATGGTGGTAAGACTGTCATTAAAAACCTTGCTAAAGAAGCTATCGACATGGAAAACGGTAAGAACACAACTGCTTCTCACCGTGACGTAAATGGCGTTAAAACTTTCAAAGTAGACGTTGAAGGTGATTTAACTGACATTACATCCATCACAAATAAAGATGGTGACGGCAAAGTTGTATTTGGTGGTAACCAAACTGTAAACGTTGCAGGCGATCACAACATTAACTTGAATGCTAAAGTTGGTGACATCACTGGTTTAACTAACGTAACGTTGGATGCTCCAGACTTCGCTAAAAAAGGTCGTGCTGCCACTGAAGAACAATTGAACATTGTTAATAACAAGTTCAATAACACAGTTGGTTTGACTGGTAACACAGGCGCTACTGAATTACAAAAATTGAACAAACAAGGTGGCTTGAGATTCGGCGTTGTAGGTGCTAACAATGGTGAGTACATCAAAACAACTGCAGCTGGTAGCGACGTAGTAGCTGACTTGTCCGACAGCGCTAAAAACAAATTGAACAGCACTGTTGAGGTTCAAGGTAAAAACGCTGCGAAAGTAACAAGCAACGTAGTTCAAAATGCAGATGGTAGCACAAAAACTATCTACACTGTAGATGTTAACAATGTAACACCTACTGCAGCTTCTACTGAAAAAGTACAAGCTAAAGCAGACGTAGCCGGTTCTAGCGATAAAAACATCGCAAAAGTATCCCCTAAAGCAGGCGATCAATTCGGTGAAGCTGGTGCAACTTACGAAGTAAACGTATCCCGTAACGACGTAAAAGACGCAGCTCGTGAAGCAGTTACTGTAAATAATGCAAACAATAACAACAACCCTATTACTGTTACACCTGTACAAGATGAAGCAAATCATAACACTACATACCAAGTAACATTCGATGGCGACAAAGCTGCTAAACAAATTCCTTTGACTTACAAAGCGAATGGCACAAACGAACAAAAAGTTACATTGGATAAAGGTTTGAACTTCACAAACGGTAAGAATACAACAGCTTCTGTAGATGCTGAAGGCGTTGTTAAATACGATGTGAACAAAGACTTAGTAGACATCCATTCCATTTCCAATACTACAAATGGTCCAAAAATGGAATTCGGTCCTAACTCCATCAACATCACTGGCGGCCCTATCAACATGGGTGACCAAAATATCACTAACCTTAAATCTGGTGGCGATGTAGTGAATAACGCAGCTAACATTGGCGACGTAACTCGTATTTCTAAAGCTAACGACTTGCACATTGCTCCAACATCTTCTGACCGTCAAGGTGAAACTACTACATCTTACGCTTACGATGCAGCAAGCAAATCTGTAACATTGAAATACAATGATGGTAACGGTGCTACACAATCTGGTACAGTTGCGAAAATCGACTTGTCCGGTTTGGCTGATCAAATCAAAGATGGTTACTCCTTCTCTACTGACGCTAAAGGCAATGTAGTTGGTAACCACGCTGTTACAGCTGTAGCAAATGGTAAAACTGTTTCCTATGCTGCAGGCGATAACGTAACTGTAAAACAAGATATCGATGCTCAAACTGGTGAACATACTTACACATATGCATTGTCCAACAACATCGACTTGACTCCAAATGGTTCCTTGAAAATTGGTGACACTATTGTTAACGATGGTGGCTTAACAATTAAAAATGGTCCATCCATTACTAAAACTGGTATCAACGCTGGTAACTTGAATATTACTAATGTGAAAGCAGGCGTAAACGATACTGATGCAGTTAACGTAAAACAATTGAAAGATGCTCGTACAGTAGTAACTTCCAACGATAACTCCGTAACAGTTAACAAAACTGAAAACGGCAACCAAGTTACTTATGACTTGCATGTAGCTCCAGGTGCTGCACAATCCGTATGGAATGTGAAATCCACTGGTAATACAACTGCTGACTCCGAAGCAACTGCTAAAACTATCACTGATGGTAAAACAGTTGAAATGGCAGCAGGTAAAAACTTAACTGTAAAACAAACTAGCAACAATGACGGCGCTAAAGTTGAATACGCTTTGTCCGACGATATCAAGATCGGTAACGATGGCAAAGATGGTAAAGACGGCGTTGACGGTAAAATCGGCGTAAACGGTAAAGATGGTTCTTCCGTTGTTATCAATGGTAAAGACGGCTCCATCGGCCTCAATGGTAAAGACGGTAAAGATGGTCTTACTATGAAAGCTGAAAATGGCCAACCTGGCGTAAACGGCAAAGATGGCATCACTCGTATCGTATACGAAGATAAAAACAACAACAAACACGAAGTTGCTACTTTGGATGACGGTTTGAAATTCACTGGTAACAACACTGATACAGTGAACAACCATAAATTGAACAGCCTTGTAAAAGTTCAAGGTGAAGGCGTAGATAAAACAACTTCTGCATCCTTCAAGAGCGCTTCTGGTAACATCAACGTAAAAGCTGATGGTACTGATACTCTCGAAGTTCAATTGAACAAAGACTTGAAAAACATCAACACAATTAAGAATGACGGTAATGCTACTTTCACAATCGGTGGCGACAACTTCGCATTCAATGGTGGTAATGTAAGTCTTGGTGGTAACAATATCACTAATCTTAAATCTGGTATCGTAAATAACAATGATACTGATAATACTAACGCTGCTAACATTGGCGACGTTAAGAATATCTCCAAAGCTAACGATATTCATATCAAAGACAAAACATACACAGTGAACGCTGATAAAACAGTTACATTGGAATATGTTGATGGCAATGATAATACAGTGAACAAAACAGCTAAGATCGACTTGAGCAACTTGCCTACAGGCGATAAAGCTGCTGTTGAAAGCGTAGTTAAAAAATCTGCTGCTGCAGGCGACACTAACATCGCTGACATCACTGTAGCTGACGGTAAACAAACTGGTGATGCAAATGCTAAATACGAAGTAAATGTTTCCCGTAATGCTGTTAAAGATGCAGCTCGTGAAGCGGTTACTGTAAATACTACGAACACTACTAACAATCCAATCACTGTTACACCTGTTAAAGATGAAACAAACCATAACACAACTTATACAGTAACATTTGATGGCGATAAAGCTGCTAAACAAATTCCTTTAACATACAAAGCGAATGGCTCTAACGACCAAAAAGTTACATTGGATAAAGGTTTGAACTTCACTAATGGTTCCAACACAACAGCTTCCGTAGCTGCTGATGGCGTAGTTAAATACGATCTTAACAACAACGTAAACTTGACTCCATCTGGTTCCTTAACTATTGGTGACACTGTTGTTAATAACGGTGGCTTGACTATCTCTGGTGGCCCATCTGTTCTTAAAACTGGTATCAACGCTGGTAACTTGAACATCACCAATGTAAAAGCTGGTGTAAACGATACTGATGCAGTTAACGTTAAACAGTTGAAAGATTCTCGCACAGTAGTAACTTCCAACGATAATTCCGTAACAGTTAACAAAACTGAAAACGGCAACCAAGTTACTTATGACTTGCATGTAGCTCCAGGTGCTGCACAATCCGTATGGAATGTGAAATCCTCTGGTAATACAACTGCTGATTCCGAAACTACTGCAAAAACTATCACTGATGGTAAAACAGTTGAAATGGCAGCAGGTAAAAACTTGACTGTTAAACAAACTAGCAACAACGACGGCGCTAAAGTTGAATACGCATTGTCCGACGACATCAAAGTTGGTAACGACGGTAAAGATGGCAAAGACGGCGTTGACGGCAAAATCGGCGTAAATGGTAAAGACGGCTCTGCTGTTGTAATCAACGGTAAAGATGGCTCCATCGGCCTCAATGGTAAAGACGGTAAAGACGGTCTTACTATCCGCGGTGCTAATGGTCAAGACGGCGTAAATGGTACAAACGGTACTAACGGTATCACTCGTATCGTATACGAAGACAAAAACAACAACAAACATGAAGTGGCTACTACTGATGACGGTTTGAAATTCACTGGTAATAACACTGATGTTGTAAACAAAAACAAATTGAACAGCCTTGTTAAAGTTCAAGGTGAAGGCGTAGATAAAACAACTTCTGCATCCTTCAAGAGCGCTTCTGGTAACATCAACGTAAAAGCTGATGGTACTGATACTCTCGAAGTTCAATTGAACAAAGATTTGAAAAACATCACTTCCATTAAGAACGATGGCCCTGCAACTATGACAATTGGCGGCAACGAATTCAAATTCGATGGCGGCAACGTGAATATGGGTGGCAACAATATCACTAACCTTAAATCTGGCGGCGATGTAATCGATAACGCAGCTAACATTGGCGACGTAACTCGTATTTCTAAAGCTAACGACTTACACATTGCACCAACTAAATCTGATCGTGCAGGTGAAACTACTACATCTTACTCCTATGATGCAGCAGACAAATCCGTTACATTGAAATACAACGATGGCAATGGTGCTAACCAAGCTGGTACAATCGCGAAAATCGACTTGTCTGGTTTGGCAGATCAAATCAAAGACGGCTACTCCTTCTCCACAGATGCGAAAGGTAATGTAGTTGGTAACCACGCTGTAACAGCTGTAGGCAACGGTAAAACTGTATCCTACGCAGCAGGCGATAATTTGACAATTACTCAAAATATCGATAATGCAACTGGTGAACAAACTTATACATATGCATTGTCTAATGACATCAAAGTTGGTAACGACGGTAAAGATGGTAAAGACGGTGTTGATGGTAAAATCGGCGTAAACGGTAAAGATGGTTCTGCTGTTGTAATCAACGGTAAAGATGGTTCCATCGGCCTCAATGGTAAAGACGGCAAAGACGGTCTTACTATTAAAGGCGCCAATGGTCAAGACGGCGTTGATGGTAAAAACGGTCAAGACGGCATGACTCGTATCGTATACGAAGACAAAAATAACAATAAACACGAAGAACACGAAGTGGCAACTACTGACGACGGCATGAAATATGCTGGCGACAATGGTCAAACTGACTCCACTAAAGTTATCGCTAAGAAATTGAACCAAACATTGGATATCACTGGCGGTGCGGACAGCACTAAATTGACTGAAAACAACATCGGCGTGAACAACGTAGATGGCAAATTGAAAGTTCAATTGGCTCAAAACATCAACTTGACTCCAGCAGGTTCCTTAACAATTGGCGATACTAAAATCACTGACGGTGGTTTGGTAATCAACAATGGTCCATCCATTACTAAAGGTGGCATCAATGCTGGTGACTTGAACATCACTAATGTGAAAGCTGGCGTAAATGATACTGACGCAGTTAACGTAAAACAATTGAAATCCGCTAAGACAGAAGTTAAAGCTGGTGACAACGTAACAGTTGATAAAACAATTGGTGCTGATGGTCAAAACATTTACACAGTAAATGCAAAAGCAACTAACCTTGGCGATGCTGAACTTAACTACACAGCTAACGGCGGTGCTAAACAAAAAGTTAAATTGTCTGAAGGCTTGAACTTCGTTGACGGTAACTACACTAAAGCTTCCGTTGATGCAAACGGTGTTGTTAAATACGACGTAACACTTGGTAAAGTGAAAGATGGCGTTGACGGCAAACCAGGCGTAGATGGTGAAAATGGTATCGCAACAGTTAAAACTGTAGTAGATACAATCAACAACTCCGGTTGGAAAGGTGACGTTACTGGTAACACAGTAGGTGATCACAGTGCAACAATCGTAAAACCTGGTACAACTGTAAACTTCGGTGCAGGTAAAAACTTAACTGTTGAACAAATCGTTGATATAGTAACTGGCAACCATACTTACAACTATGCATTGTCCGACGATATCAAAGTTGGTAATGATGGTAAAGACGGTAAACCAGGTGTTGACGGTAAGATCGGTGTAAACGGTAAAGACGGTTCTGCTGTTGTAATCAACGGTAAAGACGGCTCTATCGGCTTGAATGGTAAAGACGGTAAAGATGGTCTTACTTTCAAAGGTGCTAACGGTCAAGACGGCGTAGACGGTAAAAACGGTACTAACGGTATGACTCGTATCGTTTACGAAGATAGCAATAAAAATAAACACGAAGTTGCTACTACTGATGACGGCTTGAAATTCACTGGTAACAACGAAAGCGTTGTAAACAAAAATAAACTTAACTCCACAGTTAAAGTTAAAGGTGAAGGCGTTACTGAAGAGCAAGAAAAAACATTTGAATCTGCTGCAGGTAACATCGCTGTAACTGCTGATGGTAACGATACTTTGAACATTCGCTTGAATAAAAATATCAAAGGCATCGACTCCATCCAAACTAAGGAAATCCACTTAGGTACACCTGATAACTACACAACAATTAAGAAAGATGGAGACCGCATTAAATACGGCGATAAAACATTCGCTAACACTGACGATATCTGGACAATCCAAGCTAATGGCACAGATGTTCCAGCTAACGGCGGTAAAGTAAATGTTAAAGGTGCTGACGGTATCACAGTATCCAAATCTGCTAATGGCGAAATGACAATTAGCGGTGCTGGCCTTGGTACAATGAACAGCTTCAACGTTAAATCTTCTGGTAATACTACTGCTGATTCTGAAACAACAGCTAAGAGAATTACTGATGGTAAAACTGTTGAATTCTCCGGCGGTAAAAACCTCACTGTTAAACAAACTAGCGACGAAAACGGTGCTAAAGTAGAATATGCATTGAGCAACAATGTAGATCTTACTAATAAAGGTTCCGTAACAATTGGCGATACTAAGATCACTGATGGTGGCTTGGTAATCAACAATGGCCCATCCGTAACTAAAGATGGCATCAATGCTGGTAATAAACAAATTACTAACGTTGATGACGGTGTAAACGATACTGATGCGGTTAACGTACGTCAATTGAAAGCAGCTAAAACTAACCTTGTTGACGGTCAAAACACTAAAGTGACTGGCGACGGTTCTAAAGCTAACCCTTACAAAGTTAATGTTGAAGGCGATTTGAACAAAATCACTTCCATCACTAACAACGAAGGGGACGGTAAATTAGAATTCAAAGGTGACCAAGTAGTTAACGTAGCTGGCGACAACACAATCAAGCTTGATGGTAAAACTGGTGACATCACTGGCTTAACTAACAAAACTCTTGATTCCGCTGACTTCGCAACTAAAGGTCGTGCAGCAACTGAAGAACAATTGAAACTTGTTCAACAAGAAGCAGCTAAAAAATCTACTGAAAAAGTACAAGCTAAAGCTGATGCTAATAACATCGCTAAAGTAGCTCCTAAAGCTGGCGATACATTCGGTGCAGCTGGTGCAACATACGAAGTATCTGTAGATAAAAATGACGTTAAAGATGCAGCTCGTGAAGCAGTTACTGTAACAGGTGACAACAAAGCAATCACTGTAGATGTTCAACCAAATGCTACTAACCATACAACTAACTACCAAGTTAACTTCAATGGTAACGAAGCAGCTAAACAAATTCCATTGACTTACAAAGAAAATGGTGGCAACGCTAGAACAGTAATGTTATCTGAAGGTTTAGACTTCTCCAACGGTGTGAATACTACTGCTCACACTGATGCGAACGGTAAAGTATCCTTCGACGTGAAAGGCGACCTCACTAACATCACTTCCATTTCCAATAACTCCAATGGTCCTAAAGTATCCTTCGGTGGCGATACTGTAAACATCACTGGTGGCAACCTCAACATGGGTGGTAACAAAATCACTAATGTTCAAAAAGGCACTAATGATACAGATGCAGTGAACGTTAAACAATTGAAAGATTCCCGTACTACATTGACATCTGATGATCATTCCGTAGTATTGAAGAAAACTGAATCTGCTGACGGCGGCTTGAACTATGACCTTTCCGTAAAAGGTGCAGTTGACCCTCGCGTTGATCAATTGAATGAAGAAATCGGCCGTGTAGGCGCTCAAGGTGCAGCATTGTCCGCATTGAAACCTATGCAATACGATCCATTGGAACCAACTCAAATCATGGCTGGTTATGGTAACTACCGTGGTAACTCTGCGATTGCAGTGGGCGTAGCTCATTACAAAAACGAATCCACAATGTTCCATGGTGGCTTGTCCTGGGCTGGCGGCTCTAGCCATATGATGGCAAACGCTGGTGTAACTTGGAAAGTTGGTAACAGAGATGCTGAAGCAGCTGTAGCAGACCGCTACCGCAAAGGCCCTATCAGCTCTGCATACGCAGTTCAAACTGAAATGGCTGCAATGAAAGCTCAAAATGCCGGATTAAAAGGTGAAGTATCCGACTTGAAATATGAAAACGAACAAATTAAAGCTCAAAACGCTGGTCTACAAAGTGAAGTAGAAGTATTGAAAGCTCAAATGGCTGCAATGATGGCGAAAATGGGTATGTAATTAGTTACACTTTCAGAAAACTTTCAAAAAACTAGGAATCTAATCCTAGGTATGGATACAACTGGTAAGGGTTCCTTCGGGAGCCCTGAACCAGCACATTAATTCGACTATGAAAAGAGGAATAGATATGAAAAAATCTACAATGCTTGCTTTCACAGCAGCAGTTTTATTGAGCGCAGCATCCTTCACTGGTTACGCAGCAAGCGCTCCAACATATGATGACAACTTGATCTTACCTAACCCTGCATCCGCACCTGGTTTGAGCAATGTTGTATTGGTACCTGTGGCTAGCCCACAAGTAGTACAATCTATTCATGATTACGTGAAAGCATGGGAAAATGCAGAACAAAAAATCGCTTTAGCAGAAGCTAAACGCAACAATCATGAACAATTGACTAAAGCAGATAAAATCTGGTTACATTCCAAAGATAAGCATAACTATGCTGATTACTTCCGTACGCATTCCTTAGGCCGCGTGCACGGTTTTGAAACAGCTTTAAATTGGAACGGTGAAAACCGTAACAAAAACGAATACGAATACTTTGAAACACCTAAATACAATGAAAAAGATGGCTTCGTAAACAGCTATGGTTATAATGTATTGCGTGGCATGGTAGATCGTGTTAACGAAGTAGTACAAAAGCAAAAACAAATTGGCGGTCCAATGAATGATAACGAAGCACAAGACTTAGAAGATGCTATCTTGGATGTCCTTGCTCAAGAACAAGAACATGTATCTAACGAAGAACTTCGTCATTACATGAACGAAACAATTTGGTTCGCTGCTAAACAAACAGTTAAAAACAAAGCAAGTGAAGAACCAACTGTAGCCGATGAGCATGTAGTAGACCTTCGCAAAGCTATCAATGAACCAATGGGTAGCAATGACTACAACAAAGTAGATTTGCGTAGCGCAATTCAACAATAAATAGATACTTATAGCAATGTAGGTATTAAAGCCTTGTCTTCTCTCGCTAAAAGGCTTAGTTGATCTCTAATACATACTGATGGTATACGTGTATCCCTTACTGCACGTGTATCTACAATAACACAATGGCCCTTATATTGAGTTTATGAGGGCCCCTATACCCTGGACCCCCGACTAGGGAACACAAATCCTTATTAAACAACGCCATCCGTTTGGATGGCGTTGTTTTTATATATATATACTATATAAAGAAAAAATTATGCTAATGACATAAGCAGCTTAAGAGTTGAATAACAAAAGAAGCTGAATAGGTATGAATACATATAAAGAATAAAAAAATAGCTATAATAGCAATAGCGTATACTGTAAGTCCTTTATAGATATTATTAATAAATACTATATATAGTATGTTAAATACTATAATCTACTATATAAAGCGGTGTAGAAAAAAGTTTGTAAAATTTTAAAATTAGGGGTTGCGCACCTCGGTTCTTTGTACTATAATAGCTATACAGTCGTTCGAAGCGACTGTTTATTAGTTAGCAAACACTAGATAAAATCTATGTTTGTTGATAATCGTTTTAGAATAAAAATGTAATTCCTGGTCAAAACAGAAATTACAAAATTCTAAAAAAGATTATAAAAAGGTGTTGACATGAAAGTGACAACATGTTATTATAATCTAGTCGCCAGTTGATGAAACACTTCAAAAGAAAGTGCTTCGAAGCTAGATATAATCTGGTTTAACTGGTACAGATCTTTGAAAACTGAACAATGATAGGTAATCAATCAATACGATT
>ENA-ORRZ01001735-ORRZ01001735.1-human-gut-metagenome-genome-assembly--contig:-NODE-1735-length-12873-cov-2.643392_pt1 | contig 12873 bp, 24 predicted proteins | sample MGYA00242185_ERZ509152 | MGnify/ENA primary metagenome ERZ509152 (study PRJEB26280, sample SAMEA2338668) | human gut metagenome | biome: human gut; feature: human-associated habitat; material: faeces... | reverse complement strand
ACGGCTGGCGTAGTGCAGTAGGACTGCTTAAATCATACTTAACTGTATGCTCTACGTCCCGCTGTTATTCTTATCGTGGAATGCGGAGTAATAGAAATTGCCAGAAAACAAGTAACTTAAAATATTTTTCAACATGGTAGAGATATTCAATACAGACCGTACCGTAAGTCTGGGCTGCTTTGTAAATTTCAAAGTAGCCAAAGGTACACTTGACGAACTTGCCAGTGCCGGAAAACTTGGCGAAAAACCGGCTGTCATGGTATGCAGCTATAAGAACGATGAACCACAACAGGAATACACTGCAACCTATTCCGGTGGAAAATGGCGTGTGCCTAAACTCCACAAAAGCTCCCGGTCAGCTCAAGAAAAGAAGACGAAAAGGCATCATAGGAAACGTCTGTGCAAAGAATACACGTCATCGGAAGCGATGTTTAACGAAGGTTTCCCCGACTGGATGAACCGTTCCTATCCCATACCTGCCAGCAAACAGCAAGGAATGAACGTGCGAAGACGTATTCATGCCCATTGCTGGTAGAACAATTACCAATGAACTAATATAAAATATTCATGAACGATAATATACAGGAAAAGTTACACTTTGTTGAAAGCGATGCCGTTCCTAAAGACGGAGCCGAAATCGAACCGTCAGGAACATCCGTCCGTATCACTCACAAATGCGGATGTGTCATCATGCAGCACCTGTTTTGTGGCAAAGTGATACAGTGTATTAATGAAAGCCCCGAAAACCATGAACGTCGGCAGACTGAACGTGCCTATTTCGTGGAAATGTGCCCTAAACATCTTGCCGAATACAATAGGCAGTTGAAGCAGGCAGAGTTTGTAGAACTGCGATGCGAATGCTTCAGGATACTAAGAACTTTTGTGGATAAAATGGAGAATAACAGTGATTTTAAGCCTACTTTCTTGGAACTCACAACAAAAGTTTGTGGGTTGCCGGAAACAGAAGCCGTCAAAAATACTTATAAAGGTATAATCGGTTATTATATCTGGTTAGGTGATAACGGTAGATTGCCGGGAAACTTTCTGGAAAGTGCCTTGCACGATCTGGCTGAATGTGCAAAAAATCATGCCGCAATCTGGTATAGTCCACGAACAGAAGAATATGTCCAGTTTTATAAACCTATTAAAACTACATAGTATAACGTCTTATGGAAACAGAAAATATACGCTATTATCCCTGCACGGATTGTAGGGATTACTCCGTACACTCTGATGGCTCGTACATACAAGTCATCTGCACTTGTTGTGGAAAGTTTGCGACTGAAGGCTATGGAAATTCTGCATGGGAGCTTCTCAGAAAAAAACAAGTTCGTGAATTTCCGGATGATGATATTCTTGATTTGCTGGAGTTCTGGGAAAAAGCCCTTGCCGAAGCCAGAGAGAAGAACAATACGGAAGCAATCATGGCTCACCAGAATGAAGTGAACCTTTTGCAGGGCGAAGTACTCCGGAGGAATATCACAGACAAAATACTGCAACGTCAGAAAGAAAGGGAGAAACGCGAAAAGGCAAAGAAACGCAGATACCGGTTTGAAAACCGAATTAAGAGGTAATTTAATCCTTTTCATCCGATTTGTACTAATCTTAATGTATAACAACTAATATCAATAGCTTATGGAAGGTGTAGAAATGATACAGGAAATCCGTGAACAACTTGCTAAAAACAAAGGCAAATGGGATTTGACGGACGATAAGGGCGAACCAATAGTATATGACTTTGAAAAGGACGTGAATATCCCGGATTTAATGCTCAAAGACGGTAAGGAAGTATGTGTTATTATTCCGCTCGGTTATTTCTGTGATGAAACTATTGAACGGATTTACAATATCGTTAAATAAATAGCAATCACAGCAATATGAACGGACAAGAACTTTCCACACACCAAAAAGGCGTGATTTTAAGAGGCATCTGCAATGGAGCCGCCTTAAAAAAGAAAAATCCTGAAATCTCAGAGAATAATACAGTCATCACATGTGACAGCACTCTGAATATCTGGGATATTTGTTGTATCAGTAGCGATGCCGAAGCTTTTGGAATGAATGCAAAGTATCATTGCGAAGGTCGTTCCCGAATCGTATTTTCTCAAACTAACACGGATAAATAAGAAAAATAACTGCTATGAGTATCTATTATATAGACTATCTACATCAGGAAATGGTATTGAGGGAAGAGGATGTTGAGGCTGTTCCTCAAGGCGGGTCGGCAGACGAGGCATGCTCCGTCATTGCAGATAAACCCTATATCAAAAAACAATTCAAAGACATTCCTTATTCAAAATTGAAAGATACAGTCTGCAAATTATGTGACGAGCCTGAAATCAAAAGCCGCAAAGATGCGTTGATGTATTTGGTCTGGCTTGCGGCGTTAGACATAAAAGAAGAACGCTGTATTTCACGTGGTGACCCGAAAACCAAAGTCCTTGCAGATGGTTTCGTGTGGCTGATTATCAGTAACGAACAAGCCCGGCAATTATGGAAGACAGAGGCTTTTACTCTATATACTCTTTACGACGATGGTTCGGAAAGTATGATTGAGACAGAGGGGGATTTGGAAAATAGCATCCGCCAATCTCGCCCTATAGGTATTGAAGTCGGTTTTCTTTCTAAGTTATCGAATTCCTCCAAAATATGCCCATGAATACTCTATATCAACAATGGATTGATGCCTTGCAATGTGCCAGAATTAAACCGCTTGCCGATAGTACCTGTTGTAAACTGCTGGCAATTCTCTATGTTTTTGGCGGTAGAGAAGAATTTACTCACCATGACAAATTTCTGGCGGACATTAGTTATGCACAGAAATGCTTGAATATATCAGGTGGAGAGATTTCTGATAAAAAGTTGACTCCTACACTACAAAAATATATCAATGAACTCGCTCCAGACGGGATTCAGGGAGAATGGAGAAAACCCAAATGGGCTTTAGCGTTGATGAGTAGATATGATATAACCCTATAAAATAATGTAATAACAAAAGCGATATGAAAATACAATATGCAAGTGACTTGCATCTGGAATTTGAAGCTAACTCCAGATACCTGCGTAAAAAGCCAATTGTCCCCACGGGAGATATTCTTTTACTTGCCGGAGATATTGGCGTACTGGGAGAAGATTACATGAAGTATCCTTTCTGGGATTGGGCTGCTGAACATTTTCGGCAAACCTTGATCGTTCCCGGCAACCATGAGTTCTACCAGAGCGAAGATCTTGCTTCGTTCCATACAGGAATGATAAGAGAAATACGTCCTAACGTGAAACTATGCTATAATAGTGTAGTAACAATTGACGATGTGGATTTCTTCCTGACTACTCTTTGGGCGCATATCCGCACAGAAGATGCCTTTTATATCCGGCGTGCTATGTCCGACTTCTATTATATAAAATATGATGGGAAAAGACTCGAACCGGAACAATTCAACAAAGAGCATCAAAAGACACTACAGTTCCTTGACTGTGCTTTAAAAAGCAGTGGCAGTTCAAAACGTGTGGTTGTATCCCACCACGTACCGACAGAATTGTGCATGTCACCGGAGTTCAAAGGCAGTACATTCAACGGTGCTTTTGTCGTAGAACTACATGATTTTATCTATGACAACCATATCGACTACTGGATATACGGGCATTCACATCGTAATATGCCGGAAGTTGATATAAATGGGACAAAAGTAATATGTAATCAACTCGGTTATATCGAAGACAACGAGCAAAAGAGTTTCAATCCGTCTATTTGTTTCGACATTTAAACTGATAGAAAATATACCCAAAGGCATAGGACATAACATCTTATGCCTTTTTTATTTTTTGCTAATAACCCAGCAAATGAAAAAAAGTGCGCTATTATTTAATCCTTCCTACTTAATACGCACTAACCTTAATATGTACGAACTAATAATAATATAGTATGCCATATCCTAAAGCTGGTGATACCGCCACCCTTATAGAACCTTACAGGGGTTACTATAACATAACACTGATTGAAGAAACAGACCGTGGATGGATTGTTGAAATCTGCGGCAGTGGAAAAGTGATTGAAGTCTGTGATGACGAATTTGAACTTGATTAATAATTCAGTAATATGGAACTACACGAGCAAACAACCTATCAGGGTTATCATATCAATATATATTATGACCCTAATCCGGAAAGTCCAAGAGAATGGGATAATCTCGGAACATTTTATACCGCACACCGCCGCTATCAACCCGAAGAGGATTTTGACAAGCACTTCGATATTGAGGAAGTTTGTGAGAATGCTCGTCCCGGAACTTTCCGTGAATCCTTCCTGCAGAAATACATTGCCCAAAATATTTATATGCTGGACCATAGCGGGCAGACTGTTTCGACTACCTCTTTCAACGATCCGTGGGATAGTGGTTGGCTCGGCATGGTAGCAGTCAGCATAGAAAAGGTAAAGCAAGAATACGGTTGGAAAATACTTACTGCGAAACGCAGAGAGCAAATAGAAAAGTACCTGACTGGCGAAGTGGAAACCTACGACATGTACCTGCAAGGAAAAGTTTATGGCTTTCAGATAACACCGGAAAACGATGATAATAATGTACTTGACAGTTGTTGGGGGTATTTCGGTGATGAAAATCTGAAGCACTTGGAAAAAGAATGCAAATCTATAATCGATGGTTACATATTCCAGGCAAAACGGGACAAGTTGAAAGAACTTGCTGAAAAGCTCCGCAAATATGGGCGGCAATTATGGCTCCCGTTCCCCGATTTCCAACCTGTAATTGAATAATGATGCAATATAATTTTGAAGCCTCTTGGCTAATGATAGAAAGAATACGCCAGGACTTCATTATTTGCAGGCATCATCATAAATCATTCATAGTCAATTATTTCTAATTCAATAAACGGTACAATTATGCAGACAAATGCCCTCCATTACACAACAAGCCGGGAACTTGACAACTGCAAAATTAATGTCAATATCCGGCTGTCAGATGATTGCAAGAATGGACATGCCGACTTTGCAATCACAGCAGACATTTACGAGAAGAACGATTATGGCTATTGGAAATGGACTGCCGGTGGTTGTTGCCACGAGGCAATACTCAAAGTATTTCCAGAATTCAAGCCATTTGTCGATTTACATTTGAGTGATGCTAAAGGTGCTCCCATGCATGCCGCAGGCAATGGACTTTACTTCACACGTACAGAAAAAGAGCGCGTGACACGGGAATTCCTGCGCATTTCGCATGAAGAATATCTGCACTTGAAAAAGAATGCGGAAGACGAACTTTACTTCACATGGCTATTAGATGAAATGGGAATTACCGCCCGTTGGAAACAAGAAGCACAAGAAGCTACCCGTCAGTTGGAAGAACTTACCGGAGATGAATTTAAAGACACTTCCGTTCGTTACCAACTTACTCCGTTGACGGTAGAACAACATCATCTGATACAAACTCGCTTGTCCGAAGGCTACTACTTGCCGGAGAATATAAAGAAAAGACGGTATCAGGCAAAAATGGAGGCACGTCGAAAGAAAATTGCAGATTTGAAGGAACAGGCAAAAAGAGCAAAGGCAAGAATCGAAAGAGAGCTTGCCGTCAACCTATACGTGCTCCGTTCCGGTATTTCTACCGACAGCTTCATTTATTATGACCATTCGAATAAAGTCGTATTCAATTGGATGAATAGCTGCTATCGTAAAAAAATGACACCACGGGAGTTTGAACGTTTCCTCAAAAAAGTGGATTACGCCAAACTTCCCAAAGGCATAGAATTCCAATTAAAAACAGCATAATGAAAAAACCTAAGAGTCCCAAGGGATTAATCCAGTATCACTATGGCATAGCGGTTTCTCTTGCATTAAAGGAAGTAGAAAAAGAAGCACGCAAAATTCTCCGTGAGCACCCACAATACAAGGAGTTTGTCATGGCAATGGGTTCCAGCTTCTTCACTACTGCCCAAAAAAGCGAAACCGTGGATTTATTGCGGCAAGTATATAGGAATGGAGGATATTCTTATGAATTGACTTACAAATATTTCGGTCAGCTCCAAAAGATATTTGACGAATGGAATCCTTACTTAAAATTGACTGGAGAACCTATGCGTTTTACAGCCACTGGAAAAATGATAAAAGATTGGTGAAATTCAAATAGATACGAAATTGAATATTATTAAAACACTGGAATTTCAAGGACAAATATATACTCTCAACCAATGCAATGAAGAACTATTTGATTGGATTGAGCGAAGCCGAATTGGTGACTATACAGTCTATTATGACAAGGTAATATTTCGTACAGAAAAAGGTGTCATTGCTGCATATAGCAACAATTTGAATAATTGGTGGGAAATATAATAACAAGAATAATGAACAATTAATTAAAATAACAAACAACATGGAGTATTATAAAATCAACGTGGATGGAGAACTGATAGAAGTTTCCGAATATGCAGTAAAAAGTTTTTTTGGAGAATTAGTTAGCTCCGAATCAACAAACGAACAGCGTGCTACACTTATCGCAGAACGAAAAGCCTTTGCTAAAAAGTGCCGTGTAAATGCCGAACTCCCCTTTTATGCAGGCTTGCTCTTTGGTGGAGACTTGCAACCCGGCGAATGTTTGTATTTCAAATTTGGTTATGATCTGGTTTGGAATGTATCTATCAAACGTCTCAAAGATGGACAGTATGCTTTGTATGCCTCCAATCAGCAGAACTTGTCCGTACATGACAAAACTTTCGCCACAAAGCAACAGGCGATTCTATTCTGTGCAAACAGATTCAATGAAAACGCTATTGTCCATAATTTATACCCGGATGCCCAAGCGTTGTGCGAAGAGTATGCTAGGAAATTCGAGCATGAAGCAAACGAAGAAACATTGGCAAAACAGATTGAACATGCGGTCAATGATTACAATTTCAACTATAAGAATTTTGCTGAGCACATCCGCACCATGCACCCCACACTCCAGCAGAACTTCTTCCGTCTTATTAAAGAAAGCATACTTTTCATGGCTGACGAGAAAAGTCATTTTATTGACCCTCGCAACCAAGCGTCCCATGACATTTGCAAAGAACTGTCTGCATTACTCCAAAACAATTATATTCCACACATCTGACAGGATATGAAAAAAACATCCACACTTGAAAACTTAATTGCCAGCATCAATAACATAGGAAAAGATGTAGATGTGTATGTAGATGGACTTGATGGTATAGCAGTTTGTCCGCCCGTCAACTTTACTGATGAAGGTAGAAAATATTTTGAAACAGTCTTGTCATTACCCGTGGAGGGGTATCGCATAATGGGTGAGGATAAAGATTATGATGATTTATCTGAATATGAAGAAAAGGATAAAGGCGATGGAGGCAGGTTACTCCTTGCTTGGAAACTTCTTAAATCATTAGCAGGATATTGTCCCTGTTCAGATTACGAGAGGTGGTTTGAAGAATAACGAACGAAAAAGGAATATTATGAGAGCAATAAAATTTAGAGGTAAACGAATGAATAACAATAAATGGGTTTACGGATATTTTGGAAAGGACTATTCGGAAAGGTGTATTATAAGCAACTATCTGAATGCTTCAAATGAAGCATGGGAAGTTATCCCTGAAACCATCGGTCAGTTTACCGGGCTACTCGATAAGAATGGCAAGGAGATTTATGAAGGTGACATACTGCAAAATACGCCAAGAGAGGTACAATACAAAGTCTATTGGAGTAAAGATATGCACGCTTGGTTTGTAGAACGCATTAATTATGGGAGCAAAGAACCACTGTGTTGTTTAGATGATAAATTTGAAGTGATTGGCTCAATCTACGATAACCCTGAATTAATAAACTAATAACAAGATAAATATGAAGCATTATCACGAAGAAGAAATCCCCATAGAAGAAGACTTTAACCCGTGAGATGAAAAAGAAAGAGCATTATAACAGATATAGGAAGGAGGCAAAATAATGAGTAAACAGGTATTATCAATAGAGCAGATGAATCATTTGCAAAAACTTGGAATAGATACAAGTAATGCATCATTTGTGAAAATTGAATATGATGAACATGACGGAGAAAATAGGCATCTTATATCAGTATTAGTTGAGGAAAATCATTATCTGAACGATGATAGTATAAAGGATTCTGTCAACGTCTATACATTGCAGGATATTCTCGAAAAGCTGCCGCCAATAATTGACGAAGTCTATTGGCTTACATTAGAAGTTATGGATAGGCGAAAGAACGAATGGAAGATTAAATACGCTCGTATAAATGCAGAACATAAATGCGCAAGTTTTAGTTCAGAGAGTCTTATTGATGCAGCCTATGATATGCTTTGTTGGCTATACGAAAACGATTATCTGCCATTTAAAAACTAATTCAAATCAAGAAAAATATGAGCCTAATAGAATATTCTCATGAAAATTATCAGAAACTTATAAAGGAGGCTGAAATATATAGTGGTAATAACAATTGTTATTTCTGTCCTGACTGTAAAAGATATGTGCCAAAAAAAGATAGTTCACAACCTTGTCCTTTTTGTGGGAGTACCAAGTGGAACCTGGACAGCCCGTTGGTGAATGAAATAATAAATACTGGGAAATTGAAGGAATACATGTTCGAAACTTATAAAGCATGTATTGAGCCATTTACTAATTTCGAAATGCAACATTGGAAAAATGGTAAATTCTTTCATCGAATCTTGCCTGCAACAATCAAAATAGACAAAGAACACTCTTATTATCACTTTAAAGATATGGAACTGTGGTGTGTTTCACATCATGGTATAGGAGGTTATTTCCTAAGTTTTTGTCTGAAATGGACTGAAATATATACCTATCAGGGAGGCAAAGAAATTGATTACCCTCCCAAAGTGAAATTTTTAACAGTAAAAGTAAGTCATGAAGAAAGAGGAGGCGATTTTGATGATGAGTTTTACTTTAATCTTACATGGGAGACTCTTCTAAAAGAAGGGCATCATGCTTGCCAACTTTGGTATAACGGTGTTGATTATCATACAGAAAAGAAAAAGGAAATTTGTGTATGGATTCACAGTTGTTGCGAAGCGATGGATAAATATGATGATAAATTTTCAGGTTGTTTATATTCCGAACAGTTAAACAAAGGGGGGTTCACTAATTTAATGATAGTGCTTGATGATTTCACTCTGATTCCCCGCTATTGGGGGTATGAAGATTTATTCCAAACCAATACAATTTAGAAATGAAACCAACAGGTAGTTTAAGATATAGTCATTACAAAGGAGTCAGGAATCTCGGTGCTAAGCGATGTTTGCCAAGGGGAAGTCGCCCAAGACGAAATAAACAGTGGAACAGAATTATGAAAAGGAGCGAAAAACAGCAATTTAAAATATTTATGGCTGAATGTTTATTCGATTAGGAAACAGAAGTGCTAACAATTAAAAAATACACGAATATGACACAGGAAGAAGCAATTAAAGAAATCAGCGAATGGGCAAATGCTTCTCACGCCCATTTATGTAATCGGGAGGGGTATCCACGAGGCTATAGAGATGGTATCTCACAAGCGAAAATAATAGTTCGTAGTATCCTATCTCAAATTGATGTCAAACAAGATAAAATTGAAACAAAAAATCACATGAACGAACAATAAAAATATGGCACATCCAATTACATATCTTCTTCCGACCTATTGGGCTTGCGCCCTGATTAACGGGGATTACACGGGACTATCTGAAGAAGATAAAAAGGAAATTGAAGATTTTCTGAAAACAGCAGAAGGTAGCCCTGCCGATGTCGATTTCGAGACCGAAGGTTTTTACCGACACAACGATGCCGGTACATTGCCCGGCAATTGCGCAAATTTCACCTTTTTAATAGACGAATAACCATGGATAAAGTCATCATAGAGCAAACAGCAGGAATGTGGCTTTTTAGGATTACATTCCATTATGTAACGAATGCAGTAATCTGTAGCGAATCCGGTTTTAAAGAAGCTCTCCAACGCTTCGATAAAAATAAGAGTATCGAATCAATTAAGTACTTGTCAGGGGAAAAATGGCTTAAAATGTCCAAAGAGAAAATTCGTCAGCACTTCTCATGGGACACAGAAACCGATTTATTCCTGGCACAACACTACTATTTCAAATGTTTACCGACGAAAAAACGCAAAAAATAATACACGCTGAATTAAATTCCAGCGTTTCCCATGGGACCATGCGAAGGCAGGATTTAATCCCGTCATTTATAGATATTATTCAGGATACACCGGAATATGTACAACTGATGCACGCCATTCCCTGCCATGCCTCGGAAAACGAGAATGCCGAATGGTGGGACAGTGAAGATGCAATTCACCTGTTAGAATCGCTCTTCGATACTCTTAATGATTACGCCCCTGAAGGTTACTATTTTGGTGCCCATCCGGGTGACGAATCGGATTACGGATTTTGGAAAATAACGGATTAAAAACAAGTACAATGAATAAAATAACCAATACATTCAAAGAACTATTATTATTGTCATCGGGCAAGTCCATAGGAAACATTCGTCCTTACCGCTTGAAATCATCTCCCAATTTCTTCGCCGGGTTTGAGAAACTGACACCGGAAGAAGCCAGGCGTGAAGGGATTATCATTCCCGAGAATCACAAACAGGGAGAACCAGTCTATATCATGCGCATTGGTCCTGCCATTTTCCGTGACTGGATTCCAGCATGGATGTTTGAACCCGTCTTTGAACCCGTCCCCGAAAAAACGGAGAAGGACATAATACATACCCTCACAAAAGAAATCCAATCTCACTTCGACAGTCAAACAGACCTCAACAAGAAAGCTTACGCCTTATCGGTAGAACTGATAAAGAAATGTGATGGTAGTATCCATGACATAGCGGACGACGAGCGTGATCCATCAACCTATATTCCGCTTGTCGATGTGGACCCGGTACTGTTCATCATCACAGAAGCCTCCCTGAACGGGTCGGAACAAATTGTATTGAATGGTCATGGCTATTACAGTGGCATAGAGTATGAATGGACCTGCTATGACACAACTCTGGGGATGGATATCCTAAATTTCGTCCTATTGTATTATAAAGGACAAGAAATACAATGAAAAGAAAACACCTGTGACTTTGAAACAGATTAGGAAGTTTTGGACTATTATTTATAAAGATATAACGAATTATGACAGATAAAATATTGGAAATGTTCTTCGACATCAGAAGATGGGAAAAAGCGATTGAGAAAGGCGTGTTCAAGGACATCAGAAAAGACCAGCTTATATTACTGACTGATGAAGGCACCCGACTGAAAATTGCTGATTCCATGCTAAAAGGTAAGTATGAAATTTCGCCCCCGCACACGGCACAGATACCCAAAGACAATGGTGAGTTCCGCACGGTTTATGTAAATGAACCTATCGACCGGGTAATACTAAGTATTGCTAATGACTTGCTTTTCGATTTGATGCCCGAGATGGTTCATGGCACGTGCAAATCGTATTTGTCAGGGATTGGATGCGGCAAGGTCGTAACAGAAGTCAGTCGTAAAATCGTGGATGCCGCAAACAATGGCCTATTAGGATGGAAGTCAGACTTGAGTAAATATTTTGACAGCGTTCCTATTCAATACATCGACTGGGCATTCGATAAAATAGAGGTAAAATACGGTCATTCCGCTTTACTCGACGTATTGAAAAAATACTATCATTCAGACCTGTACTTTGATGAAGAAAATCATCTTCAAAGCAGATACCAGTCCTTGAAACAAGGCTGCCCTGTAGCGAGTTGGTTAGCTGACGTGGTATTATACGACCTTGATGAAGAACTGTCCCAAATGGACGATTATTATACCCGCTATTCGGACGATATGTTGTATATCGGGGAAGACTACGAAAAAGCGATGAACATACTTGAAAGGCGGCTTGATGAGAAATCCATGAAATTGAACCCGAAGAAAGTGGAATACCTGACTGCTGAAAAGTGGTTCAAGTTTCTGGGATTTAGTATCAAGGGTAACATGATTTCACTATCGTCCAGTCGCATCAAGACGTTTCAAAAGGAAATTGAAAAGCGGACAATCCGTAAACAGGGCATATCCTTGGCAAAAGCCATTAACGCCGTGAACCGGTACTTGTACAAAGGTAACGGTGAATTTAGCTGGGCCACGCAAATACTTCCGGTGTGCAACGCAAGGAAAGACATTGATGAACTGAACAAGTTTGTGATGGATTGCCTTCGGGCTGTAAGTACTGGTAAGCATAAGATTGGCGGCTTGGGATATGTCAAGACTAAAAATGACGGTTGCATTGTTCGGGGTCGTGGACGCAATGTGAAAGCAAATCGCAGTAAGACCTCTGACAACATTTCTGGCTACTTGACGATTGGTTGTATGCAGAATGCTTTACAGACAAGTCGGGCTGCGTACAATACCCTGGTTGCATCATTATAAATATACCGAGCACACGGTGAATGGATGAAGAGCAAGAATTTAATATTACAGGTTTAGCATACCAGATCAGTTCTGCGCATCACCGGTTTAAACACCCGGTGATACTTGAGCCAATCTGGTTCATACCTGCAAATATCAAATAACTAAAGTAATGTGTCACTTGCATGACATCCATAATAATACTGAAACACATCAGCAAAGTTCAAGGAATAAAAATTTAGAGTCCGCGTGCGGAATCCAGCTCTTCAAAGTCTTGAAGGCCGTGAATGCACCGCCTTCAGACTCTTCTGAGCTGGAATACGCGGACAACATCAAAAGTCTAAAGTAATGTGTCACTATTATTATGAGAACTTTTTTTTAGCACAAAAAAGCGTGGTTCAAGAACATTGTATTTAATATGCCGAGCTCAATAAGCCCTCTCGGCGCGTCGGAACTCTCTATTGAGCACTCCGACGCGCCG
>ENA-ORRZ01001725-ORRZ01001725.1-human-gut-metagenome-genome-assembly--contig:-NODE-1725-length-12935-cov-5.363898_pt1 | contig 12935 bp, 8 predicted proteins | sample MGYA00242185_ERZ509152 | MGnify/ENA primary metagenome ERZ509152 (study PRJEB26280, sample SAMEA2338668) | human gut metagenome | biome: human gut; feature: human-associated habitat; material: faeces... | reverse complement strand
TTATGCTGCTGCCGTTATCTTACCGAAAGATTTTGAGAATGAATTGTTGAATGACTCCAAGCAGTTGTCGGAGAAGCAGCGATATGCTTTGCGCGAAGTGATTGAGCGGGATGCGGTTGCCTGGGCCGTCGGCATTGTTTCGCCCGAAGAGATTGATAAGATAAACATCCTGAATGCATCGTTTCTCGCCATGCACCGGGCGGTAGACCGGCTGAAAACCCGTCCTCAGCATCTGCTGATCGATGGAAACCGTTTCAAGAAGTACCCCGACATACCTCATACTACTGTTATAAAGGGAGATGGCAAATATCTTTCGATAGCTGCTGCTTCTATCCTTGCCAAAACTTATCGTGATGACTACATGAACAAACTGCATCAGGAATTCCCATGTTATGACTGGGAGCATAACAAAGGTTATCCTACGAAAAAGCACCGTGCGGCTATTGCCGGGCACGGTACTACTCCGTATCATCGCATGACTTTCAATCTGTTGGGCGACGGACAGTTGGAATTGTTCTCAAAATAGACTTTCCTTAAAACCACTTTATCTTCCTGAAGATCACAAAGGAGAGGGCGGACAGGAATACGGATACCAGGATGATCAGCAGGAAGGCATGAGGCATCTCCTCAAGATGTATGTCTACGTTCATGCCATAGAAACTGGCTATTAACGTGGGGATCATCAATGTAATGGAAAGACTTGTCATACGTTTCATGATCGCATTCACATTATTGGAGATGATGGATGCAAAGGCGTCCATGGTTCCGGTGAGAATGTCACTGTAGATGTTGACCGTATTGAATGCCTGCTTCAGTTCAATGATCACGTCCTCCACTAACTCTTCATCCAGATAATCGGTATCCTGGAAGATGGTTTTCAACTTGCCGATCATCACTTCATTGCCACGAATGGAAGTATTAAAATAGACCAGTGTCTTCTGTAACTTCATCAATCGCAGCAGGTCCTCGTTTCGGATGCTTCGCTCCAGTTCCTTCTCGGCAGCGGTGATGTCTATATTTATCTGTTTCAGATACTTCAGGAACCAGACAGCCGAAGAGTAGATCAGTCGGAAAATCAAGTCGAGCTTATTGCGTACTTCGATGCCTTTCCGGCGGGTATGTTCGATGAAATCGGGAATCATATCCGTCTGATGGTAGCACACAGAAACAATGATTTCATTGTTGGTGATGATGCCGATGGGTACGGTGGTATAAGGGATACTGCTTTGAGCGTTCTGGACCGGTATACGCAGTATGGTCAGCAACCAGTTGCCTTCCGTTTCCGTACGCGGACGTTCGTCGGTATCGGCAATGTCATTTAAAAAAGATTCAGGAACTTTCAGGGTTTCGGTCAGGAATTTGAAATCACTGCTGTCCGGGCATACTACATTGACCCAGCTGTTAGGAAGCCATTGTGCTTTTTCCACAAAGCCGGCCTCACAATAAAGATATGTTCGCATCTTATTGCCTCCTTTCGTTTGTTAATGTCCGAGCAGAGGCATTACCGCAGAATGACTCTGTTCGTGTTAGTTAATACTGTTGTACGTTCGCGGGTTTGAATCGTCCATATTCTGTTTTATTTTTAAAGCGGCGCAAAAATAAGGAAATCATTTCAAATCTGCGGCATTTTTTCTTCCTTTTTGTCCGGCGGGGAGATTGCTTAACATAGATTAAACGTGTTCGTAATTAACTTTTTTGTACCTTTGCACCCGAAAAATAGAACGACAATTTAATTTTAGAATATTATGAGTAAGAAAGCCCTTTTAATGATTCTTGATGGTTGGGGATTAGGCGACCACGGGAAAGATGACGTAATCTTCAACACTGCTACTCCTTACTGGGATTATCTGATGGAGACCTATCCTCACTCTCAGTTACAGGCCAGCGGTGAAAACGTAGGTTTGCCCGACGGACAGATGGGTAACTCGGAAGTGGGTCACCTCAATATCGGCGCAGGACGCGTAGTTTATCAGGATTTGGTGAAAATCAACCTCTCTTGTCGTGACAACAGCATCCTGAAGAACCCGGAGATCGTTTCAGCTTTCTCTTACGCAAAAGAAAACGGAAAGAATGTTCATTTTATGGGACTGACTTCGGATGGTGGCGTACATAGCTCTCTGGACCATCTGTTCAAACTTTGCGATATTGCTAAAGAATATAATATTGAGAACACTTTCGTTCATTGCTTTATGGATGGACGTGACACAGACCCGAAGAGCGGTAAAGGCTTTATCGAACAACTGGAAGCGCATTGCGCCAAGTCTGCCGGTAAAGTGGCTTCCATCATTGGCCGTTATTATGCTATGGACCGTGACAAACGCTGGGAACGTGTGAAAGAAGCGTATGACCTGCTGGTAAACGGCATTGGTAAGAAAGCTGCCGACATGGTGCAGGCTATGCAGGAATCTTATGATGAAGGGGTAACAGACGAGTTTATCAAACCGATTGTGAATGCCGGTGTAGACGGTACTATCAAAGAAGGTGACGTGGTGATCTTCTTCAACTACCGTAACGACCGTGCCAAAGAGCTGACTGTAGTTTTGACCCAACAGGATATGCCGGAAGCAGGCATGCACACAATACCGGGATTGCAGTACTACTGTATGACTCCGTACGATGCTTCGTTCAAGGGTGTGCATATCTTGTTCGATAAGGAAAACGTGGCTAATACGTTGGGCGAGTATCTGGCTGCTAACGGAAAGAAACAGCTTCATATTGCCGAAACAGAGAAATATGCTCACGTAACATTCTTCTTTAACGGTGGTCGTGAAACTCCGTATGATAACGAAGACCGCATCCTGGTTCCGTCTCCGAAAGTTGCAACTTACGATTTGAAACCGGAGATGAGTGCCTATGAAGTGAAAGATAAACTGGTGGCTGCCATCAACGAGAATAAATATGACTTTATCGTGGTGAACTATGCCAATGGTGATATGGTAGGTCATACCGGTATTTACGAAGCTATCGAGAAAGCGGTAGTTGCCGTAGACGCGTGTGTGAAAGATACCATTGAAGCAGCCAAAGCTCAAGGTTACGAAGCTATCATTATTGCCGATCATGGTAACGCTGACCATGCTTTGAATGAAGACGGTACCCCGAATACGGCTCACTCTTTGAATCCTGTGCCTTGTGTATACGTGACAGAGAATAAAGAAGCGAAAGTGGCAGACGGACGTTTGGCAGATGTGGCGCCTACCATCCTGCATATTTTGGATATGGTTCAACCGGCTGAGATGACAGGTTGCAATTTGATTAAATAATTAATAGCTTTTTACTACAATAGCTATCAGCATAAAATGAAGTGTTTTCGGGAGGCTTATACCTCTTGAAGACACTTCTTTTTTATCTAAATGCTTGTTGCTTCATATTTAATGAGTTATCTTTGCTAACCTTACACAAAATATAAAGATGAAACAGCTTATATTGTCAGGGATGTTCGTTGTATGTGGATTGTCCGTATCCCTTGCTTCTGAAAAGTGGGCTGTGGATAGCATAAACTGGCATCGTGCAGAGCAGAAAATGCAAGAGAAGGATTTTCAGGATGCAGCACTGACATATAAGGAATTGATTACGAAAGGAGATTCTTTGTTTGTGGATTATGCCGGCCGGCATGTTGAGGATATGCGTGAACAATATTCCATTGACGAGTTGGACTTACAAAACGGAATGCAGCAGAAGAAAATATGGAAATTGGTGTTTATCACCATTCTATGTCTGGTCGTTTTGTTATTCGTAGGACTTCTCTATTTGAGGAGAGCGGAGAGAAAACTTCTATTTTCCAGAGAAGAGTTGCAAAAGGCAAAAAGGCTGGCCGAAGAGTCTGTCCGTAATAAGAGCGTATTTCTTTCCAATATGAGCCATGAGATAAAAACTCCCTTAAATGCGTTGGCAGGTTTCTCTGAAATTTTGATTACTCCGGGAATTGACGATGAAGTTCGTGCGCAGTGTAATGACGTGATCAGGTTAAACTCCGATTTATTGTTGCATTTGGTAAATGACGTAGTCGATGTTTCGTGTCTGGATGTGGCAAATATGAGATTCTCCGTGGTTCCGCATGAGGTGGTGGCTTTATGCCGGAATGTGGTGGAGATGCTGAGAAATATCAAACAGACTTCTGCGGAGATGATTTTTGAGACAGAATTGTCTGCTTTGGAAATGGAAACTGATCCGTGCAGGCTCCAGCAAGTATTGATCAACCTACTGGTCAATGCCACAAAATTTACGAAGGAGGGATATATCACATTGACATTGCGGATAAATGAAGCTGGGGTACCTGAGTTTATGGTAACGGATACCGGGTGTGGAATTCCCCTTGAAAATCAAGAGGCTGTATTCAGTCGGTTCGAAAAACTCAATGAAGGCATCCAGGGTACAGGGCTGGGGCTGCCTATCTGTAAGCTGATCATTAATCGTATGGGAGGAGACATCTGGGTTGACTCCACTTATAGCAAAGGGGCCCGTTTTATTTTTACTCACCCTTTGAAACAGGAGGAAAACCGATGAAGAGACTGGTTGTTCTATTGTTTGGTTTGGTCGGTGCCGCCTTGTTTATGTCGGCTGCCAATTCGGGTGATCGTGTACTGCGTGACAGTATCTTTCATGTCTATCGGTCGATGCCTGCCGACACCACTCGGACCGTTTTTGCGAAAGAGGCTGCAATGGGACACGTTAAAGAAAGCTGGGCGTTGGAGTTACTGGATTCGGCATTGGTGTTTGCCCGGGAGATAAAAGATGTGGAGGGTGAGTTGGAACTCCAATACGGGATTTTTCGTTACTATACGTTCAGGATGGACGGTGAGAATATGGAAAAGACGTGTGCCACCCTGAGGGAAGCGTGTTATCGTTATAAGAAATATGACAACTATTTTCTGGCTTTGCATTATGTGCTCCAGTTGAAGGGATCGGAGGGGGACACGGAGTATGCCATTCTTGAATCGAGAAAGATGCGTGAAGAAGCTGTGCGTTTGCATGTCGACCGTGGAGTGTTTTTGTCATATATCACGGAGGGAAAGTCGTATGTTTTCGCGCGAAATACGGAAAAAGCAATCGAACAGTATCTGAAGGCACTTGAGATTGAAGGAACGACTTTCGGGGACAAACTCATGGTACATGGATATCTGGCGAGTTCCTATTACCTGAAAGATAAATATAAGGAGGCTCTTGGAGAATTGAAAGCACAACGGCAATTGATTGACGGAGTAATTAAGAAAAAGCCGTCTATGCTTGGAGTGTACAGATCTACTCTGTTGACCATCGAGTTGATGTATTGCAAGATTTATCTGGGCATGGTCGACGCAGATCCTTTGTGGATACATCTCAATGAAGCTGCCAAATTTTATGATGATGACTGTTTTTCGGCTACAGCAGTCAATTATCACTTTTCTTGGGCGGGATATTATTATTTAAGACAGGACTGGGAACGATGTTTCCCTGAATTTGAACGTACATTGGCTGCTTTTAAGGGTACTCAGCCTATGTATGAGATCGAGATTCGGAGAATAATGGGAGATGCCTATGTGGATGCCGGCCGATATGAAGAGGCTGCCCGGACTTATAAAACAGCGGCTGTGATGTGCGATTCTGTAAATAAAGCTACTTTGCGGATGAATGAAGAGACGGTGGAGGCCAACTATCGTATCCGGAAAGCTTTGCTTGACAAAGAATTGGGAGAGAAGCGCTTTTTGCAAGTGGCGGTAGTAGGATTGTCTCTGTTTGTTGTTTTGTTGGTGTGGGGAGTGATACGCTTGATCCGGATTCGGGGAGAGTTGGTGAAATCTCAGAAGGAAATGGCGGAATCGTATGCCGTGGTCGTAGCAACCGATAAGATGAAAGAGGTTTTTTTGCGGAACATTACAGATGAAATACGGGTTCCTCTGGATACTGTGGTGGAATTGTCTGACCGCCTGTGCCGGGAGACGAATTTGAAACAGGAAAAACAGCAGGAGTATTCTGCAACAATCAAGAAGTGTGCTTCAAAACTGATTGGCCTGATATTCAATGTGCTGGACCTTGCCCGATTAGAATCGGGAATGATGAAGTCTGTGGTAGAGGAGTATGATGTGGTTCAGTTATGTACCGATGCCAGGCTGATGGTGGAGATGCAAACCGAAAATAGAACGAAAGTTGATTTCCACACGGAACCGGATATGCTGCTGATCGATGTGGATACCAACCGGTTTATGAAAATGCTTGCTTCTGTGCTAAAATATCCCGAAGAAAGTGAGGGGCTTTTCAGGGTGAAATTCATCTTGTCCCGCCCAAGCGAGGATTATTTGCAAATTAAAGTTGTAAACAGCCCCATTTTTATGACTGCCGAAAGTGAAAAGGAGTTTGATGTTTTGCATACCATCAATCGGCTGTACTTAGAAACTTTCCAAGGTAGCTATCAGTTACTCGAAGAGAGTGGTGAGCGGATGATTATCATTACATATCCTGTGTCATGATTGCAGATGATTCGTATCCGGCATGAGAAAGCGTAATTGTTTTTGTCTTTTAGGATACGTTTTATCTTCTTGTTATGCAAATTCCCGGCGAAAACGATCTGTCGAACCATATATTTCTGTAACTTTGTCTTTAATAAACGTAGTGATAATAGATGATCTGTTATGCAATTAGCCACTATAAGATTATAAATTTTATCGCTAATTATTTGTTTGTCAATATTCTAATTTACATGATAATCTATCAAACTCAGGTGGCTTTACTATCAGATCTGAATATCTCTTTAAGAGTATGAAAAACTTGAGAGATTCCTTCTATTTACACTTAGGTAACTTGTATAATATAAACCGATAATTATGATTCAAATAGACAACGTTGTTGTGAGCCTGGATGTGCTTCGCGAGAAGTTTGTGTGCAACTTGGATGCCTGTAAAGGTGAGTGTTGCATTGAAGGTGATGCCGGGGCTCCGGTAGAACTGGAAGAGGTGGAGAAATTGGAAGAGGTGCTTCCGGTTGTTTGGGATGAACTGTCGCCCGAAGCTCGTGCGGTAATAGATAAGCAAGGCGTGGTATATACCGATCGGGACGGTGATCTGGTGACCTCCATTGTGAATGGCAAAGACTGTGTATTTACTTGTTACGATGAAAAGGGGTATTGCTATTGCGCCATCGAGAAAGCATATCGGGGAGGAAAAACAGACTTTTATAAACCGGTGTCTTGCCATCTGTATCCTATACGGGTAGGCAATTACGGACCTTATCAGGCAGTGAATTATCATCGTTGGGATGTATGTAAGGCTGCTGTATTGTTGGGTAAAAAGGAGAATGTCCCGGTCTATCGCTTCCTGAAGGAGCCGTTGATTCGTAAATTCGGTAAGGAGTGGTATGATGAACTGGAGATTGCGGTAAAAGAATTGCAGGATAGAGGGATGATATGAACAGACAGGTAAAGAAAACACTTAAGATCAGCGGCATCACGTTGGGGACAGTTCTTTTGGTGCTGCTTGTTGCCATTGCTTTTGTGATTAATTTCATCGTAACTCCGAAGAAGCTGACTCCGGTGGTGCTGGATGCTGCCAATCAGACTCTGAATGCACATCTGGATATGGAGAGCGTAGAGTTGACTTTCTTTTCAACTTTCCCACAGTTCGGATTGAAGGTGAAGAACGGCAGTTTGGTGTCTAAAGCCTTGAATGATAGTAGCTGGTGCAAGACCGATTCGTTACTGTCTTTCAAGGAATGTGTGCTGACCGTCAACCCGATAGCATATTTGACGGAAAATCGCATTGTTGTTCACAATCTTTCGTTGGAAGAGGTAGCTGTATATGCCTACCGGAATAAAGCCGGGAAAGCCAATTGGGAGGTAACCCGTGCGTCGGCCGATACGATACCGGCCGATACTGCATCGACCGATTTTAATAGTGAGATTGATATCCGGAATATAGAACTCAAACATGCCAATCTTGTTTTCGATGATCGGAATACGGATATTTACTCACGCATCGATGATGCCAATCTGAAGTTGAGGCTTTCGCTGACAAAGGGTATTTCTACTTTAGGGTTGAAATTTGACAACAAGAATATTCTTTTCTGGCAGCAGGGAGAACTGTTGGTCAATAAGATAGCTACTTCTTTACGGACAGATATTATGGTGGACAGGCAGACCGCCGTCTGGAAACTGAAGGATACGGAACTCGATGTGAATGGTATCCGGTTGGATGTAAACGGAGCTTTCCGGCGGGATACCGTGGCGAAGACAATCGGTATGGATCTGGAATATGGTTTGCATGCCCCTTCGATGGAGACGGTGTTGCGGATGATTCCGAAATCGTATGTGAAGGACACTAAAGTCTCGGCTAAAGGTGAAGTTACCGTTAGCGGTAGGGTGAGGGGTGTGTATGGTGACAAAAAGTTGCCTGCCGTTTCACTCAAGATCGGTATCAAAGAGGCTTCGGCACAATATAAGGGTTTACCATACGGTATTGATGAGGTAACGGCAGATTTTGATGCGTATGTCGACTTGATGCGTCATCAGCCTTCGTATCTAAACCTGAAAATATTCCATTTTAAAGGGGCACATACTGAAGTTTTGGCCGATGCGAAGGTAGACGATTTGCTGGATGATCCGTTGATTACTTTCCATACCAAGTCGACTGTCGACCTGGATGCACTGGCTAAAACCTTTCCATTGCAGGAAAGCGTGACAATCACGGGAAAACTGGATGCGGATATGGGGATGAAGTGCCGCCTTTCTACTTTGAAGAAGCAGGATATCGGGCGCATGAAGTTGGGAGGCAAACTTGAATTGAAAGATTTTGAATTGAAGGATACTGCCAAGGATTTCGATTTTCTAGGTAATGCCACTTTCCGTTTCCGTGATAACGAAACCTTGCAGGCGCAGATGGATGTCCGTAAACTGGTGTTGAGAAGCCGTTTTCTCTCTTCTGACATCGAACGGTTGGTTGCCAATGTTTCTTCGACTAATCCGCAGGATACCAACCGCATTGTCTCTTTGCAGTGCGATATGGAGGTCAGTAAGCTCCGTGCTTCGATGGGCGATTCTATAAAGTTATACAGTGCCCGTGCAAAAGCACAAGCTGCACTGGGGCCTCAGGAGATGGATGTAACGAAGCCGGCGATTGATTTTTCACTTCGTGCCGATTCGCTTTTCTTCAGTGCGGCAGGAACTCGCATGGCTATGAATGTGGCGGGCATCAAGATGAAGGCTGATAAGCTGAATGACTCCCTGTGGATGCCTAAAGGGATTGTTGGGTTCAATCGCTTACGCTTCCGTACGCCGGAATTCGGCTTGCCTATTCGCATGTCAAAAACAGCGGTGACGGTGGATGGCCCGAAGATTACTTTAAAGAATGCTTCTGTCCGTATCGGACGCTCCAATATGACGGCTACAGGCGATATGATGGGTGTTTACAGGGCAATGACGAAAGGAGAGAAGTTGACGGCACATTTGTCTCTTACGTCTGATCTGATCGATTGTAATCAGTTGATTAATTCTCTTTCTTTCCCCGAGGATACTACGGAAGTGCTTACCGACAGCGTACCTTCGGAGATGAAGTTGTTTGTGATTCCCCGAAATATAGATTTTGAATTGCAAACAGATCTGAAGAAGGTCATTTTTGAGAAAATGCTGTTTGAGAATGTACATGGAGCGGTAGATATTAAGAATCAGGCCATACATCTGGAAGATCTTTCAATGCGTGCCCTCGATGCCGATATGAAGGCTGTGATGGTCTATAAGGCCGGTAGTCCCCGCGGCGGATATGCCGGTTTTGATTTTAAGATCCGAAACATCAATATTGCGAAGCTGGTCGACTTTGTTCCTGCACTCGATACGATAGTGCCTATGCTTCGTTCTTTCAAGGGACGGGTTATGTTTGATGTTGCTGCCGATGCCCGTTTGGATTCGGCAATGAATATCCGTATCCCCACTTTGCGTTCGGCCATTCACATCAAAGGAGACAGTCTGGTTCTGATGGATGGTGAAACCTTTGCTGAGATCTCAAAGATGTTGATGTTTAAGAATAAAAAAGAGAATGTATTCGATAGTATCTCTGTCAATGTGACGGTACACGACGGTAATGTGACCGTCTATCCTTTCCTGGTAGAGATAGACCGTTATAAAGCTGCTGTTGGAGGTGAGCAAGGATTAGATATGAACTTTAACTATCACATCTCCATCTTGAAGTCTCCGTTGCCGTTTAAAGCGGGAGTGAATATTTCGGGCAATCTGGATAAAATGAAGTTCCGTATAGGTAAGGCCAAATATAAGGATGCGGTTACCCCTGCTGCGGTACATCGGGTGGATAGTACCCGCATGAATATGGGCAATGAGATTGTTAATCGTTTCCGACGAGTAGTATTGGGACGACAACCTCGATAAGCCCGGGAGGAATTCAAAGAAAAGCGCCGGTCCGAAGGATTTTCCTTCAGCGCCGGCGCTTCTTCGTTGTAAGATGTGAGGTTGGTGTTTATATTACGAATTATGCATCGATATTTGCATACGTTGCATTCTCTTCAATGAACTCGCGGCGTGGACCTACGTCTTCACCCATCAACATGGAGAAGATATAGTCGGCTTCTGCTGCGTTGTCGATATTAACCTGTTTCAGCATACGGTTTTCCGGATCCATAGTCGTTTCCCACAACTGCTGGGCATTCATCTCACCCAAACCTTTGTAGCGCTGTGTATGGATTGCATTTTCCGAACCGCCACCATAAGTGTCGATAAACTTCTGGCGTTGCGCATCTGTCCAGCAATACTCTTCTATTTTTCCTTTTTTGCAAAGGTAGAGCGGGGGAGTGGCAATGTACAGATAGCCATTCTGAATGATCTGTGGCATATAGCGGAAGAAGAAAGTCATGATCAGTGTGTCGATATGTGATCCATCGACGTCGGCATCGGTCATGATAATGATTTTATGATAGCGCAGCTTATCAATATTGGCAGCTTTGCTGTCTTCTTCCGTTCCGATAGTGACACCCAGTGCCGTGTATATATTGCGTATTTCTTCGCTTTCAAGCGCTTTGTGATACATGGCTTTCTCTACGTTCAGAATCTTACCGCGTAGTGGAAGAATAGCCTGAAATGCACGGTTACGACCTTGCTTAGCTGTACCGCCGGCAGAGTCTCCCTCGACGAGGAATAACTCACACTTCTGCGGGTCTTTGTCCGAGCAGTCGGCCAGTTTACCCGGAAGACCGCCACCTGACATAGGAGATTTACGCTGTACCATCTCACGCGCTTTGCGGGCGGCGTGGCGTGCAGTAGCAGCCAAAATCACTTTGTCTACAATTGCTTTAGCCTCTTTCGGGTGTTCTTCCAGATAATAGTTTAGTACTTCGCCTACCGCCTGATCGACAGCACCCATTACTTCGTTGTTTCCCAACTTAGTTTTAGTCTGTCCTTCAAATTGGGGTTCAGCTACTTTTACAGAGATCACAGCTGTCAGACCTTCACGGAAGTCATCGCCGGAGATTTCTACTTTAACTTTCTCCAGCATTTTGCTGTCTTCTGCATATTTCTTCAGTGTACGGGTCAGGGCGCGGCGGAAACCTGCCAGATGCGTACCACCTTCTATAGTATTAATGTTATTGACGTACGAATGGATATTTTCTGAAAATCCGGTATTGTACATGATAGCCACCTCGATGGGGATGTTTTGTTTCTCTGTGTTTAGATAAATCACATCGTTAATCAAGTGTTCGCGTGACGATTCGATGAAACGTACAAATTCTCTTAAACCCTCTTCCGAATAGAAAGTTTCGTGTTTGAAACTGCCGTCCTCATTCACTACGCGACGATCTGTCAGCGAGATGCGCAGACCGGCATTCAGATAAGCCAATTCACGTAAACGTGAAGCCAGAATCTTATAATCATAAATGGTTTCGGTAAAGATACTGTCATCGGGCCAGAATTGCTGTTTGGTTCCTGTGTGGTCCGCTATTCCTACTTCTTTAACGGGATAAAGCGGTTTACCGATTTCATATTCCTGCTGATAGATTTTACCGTTGCGGAATACCTGGGTAGTCATGTGTGTAGACAATGCATTCACACAGGACATACCTACACCGTGAAGACCTCCACTGGTCTTATATGCATTATTGTCAAATTTTCCGCCTGCATGCAATGTCGTATATACAAGACGTGCCGCAGAGATTCCTTTCTGATGCATCCCCACCGGAACGCCTCGTCCGTCATCCTCCACCGTAGCAGAACCGTCCTTTTCCAGTGTCACATGAATATTTTTACAAAATCCCGCCAGATGCTCATCCACTGCATTGTCCACAATCTCATAGATCAGATGGTTGAGTCCTTTTGTCGAGACACTTCCAATATACATTCCAGGTCTTTTACGTACAGCCTCCAACCCTTCCAGAACAGAAATACTGTCCGCATCATATGTATTGCTTTTTCCCATATTTTCTCTCCTAATACAAACTTCTTCCATTTGTCGCTAACGTTCAGAATATCATGTTTTCCTTCTTTTTTCAAACACTTTTTTCGAAAGTACGTTCTTATCCAATCACCTGACACAACGTCTCCGCCAGTACTTCCATGGCATTTTTCATCTCCTGCACCGTATTGGTCTGGGCTCCTGCCTCGATCAGAAGAGATTTGGGAAGCAGATGCAGATTATAGCGGTACGCACGCAGATAAATGTGTCTGGCAAATCCGGGAAACATCCTCTCAGATGCCAGTTCCATCTGAAGAGAAAAGGCAAGATTATCCTGAATGTACGGATTTGGCAGATAGGTGATATCTCCGTTTGCCCGTGTTCTGCTCAGTCCGTTAAAATACATGATCTTCGCTGTCGGCTTTCCATTCACCTCGGTCACAAGATGTGTCCCCTCTGCCACACCATCTCTGTGCAGATCAATGGCTACCTCAATGGTCGGATTTGCTTCCAGAATCGGGCGCACACCTTCCTCTGCATACTCATACGCGTTGCTTCTGTCCAACTGTCCGTTGATGA
>ENA-ORRZ01001722-ORRZ01001722.1-human-gut-metagenome-genome-assembly--contig:-NODE-1722-length-12940-cov-3.308886_pt1 | contig 12940 bp, 7 predicted proteins | sample MGYA00242185_ERZ509152 | MGnify/ENA primary metagenome ERZ509152 (study PRJEB26280, sample SAMEA2338668) | human gut metagenome | biome: human gut; feature: human-associated habitat; material: faeces... | reverse complement strand
CCGCCGCGCTGCATATGGCCGGGAACCGTAACCCTAACCTCGCTGCCGATGACTTCCTGTATCTTGGCCCCGATTTCATAGGCCACAGACGGATATACCACTCCGCTTTTCTTCTTTTCCTTCAGTTCCTTCTTGCTCATCTTGGCATCTTCCCTGGAAATGGCGCCCTCGGCCACTGCCAGGATGGAGAATCGCTTGCCTGCCTTGGACCGCTTGGTCAGGGCATCGCACACAATATTGATATCATATGGTATCTCCGGAAGAAGTATAATGTCCGCCCCGCCTGCAAGACCTGCATACAGGGTCAGCCAGCCCACCTTATGTCCCATAACCTCCACGATGAATACACGCGAGTGCGAAAATGCGGTGGAATGGATGGAATCAATAACCGTGGACGCGATATCAATCGCGGACTGAAAACCGAATGTCAGCTCGGTGCCCCACAGATCGTTGTCGATCGTCTTGGGAATGCCGATAAAGCGGATCGGGCTTTTGATCTGCGCCGCATAGCGGGAAAGCTTGCTGACGGTGTCCATCGAGTCGTTGCCGCCGATGTAAAAGAAATAGCCGATGTCCAGCCGCTCCAGTTTTTCAAAGAGGACGCGGTAGAAGCTGTCGGAGAGGTTCTCAGGGAGTTTAAAACGGCAGGAACCCAGATACGCCGCCGGAGTCAGGCGAAGAAGTTCCAGATCGTCATCGGAGAGTGTTTCTGAAAGGTTCATATAAGAATCCGCGAGAAAGCCCTCGATTCCATTTATCATACCGTAGACGCAGCCAACCGCATCGCTGTGGCGCGCACCTTCGCAGATAACACCGTAAAGGCTCCCGTTGATAACCGCGGTCGGTCCGCCGGACTGTCCGACTAAGATGTTTTTCTTGTTCATAAGGTAAATCTCCTTTTTGTGAGGTAAGTACAAGGTTTATGATATAAAAAGTTTCAAATCAATATAAAAATGTACATAAAATGATTTGCTGGAGTTGTATTTTTCATAGAGATAAAAATAAATTAAAAAGTACAACTCAAAACGTATCTATTGTAACGGAAAGAGAGGAAGAAAGCAAGGGAAAAAGGTATGTATGATAAATAATATGAAAACCGGATACTCGGAAGCAGATAAAAGGCGTATAAAAATTTGGAGATTGATGTATAGAATAACAGAAACGGGTCATACTGTTAGTATCACAAAAGAGAAATTTTTGAATACTTATCCTCCCCTTTTTAATACCCTGTTCGTTGGCTTTGTGCAGCGGACGGGGTGTTTTTTTGTTTCATAGGAAATTACCGAAAAGCCTTTTTTAACAGGAAAACCGCGAATTTTAACCCAGATTAGCGTGCAGAGAAATGGAAGCTGCCGCTCAATCATCTATTTTTGATAATGATTTTGCAACAGCCTCTTTGTTCTTGTGATTAAAAGTATTTCCGATTCCCCCACAAATTTGCCTTTTTCAGATCCAGATACTCATTGTAGGCTTTTTCCAGGATCTGTTTTTCGTTGGAAAATTTCAGAAGATGGTAGGCTTCGTAAAATTTGTAGTAGCCGGAATCGACGAAGTATTCTTCGCGCTGCGGCTTGCTGTAGTAGCTGTCCGCCATCATCAGATACCAGTGCACGGTCTTTTCGATGGTATCCTGAGGGGTGTTGAAGGTGTACTGGCTTTTGCCAATGTACTTGATGATGGAGGCGGCGACGCCAGTCTCCTCATGAACCTCCCGGAGGGCGGTCTGCTTGAAGTCTTCGCCCGGTTCTACGGTTCCCTTGGGAAGAACCCAGCCTTCGTATTTGTTCCGGTAGTTTTTGTAAAGAACGAGTAATTTTCCCCGAAATATAACCACACCGCCGCAGCTCGTTGCTTCGATCATCTGCAATCCCTCCTGTCCTGGTGTGTGCATGGAAGTTGATTCGTGGCGTATATCCGTGTGCCGGGAACCAGCTTTATGCATATGATTTAAACTGGTTTTAGTATACCGCGTTTTGCATGATTATGCAAGATTGGAAAGTCACATAAGGCATCATGAGAAAATCCTGTTACAGTTTGCACAATGTGTGAACTGTAAAAAAACATAAGAAAGATATAAGAAACATAAGAAAGAAAATCTGGTATGATGAAGATGGAAATAGCTCATATTACAAAAGAATGCAGGCATATGTGCAGCGGAACCTAAAAAATACACAGAATTTGGATGATAGAATTACGAAAAAAAGACAGGAGGCAGGAAAATGGCACAGACAGAACAGAAGAATCAGAATGTAAAAAAACAGTTTGAGGAGCTGCAGTCTCTTTTGGAGCGGGCGATGGCGCTTCAGACGTCGATGGTTTTGTTTGAGTGGGATGATGAGACGCTGGCACCGAAGGGTGCAGCAGAGCATACCGCGCGGGTGATAGGTTCACTTTCGGAGCAGTATCAGGAGATTCTGGCGTCAATGCGTTTTAAGGAGCTGCTGGATGCCTGCCAGAAGGCAGAAAAAGAGAATGCGGGCGTATTTGATGAGGTGCAGTCGGCAATTCTCCGGGAAGCAGCCGAGGAGCAGGAGCGGCTTTCTTGCATTCCGCCGGAGGAATACCGTGCGCATGCAGAACTTACGGCGCGTGCGACGGGAATCTGGACGCGTGCGCGAGAGAAAAATGATTTTGCTTCATTTGCCCCTGTTTTGAAGGAGATTATTTCCTATCAGAAGAAATTTGCGGCGTACCGGGCAAAGCCGGGACAGAAGCTTTACGATGTGATGCTGGATACCTACGAAAAAGGTTTTAATATGGAGATGTTAGATCCATTTTTTGAGCTGATGAAAGGGAAAATCGTGCCGCTTTTGAAAGAATCGGCAGAGCGCTCGAAGACGGTTCCGGACGCCTTTTTATCCGCAGATTATCCGGAGGCGGCGCAGGCAGAGGCGGCGCGTTTCCTAGCAGAATATGAGGGCTTTGATTTTGACCGGGGAGTACTGGCACTCAGCGCCCATCCGTTTACGACGAATCTGCACAATCATGATGTACGGATCACGACGCATTATCAGAAACGGATTGATTCTTCGATTTTTTCCGTGCTGCATGAGACGGGACATGCTATCTATGAATTTGGCATCCGGGATGACCTGACACAGACGCTGGTGGGGCAGGGAACTTCGATGGGAATGCATGAATGCCAGTCCCGTTTCTTTGAAAATATCGTGGGACGCAGCCATGCATTCTGGAAACCGATTTATGGAAAAGTGGCGCAGATGTTTGGAAGCCCGCTGACGGAGACGAGTCTGGAGGATTTTCTGGCGGCGGTTAATAGAACCGTTCCGGGGCTGATCCGGACGGAAGCGGATGAGCTTTCTTATCCGCTGCATGTGCTGGTGCGCTATGAAATTGAGAAAATGCTGATTGAGGAGGATCTGGAGGTGGAGAAACTGCCGCAGATCTGGAATGATAAGTATGAAGAATACCTGGGAGTACGCCCATCCACGGATCGGGAGGGCGTACTGCAGGATATTCACTGGTCACAGGGATCGATCGGCTATTTTCCGTCCTATGCATTAGGAAATGCCTTTGGCGCGCAGATTTATCACCAGATGAAGAAGGAATTGCCGGTAGAAAAACTACTGGAGGCTGGAAACCTGGGAGAAATCCGCGAATATCTGCGGAAAAATATTCACCAGTATGGCAAATTGAAGGACAGCCGTCAGATCCTGCGCGATATGACGGGGGAAGATTTTAATCCGTCATATTATGTGGCATATCTGGAAGAGAAGTATGGACGGCCGGAGAAAGTGCAGTAAGGCGGTCGATCTGTTCTTTCTTGAATTCCAGAGAGGAATGAAAATAGTATTCAAGCGTGACTTTCAAATCGGAGTGTCCCAGAATTTCGCTGAGCGTTTTGGGATCCATGCCATTTGTGATACAGCGGGTGGCAAACGTGTGCCGGATTGCATGAAAATTCAGATAGCGCAGTCCGGCTTGTGATAGAATGCGCTGGTAGTGATTCTGGAAAGTTCGCGGATCCATCGGGGAGCTGGCAGATTGTGACAGCAGAAAATAATCCGGGTGTTCCGGATGAGAATATGGCTGTAGGATCGGCAGAAGGAAAGCGGGCAGGGGAACCAAACGGTTGGAGGAGATGCTTTTGGGACCGGATAAAATGAGTTCTGATTTATGGGTTGTGTCAAGGCGCGTCAGGCGCTGTACCGTGTGTCGGACATGGAGATAGCGATCGGAAAAATGAATATTTTCCCAACGCAGGGCGCAGAGTTCTCCAACCCGCAGCCCTGTATAGAGTCCCAGATAGATGACGGCTTCGGAGACTCCTGTATGGGCAGTTAGATAGTGTTCGAGCTGTTCCTGTTCCTGAAGGGTAAAAACAGGTACTTCAGGGCGCTTTTTTGGAAGACGGGGCGGGAGATAGAGAATGCCGTTTGTCTGCCCGGTTTCATAGGAAAGACGCAGAATGGAGTTGACGAGCAGAAGAATACAGCGGATAGTTCCGTTCCCAAGCGGATGCAGGGAATCCGGGGATAAAAGGGAATTGCGGAATGTCTGAAGCATAGGCAGATCGACCTCTGTAAGCTGGATGGATCTAAAATAAGGGGAGATATAACGGTCTGCCAGATGCCGGTATTTCACATAGGTAGACAGGGCTCGCGCCTGTTTCTGCTTTTCCAGCCAGATGGAAAGAAGGTCGTTAAAGTACATTGTTTCGTTTTTCATGATGAAACCTCCTGTATAAAAAATAGTTGTCGTGGACAATCGTTATTTTACAGGTAGATATGCAGAAGAAATATGTGACTGCTTATAGCGGATGGTTTTGGAATGAGATGTGTCTATATGATGACTGACGAAAATATTACAGCAAATGCTGACAAGAAGATTCTTTTTTGGTATAATGAGACAGAATATGTACATGACTGAGAAGAAAGTCTATATCGAAGGTGCCGGTCAGGCGCTATTTAGGGATAAACGACATATTTTATAGAAGATTCTATTTTGAAGAATCAATAGATTTATCATATTCTTGAGATAGAGATACGAAGGCGGGAGTGTCTGAGGCGGTATGATGGCAGCGGCTCGCTTGGTTGAAAAAGGAGGAATAATTGTATGTGTGGTATCGTAGGATATACAGGAGACCAGCAGGCGGCTCCGATCTTATTAGCGGGTCTGGAGAAGCTTGAATATCGTGGATACGATTCAGCAGGTCTGGCAGTCAGAGACGGAGAACGTGTACCGGAGGTTGTAAAGGCGAAGGGACGTCTGCGCGCGCTGGCAGAGAAAACAGACAATGGACGCGCAATGCGGGGCAACTGCGGTATCGGTCATACCCGCTGGGCGACACACGGGGAGCCGTCTGAGAACAATGCACATCCGCACTGCACGGATGACCGCAGCGTGGTAGCGGTTCACAATGGTATTATCGAAAACTATCAGGAAATTCGCGAAAAACTGATTAAAAATGGATATACGTTTTATTCAGATACTGATACAGAGGTGGCTGTAAAGCTGATCGATCATTATTATAAGAAATACAACGAGGGACCGCTCGATGCGATGGCGCGTGCGATGATGCGTATCCGTGGCACGTATGCATTGGCGGTTATGTTTAAGGATTATCCGGAGGAGATCTTTGTAGCCCGTCAGGATAACCCGATGATCATCGGAGTAGGCGAGGGTGAATCCTTTATCGCGTCGGATGTTCCGCCCCTGCTTCCATATACCCGCAAGGTATACTATATCGGCAATCAGGAATTGGGACGCTTACATAAGGGAGAGGTTACTTTCTATAATATTGATCAGGAAGAGATTCAGAAAGAACTTGTGACGATTGAGTGGGATGCAGAAGCTGCTGAAAAGGGAGGTTATGAGCATTTCATGATTAAGGAGATCCATGAACAGCCGCGTGCGGTTCGGGATACATTAAATTCAGTCATCCGCGATGGTCATATTGACCTGACCGAGGCGGGACTTTCCGATGATGTCATTCGTTCGTTAAAGCGTATTTATATCGTAGCGTGTGGTTCTGCTTACCATGCAGGCGTGGCAGCGCAGTATGTGATCGAAGATCTGGCGCGTATTCCGGTCCGCGTCGAGCTGGCTTCCGAGTTCCGTTACCGGAACCCGATTCTGGAAGAGAACAGCCTGGTTATCATCATCAGCCAGTCGGGCGAGACAGCCGACAGCCTGGCAGCCCTGCGTCTGGCAAAGAGCCAGGGCGTTCCTACGATGGCGATTGTCAATGTGGTAGGTTCCACGATTGCGCGTGAGGCAGATCATATTTTCTACACACTGGCAGGGCCGGAGATTGCGGTGGCGACCACCAAGGCATATAGCACACAGCTGGTTGCCGGGTATCTTCTGGGCGTACAGTTCGCCCATGTGCGCGGTACGATCACAGAAGAAAAATATGAAGAACTTCTTGCAGCCCTGCAGGAACTGCCGGATCAGATCACAAAGCTGCTCGAAGATGACAAAGAACGCATCCAGTGGTTCGCCGCGAAATATGCCAATGCAAAAGACGTGTTCTTCATCGGCCGCGGCATCGACTACGCAGTCAGCCGGGAAGGCAGCCTGAAATTAAAAGAGATCAGCTACATCCATTCCGAAGCATATGCAGCCGGAGAATTAAAACACGGAACCATCAGCCTGATTGAGGATGGTATCCTCGTAGTCAGCATCCTGACCCAGGAAGCCCTGTATGAGAAGATGATCAGCAACATGGTAGAAGTAAAATGCCGCGGCGCCTACCTCATGGGACTCACAACTGCAGGCAACTACAATATTGAAGACACCGTCGATTTCGCAGTCTATATACCGAAGACTGACGAGCACTTCACACCGAGCTTAGCGGTTGTGCCGCTGCAGCTGCTGGGATATTATGTAAGTGTATCGAAGGGACTGGATGTAGATAAGCCTAGAAACCTGGCGAAGAGTGTTACGGTAGAGTAATAGAGCTTTTTATGGTGTTGTTATAGATCTAGAAAAAGTAATATAAATGGAAAGAAAAGACAAGGTTTGCAAAAAGGCATAAAATGTCAGACGCAGACCTTGTTTTTTGCTTGAAACTAAACAGAAAAAGAGAGTCCTCCGTGTGATTTTGCAATCACGCGGAGGACTCTCTTTTTCGTCTCGTATGCGATTTTTTTATCGTCCTTATTTTTTCTCCACTCCATGCTCACTCATCAAAGACTTCATCACGTAAGCATAGATCTCCTGGCTTCGATCTTTCCAATGATTGCACATGATCTCCGCCTGCTCCTTATCCGGAACGGAGATATCGAGATTGACAAGAACGGCTTTTCCTTCCCGCACCTCGCAGTGAACGATGTAGTCCTGATTGGTCGATTTATAGAAATCGGAGATCAGTCCTACCTCGTTTCGCATGCGGAAGCGGTTCTGTTTCAGGTATTCATCCATGTCGCTGACGATGGCAGGAGAGATGTTTTTGCCGAAAAATTCCAGCGTTTCCTCGCCCTCCTTAGTGATCTCATAGCGGGAGCTGTTCCGCATCGTCTCCTTTTTTACCAGGCCTGCATCCAGAAGCTCGTTCAAAGCCTGTTGGAGTGTGAAATACGTGGTGTACTCACGATCCAGGAAAAAATTGGAGAGCTGCGCGTTGGTCAGCGGAAAATTGACCTGGTGCAGCATATAGAGATTCATCAGTTTGTAAAGTGTCATCGGTTCAGCCAGCATGGAAAAACTCCTTTATTATTATTTCGTAACTGTGTAAATTTTGTGCGGTTCTTACGGTAAATGCGAGAATCGCTTGAATTGTTACGTTTATTTCTTAATGTGTTCCTTCACAGCCTTGGAAACAGCGTCAGCTACACGCGGATCAAATGCTGCCGGAAGAATGTTCTCGTCGCTCAATTCGCTGTCATCAACCAGAGCAGCAATTGCGTTGGCAGCAGCCAGTTTCATTTCTTCGGTGATAGCGGTTGCGCGTCCTTCCAGAGCGCCGCGGAAGATGCCTGGGAAGATGAGAACGTTGTTGACCTGGTTCGGGAAATCGGAACGTCCGGTTCCTACGACTCTTGCACCAGCAGCTTTTGCCAGATCCGGCATGATTTCCGGAACCGGGTTTGCCATTGCGAAGAGAATGGAATCCTTATTCATGGAAGCAACCATCTCCTGGGAAACGATGCCCGGAGCAGACACCCCTACGAAGATGTCAGCGCCTTTTAATGCATCGGCAAGTGTGCCCGTCTTGTGCTCTAAGTTGGTAACTTCGACCATCTTTTCCTGCATCCAGTTAAGCCCTTCCATGCCCTTGCAGAGCATACCGGTCTTATCACACATGGTAATATGCGGGAATCCGTAGTTTAAGAGCAGTTTGGTGATGGCAACGCCTGCGCTTCCGGCGCCGTTGACAACGACGCGGCAGTCTTCCTTCTTCTTGCCGGTTACTTTCAGGGCGTTGATGATACCTGCCAGTACGACGATGGCGGTTCCGTGCTGATCATCGTGGAAAACCGGGATGTTTAACAGTGTCTTTAAACGTTCTTCGATCTCAAAGCAGCGCGGCGCGGAGATGTCCTCCAGGTTGATACCGCCGAATGCCGGGGCAATGCGGACAACTGTCTCGATGATTTCCTCGGTGTCCTGTGTGTCGAGGCAGATCGGGAATGCATTGATGCCGCCAAACTCTTTAAACAGAACGGCTTTTCCTTCCATAACCGGCATAGCTGCTAACGGTCCGATATTGCCAAGCCCCAGAACAGCGCTTCCATCGGAGACAACGGCTACAGTGTTGGACTTGATGGTGTAGCGGTATGCGGCCTCCGGATCTTCTGCAATGACCTTACATGGTTCTGCAACGCCTGGTGTGTATGCCAGAGCCAGATCCTCTCTGGTTTTTACCTGTACTTTGGAGACGGTATCGAGCTTGCCGTTCCATTTTTCATGAAGTTCGAGTGCTTTTTCATTGATCGTCATGGTTTTTATCCTTTCGAATGCTTTCATTTTATTCTTACATTATAATAGCAATTTTGACATTCTAAATCAAGATGCAGATTTTCGAATGCAGGAAGGGCAGTACCATGTTACTGTACACACACAGTACCACTTATTTATAATACTTATACCTATCATATAGCATAGCATATAAATGAAGTCCGTAAATGTCATTTTTATGCATAAAACACGTTTTTATACAAAAATTATTCATAAAAATGCAAAAAAAGTATTGCATAATTAGGATCAAGGAGGTATAATCTGGGTAATTTCACGTGAGGCATATAAATCTGCCGGTCTTAGTTGACTGGACGGACAAAGAAAAAAGCATCACGCAGGCAAATGATTGGAGGAAATGAAAAATGGCTAAGAAATATAATAAAATTGTTCTTGCATATTCAGGCGGTCTGGACACATCGGTTTTAATCCCGTGGCTGAAAGAAAACTATGGCTGTGAGGTTATCGCAGTTTCCGCTGACGTAGGTCAGGGTGCGGAGCTGGATGGTCTGGAAGAGAAGGCATTAAAGACAGGTGCTTCCAAGCTGTACATCGAGGATCTGAAGAAAGAGTTCGTAGATGAGTACATCATCCCGACCATGAAGGCTGGCGCTACTTATGAGCATTACCTGTTAGGTACTTCCTTCGCTCGTCCGATTATCGCTAAGAGAATCGTTGAAATTGCGAAGAAAGAGGGCGCAGACGCTATCTGCCACGGCTGTACCGGTAAAGGAAACGATCAGGTTCGTTTCGAACTGGCTATCAAGGCATTTGCTCCGCAGATGGATGTTATCGCTCCGTGGCGTTTTTGGGAACTGAATTCCCGTGAAAAAGAGATCGAGTACGCAGAGGCTCACAACATTCCGTTAAAGATTACGAAAGAGACCAACTACTCCAAGGATAAGAACCTGTGGCATCTGTCCCATGAGGGTCTGGATCTGGAGGATCCGGCAAACGAGGCTCCGATCAACAAACCTGGATTCCTTGAGTTAGGCGTATCTCCGGAGAATGCACCGGATAAAGCTACTTATGTAACCATCCACTTCGAGAAAGGTGTTCCGACCAGTGTAAACGGCGAGGAGATGGATGCAGAGAAGGTAATCGAGGTTCTGAACAAGGTAGGCGGTGAGAACGGCTGCGGACTTCTGGATATTGTAGAGAACCGTCTGGTTGGCATGAAGAGCCGTGGTGTATATGAGACTCCTGGTGGAGCTATCCTTTACAAGGCTCATGAGAAACTGGAAGAAATCACTCTGGACAAAGAGACACAGCACTACAAACAGCAGCTGGCTCTCAAGTTCGCTGAGTTAGTATACAATGGTCAGTGGTACACACCGCTGCGCAAAGCAATGAGCGCGTTTGTTGATTCCACACAGGAGACCGTAACCGGTGATGTAAAACTGAAACTTTACAAGGGCAACATCATTCCGGCATCTGTTACATCTCCATACACCCTGTATTCCGCAGGCATGGCTACATTTGATGAGGATGACTGCTACAACCAGGCAGATTCCGCTGGATTCATCAACCTGTTCGGACTTCCGATCAAGGTTCGCGCCCTGAACGACGAAGTTCTGGCAGCAAAGACCGGCGAGCATTTTCCGAGCGTAGAATAATTTAGGAAAATAATAAATAATCTGCAGGCGACAAGCCCGCAGCCGATGGTGACCATTGGTTTTCCGGTATCTGCCGGTTCCAATGGTCGCATTGGTTCTAAATCAGAGAATAAAAAGGAGTTTACACTTATGGCAAAGTTATGGGCAGGACGATTCGGAAAAGAGACAGATCTGGAGGTAAATGATTTCAACTCATCGATTTCCTTTGATTGTCGTCTTTATAAGGAAGATATCACAGGCTCCATGGCCCATGCGGCTATGCTGGGCAAGCAGGGTATCATTGCGAAGGAAGAATCAGACAAGATTATCGAAGGACTGAAAGGTATCTTAGCGGATATTGAGGCAGGTAAGATTCATTTCTCACAGGATTATGAGGATATTCATATGAATGTAGAGCAGATTCTGACCGAGCGCATCGGCGATGCCGGAAAACGTCTTCACACGGCGAGATCCAGAAATGATCAGGTTGCACTGGATATGCGTCTTTACGTGAAGAAAGAGATCGTGGCGATCAAAAAGGAAATTCTCGATTTCATGGAAGCACTCTGCGAGAGCGCAAAGAACAATCTGGAAACTGTTATGCCGGGTTATACACATCTGCAGCGTGCACAGCCGGTTACATTTGGACATTATATGATGGCATATGCCAATATGATGCGCCGTGATGTAATCCGTCTGGAAAACTGCTTAGAGGGCATGGATGATATGCCGCTCGGATCCGGCGCGCTGGCTTCCACGACTTATCCGATCGACCGTGATTTTGTACGCCAGCAGCTTGGATTTGCCAGAGTGACCAACAACTCCTTAGACGGTGTTTCCGACCGTGATTACTGCGTAGAGTTGACGGCAGCGTTATCCATTCTGATGATGCATCTGTCCCGTTTCTCTGAGGAGATTATTTCCTGGTGCTCCTGGGAGTTCAAGTTTGTAGAGCTGGATGACGCATTTTCAACCGGTTCCTCCATCATGCCGCAGAAGAAGAATCCGGATGTCTGCGAGCTGGTCCGCGGCAAGACAGGACGTGTCTACGGCGATTTATTTACTCTTCTTACAATGTTAAAGGGCATTCCGCTGGCATACAACAAAGATATGCAGGAAGACAAAGAGGCTGTCTTTGATGCGATTGACACCGTAAAACAGTGTCTGCGTGTGCTGACACCGATGTTCTCTACGATGCAGATTCTGAAAGACAATATGAAGAAAGCCGCTCTGAAGGGCTTTATCAATGCAACGGACTGTGCAGATTACCTGACCAAGAAGGGAATGCCGTTCCGTGATGCATACAAGACAGTCGGACAGCTGGTTGCACAGTGTGTACGTGAGGACAAGTCTTTAGCCGATCTGACTCTGGAAGAGTACAAGACGCATTCGGATGCCTTTGAGAATGACGTATATGAAGCGATAGACTTAAAGACCTGTGTACGTGGACGTAAGGTGATTGGTGGACCGGCTCCGGAGGAAGTAACCCGTCAGATTTTGGTGATTGAGAAGTTTGTGAGCGAGCACGAAACGGTTTAGTGCATTCTGGTCAGCGCCGGATGCGGATGGTGATGGCTGCGTAAGCAATGACGGGCGTTGGAAATGTGACATAAGAAAGACGGATAGGAAACGGGGGACGAACAATGGCGAAACCGAAGATTTATATAGACGGAAAAGAAGGAACAACCGGACTGCAGATTTATGATCGTCTGGCCGGGAGAGAGGATATCGAACTGCTTCTGATTGATGAAGAAAAGCGGAAAGACAGTGAAGAACGGCGGAAACTGATTCACGCAGCAGATATTGTATTCTTGTGTCTGCCGGATATGGCGGCGATCGATGCGGTTGCGCTGGCAGAAGGTTCCAAGGCACGTATCATCGATGCCTCTACCGCACACCGGACGGCAGCCGGATGGACGTATGGTATGGCAGAGCTTTCGAATGCACATCGCGAGGCAATTCAGAAATCGAACCGCGTAGCGAATCCAGGCTGTCATGCGACCGGATTTATCACTTCAACGTATCCGCTGGTTGCACAGGGCGTGATTCCGAAGGATTATCCGATGACGGTATTTTCGCTGACTGGCTATTCGGGCGGCGGCAAAAAGATGATTGCCGAGTATGAATCCCCAGAGAAGCCGCAGAGTTATTTTGCACCCCGTATCTATGGCCTGACTCTGAAACATAAACATCTGCCGGAAATGCAGAAAATCTGCGGACTGGACTTCCCGCCGGTATTCAGTCCGATCGTGGATGATTACTATAAAGGAATGGCCGTCACGATTCAGCTTCAGAACCGTCTGCTTCCGGGGAAGCCGACCGCGGAAGATATCTACGAGAAGCTGGCTGGCTGGTATGACGGACAGAAGCTCATTAAGGTACATCCGTTTGGATATGACGGTATGATCGCGGCGGCAGATATGGCAGGG
>ENA-ORRZ01001697-ORRZ01001697.1-human-gut-metagenome-genome-assembly--contig:-NODE-1697-length-13095-cov-2.606825_pt1 | contig 13095 bp, 6 predicted proteins | sample MGYA00242185_ERZ509152 | MGnify/ENA primary metagenome ERZ509152 (study PRJEB26280, sample SAMEA2338668) | human gut metagenome | biome: human gut; feature: human-associated habitat; material: faeces... | reverse complement strand
TTGGTGGGCGTATCTTATTTATTCTTTATGTCTGCTTATGATAGCCGCCATGCTGGTACGTTCGTTCATTGTCCGTACCAAACGGAAAAAGCAGGAACTGCTGAATGAAATAGAGAAACGCCATCAAAAGAATGTATTCGAGTCGAAACTTCGTTTCTTCACTAATATAGCTCACGAGTTCTGTACCCCGTTGACTCTTATCTACGGTCCTTGCGGGCGTATCCTTTCATCAAAAGGACTCAGTAAATTCGTAGTCGATTATGTTCAGATGATTCAGACGAACGCGGAACGTTTGAATAACCTGATTCATGAACTGATCGAATTCCGCCGTATCGAAACCGGAAACCGGGAAGTGAGGATCGAAGCCCTGAATGTATCTTCCTTAATGAAAAATACGGCAAAAACCTTTGTCGATATGGCTAAATCCCGGAATATCACGTTCCTGAGCAAGATACCCGAGCAAGTTTCCTGGAACTCAGACAAAGGTTTTCTGAATACTATTATTATCAATCTGATATCCAATGCCTTCAAGTATACTCCGGATGGGAAAAGTATCAAAATAGAAGTGGATACCAACGATGAAAACCTGCTGGTTCTCCGGGTTGCCAATGAGGGAAGTACGATTAAAGAAGAAGACTTTCAATATGTTTTCAACCGTTATGCTATCCTGGATAGCTTTGAAAATCAGGATGAAAAGAACTTCTCCCGTAATGGGCTGGGACTTGCCATTTCCTACAATATGGCGAAATTGCTGAATGGCACGCTGAAGGTGGAAAATACGCCTGACGGCTGGGTATTGTTTACTTTATCATTGCCTCCGCTGGAAGTGACTACCGGCGTATCGTCTTCTAAACGAATCACTTCGGAATACATTCCAAAAATAGAGTCGCAACTGGTGCTGAAACTTCCTCACTATGAATTTGACAAGATGCGGCCTACATTGCTGGTGATTGATGATGAACTGGAAATGTTGTGGTTCATCGGGGAAATCTTCTCTAACGATTTTAATGTGGTCACCCTGCAGGAGCCGGAACGGGTGGAGCAGGTATTGAATGAAGTTTATCCGAATGTGATCATTTGCGATATCATGATGCCGGGAATTGGCGGTATCGAGTTGACGAAACGGATTAAGTCGGTGAAGGAAACGTCACATATACCTATTATTATGGTTTCCGGCCGGCATGAAATGGAACAGCAGATGGCTGCACTTTCTGCAGGAGCCGAGATGTATATCACCAAACCGTTTAATGCCGAATATCTCCGTATCTCTGTTTGTCAGATGTTGGAACGTAAGGAAGTACTGAAAGATTATTTCAGTTCAGCAATCAGCTCTTTTGAAAAGACAGATGGTAAACTGACACATAAGGAATCGAAAAAGTTCCAGCAATCTGTTCTGAAGATTATCAATGACCATATTCAGGAGAAGGAACTGACTCCCCGTTTCATAGCCGATCATTTGGCTATCAGCGTTCGCAGCCTTTACCGGAAAATGGAGGAGATGGGGGAAGAAAGTCCTACGATTATGATTAAGGAGTGTCGTTTGCATGTAGCGAAAGATTTGCTGCTGAAAACGAAAAAGACGATTGATGAAATTGTATTTGAAGCCGGATTCTCTAATAAGGTCACTTTCTTTAAAGTATTCCGTGAAAAGTACGGATGCACGCCAAAAGAATTCCGGACCAAACACTTGGAAGAAGTGCAATAATTATTGGAGTGGTATGGCAGCAATTAGATTTTTTTCGAATGAAAATTCGAAAAAAATAATACTGAGTAATTGGAGGATTTTTCTCTTTATCCCTACCAGTAGCAGTTTTAATTTATGAAATAGAAAGATATGATAGTGTCGAATTTAGTTTATATATGAGTAAATGTCTATGCCAAAGAAGTAAAAAAGGAAGTTCGTTCTCCAGTTATTGTTTTCTTGATTTTTATCTTGATTTTAATAGCGCGGAATTTAATCTTTAAGGAGAACTGGAATACTATTAAATCATGCCAAAATAGTAAATATCCCTGCCGTATAATATAAAACACAAAGAAGAAAAACTAAAAATCTTGGCAAACACATTAATTTTGCTGGTGCATTAAAAAGGTCAGAATAATATAATATGTTTAACTAAATATCTCATGAAACTATGAATCAACAACACGATCCTCCACCTGTTTTTTAAGTATGTAATGATCCCTTTTTACTTTTTATTTTATTTTGTTTGAATTAAATTTAATATCTTATGAAATCTAATTTATTTATGAGGCGAAAGCTTGAAATCGGACTATCTTTATTAATCGGAACGTCCGTTTTTGGGGGATGCAATAATGACTTGGCTCCGATACGCCAAAGTCAGACTTTTCCTCCCAATTTGAATGCACCAACTGTTTTTGAGAGTTTCTCTCCTGATAGTGGTGGCGTAAAGACTCAATTAATTATTCGTGGACAGAATTTTGGTACGGATACTGCCTATCTGAAAGTGACTGTTAATAATAAGCGTGCTGCTATTGTAGGAGTAGCGGATGATGTGATTTACGCTATTGTTCCTGCGCGTGCTGATACTGGTTATGTTCGTTTATTTGTGGGCAAAGATGATAATGTCGAAGAATATGCTTCCCAAACAAAATTTATTTATCAGTTTAAACGTAATGTAACAACTTTGATGGGTAGACAAGGGCAAAGTGGGCGTGATGACGGACCATATGCTGAATGTAAACTACAACGTCCTTGGTTTGCTTTGGCGGATAAAGATGGTGCTTTGTTTTTTATTGATGAGGGGCGTGGACAAAATAAAAATGGTGCTTTGCGCCGTGCTCAGGAAGGCTGGGTGGAAACTTTGGTACAAAATTCGAGTGGTCCGTTCCAAAGTCCTACCTGTCTTGCGTTTAATCCCAAGCAGGACACTCTTTATATTTCTAATATGTCCTACGGAAGTGATATAAAAACTAGTTTTAACATACTATATGTAACACGTGAAGGTGGTTTTATGGATGTGAAAGGGCTATGTAAGTTTGAAAAAGCAGAAACGCAAGGTTTAGCTGTGCACCCACAGACTGGTGAAATTTTCTTTTGTAATAAATCTGGTGGATATATTTATCGCTTTAATGGTCCCGATTATGAGGATTATGAACCATTATTCCAAATAAACAGAGCAGATAAAATAGATACTCGTATGGTTTTTAATCCCGAAGGTACGGCTTTATTCGTGGTAGTTTGTAACAGACATTGTATCTATAAAGTTCCTTATAATGCATTGACTCATACTTTTGGTGAGCCTGAACTATTCGCAGGTGGCTGGGATGAATCCGGTTATGTCAATGGTAGTGGGGTGACTGCTCGTTTCGATAATCCGAGACAACCTGCTTTTGATCAGGATGGGAATATGTTTGTCCCTGAATATGGACGACATACCATTCGTAAAATTACTCCAACAGGTGAGGTGTCTTTGTATGCTGGATTACCTGGTCAAGCGGGATTTACGGATGGTCTTCCAGAGAAGGCTAGATTTAATAAGCCTGAATGTGTGACAGTTTATTTAGATAATTCACTATATGTAGCCGATAGAGATAACCATCTTATTCGTCGTGTAACAGTGGAATAATAATGTATAAAAAGATATATTCATGAAAAATACACAGAAATATTTCATATTACTTTTGATGTTGATATTACTTGTTCCAAGCAATATATGGGGACAAGAAACAAAAAAGGAAATTATAGTCAAAGGTGTAGTGGAAGATGATTTAGGGCCGATAATTGGTGCGTCAGTCGTTGCTAAAAACCAGGCAGGTGTGGGAGTAATCACAAATACTGAAGGTAAGTTTTCTTTAAAAGTGGGACCTTATGATGTATTGGTAGTGACTTTTGTTGGTTATCAGCCATATGAGCTGCCTGTTCTGAAAATGAATGATCCCAATAATGTAACTATAAAGTTATTGGAAGATGTTGGCAAAATTGATGAAGTGGTAATTACAGCCAGTGGACTTCAACAAAAGAAAACTCTGACTGGGGCAATAACCAATGTTGATGTAAAACAGTTGAATGCTGTAGGAAGTAGTAGTCTTTCTAACTCATTGGCTGGTGTGGTTCCCGGTATTATAGCCATGCAGCGTAGTGGTGAACCGGGTGAAAATACATCTGAATTCTGGATTCGAGGTATTAGTACCTTTGGTGCAAAATCAGGAGCCTTGGTTCTTATCGACGGAGTAGAACGAAATTTTGATGAGATTTTGCCGCAAGACATTGAATCGTTTTCAGTACTGAAAGATGCATCGGCAACTGCAATATATGGTCAGCGCGGTGCAAATGGAGTTATCTTAATTACCACCAAGCGTGGGGAAAAAGGTAAGGTGAAAATTAATGTAAAAGCAGGATTTGACTGGAATACTCCTGTAAAAGTGCCAGAGTATGCAAGTGGTTATGATTGGGCACGTTTAGCCAATGAGGCTCGGTTAGGACGCTATGATTCCCCGATTTATACCCCTGAAGAATTGGAGATAATTAGATCTGGTTTAGATTCTGATTTATATCCTAATATTGATTGGAGGGATTTAATGTTGAAGAGTGGTGCACCTCGCTATTATGCTAATATTAGTTTTTCAGGTGGTAGTGATAATGTACGTTATTATGTCTCTGGACAATATACCAGTGAACAAGGACGTTACAAAACGTTTAGCTCTGAAAATAAGTATAATACCAATACGACTTATGAACGATATAATTATCGTGCTAACGTAGACATGAACATAACTAAGACAACAGTACTGAAAGTTAGTGTAGGTGGATGGTTGGTGAATAGGACTACGCCTACTAGAAGTACTAGTGACATATGGGAGGATTTTGCCAAATTTACTCCTTTGTCTACTCCTCGTAAATGGTCTACAGGACAGTGGCCGAGAGTCGATGGGCAAGATACTCCTGAATATCATATGACACAAAGAGGATATCATACGAAATGGGAGAGTAAGGTGGAAACTAGTGTAAAGTTAGAGCAGGATCTTAAGTTTATTACGCCCGGTTTGAAGTTTGAAGGAGTATTTGCTTTTGATACTTATAATGAGAATATAATAAAACGGGAGAAAAAAGAGGAAGTATGGGAAGCCCAAAAATATAGAGATGAAAATGGTAAATTGATTTTGAAAAGAGTGGTCAATAGAAGCCCGATGAATCAAAATAAGGAAGTTAGGGGTGATAAACGATACTATTTTCAGGCGTCATTAGATTATAACCGTTTATTTGCTCATGCACATCGTGTCGGTGTTTTTGGCATGGTATACCAAGAGGAAAAGACGGACGTTAATTTCGACTCCAGTGACTTGATTGGTTCTATTCCTCGTCGTAATTTGGCTTATTCCGGTCGTTTTACTTATGCTTATAAAGATAAATACCTTGCTGAATTTAACTGGGGATGTACTGGTTCAGAGAATTTTGAACATGGAAAACAATTTGGTTTCTTTCCTGCTGTTTCTGCCGGTTATGTAATTTCTGAAGAGGCTTTTATGAAAAAAGCATTGCCATGGATAGATCAATTTAAGATCAGAGCTTCTTATGGTGAGGTAGGTAATGATGTATTGGATGGTCGTCGATTCCCTTATGTGTCTCTTATAGATACTGATGATGGAGGATCATATTCATTTGGGGAATTTGGAACAAATAGAGTGCAAGCCTACCGTATTAAAACTTTGGGGACTCCTAATTTGACTTGGGAGATAGCTAAGAAATATGATGTAGGTGTTGACTTTTCTTTTTTTAATGGGAAAATTAGTGGTGCTTTAGATTGGTTTTTGGATAAACGTGATGACATCTTTATGCAGCGTAAACATATGCCATTGACTACCGGGCTTGCTGATCAGACTCCAATGGCCAATGTCGGAAAGATGAAGTCTTATGGATGGGAAGGAAATATAGGATTTACTCAATCTATTGGTCAGGTGAATCTCCAACTTCGTGCCAACTTTACTTATCAGACTACTGATATCATAGATAAGGATGAAGCAGCCAATGAGTTATGGTATAAAATGGATAAAGGCTTTCAGTTAAATCAATCGCGTGGATTGATTGCTTTAGGATTATTTAAAGATCAAGATGAAATAGACCGTAGTCCGAAACAGACAAGTAACAGACCTATCCTTCCCGGTGATATTAAATACAAAGATGTAAATGGTGATGGAGTTATTAATGATGATGATATTGTGCCTTTAGGATATCGGGAAGTTCCGGGATTACAGTATGGTGTCGGTTTAAGTGCTAATTGGAGAAATTGGAATTTGAGTGTACTTTTCCAAGGAACAGGTAAATGTGATTTCTTTATTGGCGGTAATGGGCCTCATGCTTTCCGTAGTGAACGTTATGGTAATATTTTACAGGCAATGGTCGATGGTAATCGTTGGATACCCAAAGAAATATCAGGCACGACTGCTACTGAAAATCCAAATGCGGATTGGCCGCTTTTGACATATGGCAATAATGATAATAATAATAGAAAATCAACATTTTGGTTGTATGAAAGAAAATATTTGCGATTACGGAATGTTGAAGTCAGCTATGATTTTCCACAAACTTGGACGCGTAAATTTTTTGTAAGTAACTTACGTCTAGGCTTTGTTGGACAAAATTTGTTGACATGGGCTCCTTTTAAAATGTGGGATCCGGAAGGGACTAGAGAGGACGGATCTAATTATCCGATAAATAAAACATTCTCATGTTATCTTCAAATAAGCTTTTAATCTTTTGAAAAAACAGATCATGAAAAAACTAGTATATTATATATTGTTATCCATAAGTGCGTTATCTTTTTCGGCATGTACCGATTATATTAATGTGGATAAATATTTCTACGATCAGGTATCATTGGATTCAGCCTTTTCCAAACGTATTTATGTTGACGGATGGTTATCCAGTGCTTATAGTGTAATGAATAAGCTAGGTGAATACAAGGAACCGTTTCGCTGGGCAAGTGATGATCTTTACCATCCCGATATGAAAGAATATGTGGAAGGAAGTTATAGTGCTGATAAACCAAAGGGTGATGAAAATGCTGGTGAGTCTCGTTTATGGAAATATTATGAAGGTATCCGTAAGGCATCTACTTTCTTGGATAATGTAGACCGTTGTCCGGAACTAACTATGGATGAAATAGCTGATATGAAAGGACAAGCCCGCTTTTTACGTGCTTATTGTTATTGGGCTTTGATACGTGTTTTTGGACCAGTACCTCTTATTCCGCTTGAGGGACTAGATGCTGACCTTTCGTATGAAGAATTGTCTTTACCACGTGCTCATTTTGATGAGATAGTTAGTTTTATTGATACAGAACTTGCCGAAACAGCCCGCTTGTTACCCATGAGAAGAACTGTCAACAATTTGGGGCGTCCTACACGAGGTGCGGCTTTAGGACTTCGTGCACGTGTATTACTTTATGCTGCAAGTCCTTTATATAATGGAAATCTCGATTTCTTCAACGTAGTAGATAATAAAGGAAACCAGTTGATTTCTCAAACGTATGATGAATCTAAATGGGCAAAAGCAGCAGCTGCTGCCAAAGATGTAATAGAACTGGCTAAAACCTCAGGTTTGTACGAGCTTTACACCATAGCTCCTAAAATTGGGACATTAGATATGTATCGTCCGCCGGTGCATCCCGAATATTCTACAAAAGATTATCCTGATGGTTGGGCGAATATTGATCCGTTACTTTCGTATAAGTCAAATTTTGATGGTTCAGTTCAAGGTTCCAAGAATCCGGAATTGATTTTTACAAGAACCAGTGATGGAACGGGGACTATTAATGATTGGATGTATCAAGCTTTACCCAGAACAATAAGTGGAAATAACCGTTTATGTGTCACACAAAAGCAAGTTAATGCATACGCAATGAATGATGGACGCACGATTTCGGAAGCTGCAAACACGGGTGATTATGTGACGACAGGTTTTACAACTGAAGCATATTCGGAAAATAATCCATTTCTACCGGCTAAAGTTAGCCTTATGTACAATAAACGTGAACCTCGTTTTTATGCATCTATCGCATATAATGGTTCGGTATGGGAAGCAGCCAGTGCTTCGGAACCTCGATATCGTAATCAACAGATCTTTTATTATCGTGGAACTGAAGATGGTAAACAAGGTTTTAAAGAAGAATGTCCTCTTACAGGGATGACTTTGAAGAAGTTTTATAATTCGGAAGATTCCAGAACAGATGGTGGTTATGTTATAGAAAAAACCGAAATGACTATTCGTTATGCTGAAATATTGCTGATTTATGCGGAGGCATTAAATGAATTATCGGAGGGGGAAGTTTATCATTTAAAGACCTACTCTAATGAAGATGTAGAAATAAAGCGTGATGAGGATGAGATGCGTTATGCTATCAAGCGTATTCGTATGCGTGCCGGAGTTCCCGATTATACGAATGAGACTTATAAAAATCAAGCAGATTTTCGTGTAAAACTGAAAAGAGAACGGCAAGTGGAGTTGTTAGGAGAAAACAGTATGCGTTATTTTGATCTCCGCCGATGGAAGGATGCTTTGACAGAAGAAAATCAATTATTGCAGGGTTGTAATATTAATATTAGTGATGATGATACTTATATTGCAGACTTTTATAAGGAAACTCCAGTCTCTTCAGTACATAAAGTCTTTGAACAGCGTATGTATTTGTTCCCATTCCCGACATACGAATTAAAGCGCAATGTAAATTTGACACAAAACCCGGGTTGGTAATTAAAACAGTATCATGTTATGAAAAAAGTAATGATTAAAAATATAATAAACAGCCTTTTACTCGTTGTCGTTTTTGGAGTATCTTCTTGCAATGATCAATTGGCTGATGAATTGTTTGAAAAAAGAACATATTTAATAGAAAATGGCTGGAAAGATTATCAACTCGAAGTAGATGATGACAATACCGCTATATTACCGGTTTACTTTGGTATAAACGGCACATCTTTGAATGATAAGGATATAACTTTGACTTTAGATGTAGATCCTGATACACTTGAAAGATATAATTGGGAGAAATATAAAAATCAGAAAGAACTTTATTTAAAACTATTACCAGAGGAATCTTATACTTTTGATGCAAGTTCATGGACTATTCCAAGTGGTGAATTAAACACGTCAGCATATATAAAGATTTCATTGGATAAAATAAAAGAAGTTGGTAGTTTATATGATGATTATGTATTGCCTCTCAGAATAAATTCTTCAGTAGGAGAGCCGATAGGGAGAAGTAAGTACACGAAAGTATTGGCACATATTGCTTTTAAAAATGATTTTTCCGGTCAGTACACAGGAAAAGGTGTCATAAAGCAAATAGGGACAAGCTTTACAACGGATATAACCAGCACCAATATCTATGCTATCAATCAGAATACATGTTATATGTTTGTTGGCGACAAGACTCGTGAAAAAACAACGAATTATCTAGATTATGTTGTCGAAATTACCAAAGATGACGAAACAGGCACTTTTGTGTTAACTTCTCCAGTGGAAAGTTTGAAGTTTAAATCTTATTCATCTCAAATAAGTCGTAAATATACATTGAATTATGGTGATGACAGATATTATATAGAAATTACAACTGTTGATTTTTCTTACGAATATCAAGACTCATCTTATAATAATGAGCCTGTGCTAATGAATTTTCAAGGAAGTTTTACGATGACTAAAAACGTATGGAAATATCAATATCCGGATGTGGATGTAGAAGATTAAGCCATGGTTGCTGGAATGAAAATATCAGTGGCTATTCTAACTGTTTGTTTAAACTCTAAATTTTGTATATATGAAAATTGTGAAGTATATAGTTATCGTATCATTATTTAGCATTTCTGCATGTAGTGATGATGATGATAAAAAAAACAATGAGCGACCTGGAAATCTTGTAGAGTTACAGGTTGATGTAAATGAGATTAATATTGCGCAAGGAGATACCCGTACTGTAAACATTACGTCAGGTAATGGGGAATATGTTGTGACTTCGGCTAATGAAGAAGTAGTTGTCGCAGAAATAGATGGAAATGTGGTGAAACTAACCGCTGTTGAGGGGCATAATAATGCTCAAGGAGTTGTTTATGTTAGCGATAAGTATTTCCAACGCACTAAAATTCTAGTTAATACGGCGGCAGAATTTGAATTGAAGTTGAATAAAACTCTGTTTACGCTTTATTCTCAAGTGGAAGGATCTGATGAAGCTCTCATCAAGATCTATACAGGGAATGGAGGTTATTCTCTTGAAGTGATTGATGATAAAAATTGTATTGAAGTTGATCAATCTACGCTTGAAGACACAGAATCATTTATGGTGAAAGGCATTGCTCAAGGTAATGCTGAGATTAAGATTACTGACCAAAAAGGAAAAGAAGCTTTTGTGAATCTGAATGTAATTGCTCCTAAGCAAATTACAACTGATGCTGACGAAAAGGGCGTTCTGATAAATTCTAATCAAGGATCACAACAAGTGAAGATTCTTACAGGTAATGGAGAATATAAGGTTCTTGATGCTGGTGATGCAAAGATCATTCGTTTGGAAGTTTATGGTAATGTGGTAACGGTGACCGGAAGAAAGGCCGGAGAGACTTCATTTACTTTGACTGATGCAAAAGGACAAGTTTCACAGGCTATTCATGTAAAGATCGCTCCTGAGAAGCGTTGGTATATGAATTTAGGAAAAGAGTATGCAGTTTGGACTCACTTTGCAGAGATGACTGGTGAGGGACTAGAGGCTGTGAAAGTTGAAACTAACGGCTTTAAACTTAAAAAAATGACTTGGGAGCTAGTTGCTCGTATCGATGGAACTAATTGGCTACAGACCTTTATGGGTAAGGAAGGTTATTTTATTCTTCGCGGTGGTGATTGGGAAAATAATAAGGGTAGACAGATGGAGTTGGTAGGTATAGATGATAAACTAAAACTGAGAACTGGACATGGAGCCTTTGAACTCGGAAAATGGTCTCATATTGCTTTAGTTGTAGATTGTTCGAAAGGTAAGGATGATTACAATGAAAAATACAAGCTTTATGTTAATGGTAAACAAGTAAAGTGGGACGATAGCCGCAAAACCGATATGGACTATTCTGAGATTGATCTTTGTGCAGGTAATGACGGGGGTAGAATATCAATCGGAAGAGCTAGTGACAGCAGACGCTTCCTTGATGGTGCTATACTCGAAGCACGTATCTGGACGGTTTGTCGTACAGAAGAACAACTTAAGGCTAATGCATGGGAACTTCATGAACAAAATCCCGAAGGGTTATTAGGGCGCTGGGATTTCTCGGCTGGAGCTCCGACATCTTATATTGAGGATGGTACCAATTCGGATCATGAGTTGCTGATGCATATTTCGAAGTATGATAGCTGGAATGCCACAGAATTTCCTATGAGCAGATTTGAGGAAGCTCCCATTGAAGTACCTTTTAAATAACTTTTAAATTCGAAGAAAAATGAAAGCAATATTCAAACTGTTTATATTGAACCTCTTGGCTTTGGCATTACTTCCGTCCTGTAGTGATGATGATCAGTCAAACTCAGAACAGAATGACCCCATCAGTGGCAATATTTCTCCGGTAGGTTCATTTGCGGTAGAAGCTACCAATAACGAGAATGAACTTCTGGTGAAATGGACCAATCCCAGTAATCGCGACGTGGATATGGTAGAACTCTCTTACAGGGACGTGGAAGCGAGCTTGTCTCGTGCTACCGACTTCTCACCGGGACATATCATCATACAGGTAGAGCGTGATGTTGCACAGGAATATCTCTTGAAAGTTCCTTATTTTGCTACTTACGAAGTTTCTGCCGTAGCTATCAGTAAAGCCGGCAAGCGATCGGTGCCCGAAAGCCGTATTATGATGCCTTATCATGAAAAGGTGGATGAGCCGGAACTGAAACTGCCGGAAATGCTGGACCGTGCACATTCTTACATGACTTCTGTCATTGGATATTATTTCGGCAAGAGTTCCAGAAGCTGCTGGCGTGGTAATTATCCGTATGATGGAAAAGGTTATTGGGATGGTGATGCGTTGGTCTGGGGACAAGGCGGTGGTCTTTCGGCATTTGTCGCTATGCGTGATGCAACCAAAGAGAGCGAAGTGGAGAATATCTATGGCGCAATGGATGATATGATGTTCAAAGGAATACAGTATTTCTGTCAGCTGGATCGTGGAATCCTGGCTTATTCCTGCTACCCGGCTGCCGGTAACGAACGCTTTTACGATGATAACGTATGGATCGGGCTCGATATGGTCGACTGGTATACGGAAACGAAAGAGATGCGTTATCTGACACAGGCAAAGGTGGTATGGCGCTACTTGATCGATCACGGTTGGGATGAGACTTGCGGAGGAGGTGTACACTGGAGGGAGTTGAACGAACACACTACCAGCAAGCACTCTTGCTCTACCGGACCTACTGCTGTGATGGGCTGTAAGATGTATCTGGCAACTCAGGAACAGGAATATCTCGACTGGGCGATCAAATGTTACGACTATATGCTGGATGTATTGCAAGATAAGTCCGACCATTTATTCTATGACAATGTACGCCCGAATAAGGATGATCCCAATCTGCCGGGCTATCTTGAAAAGAACAAGTATTCTTACAATTCCGGACAGCCGTTGCAGGCAGCCTGTCTCTTATATAAGATTACCGGCGAACAGAAATATCTGGATGAAGCGTATGCGATTGCTGAAAGCTGTCATAAGAAATGGTTTATGCCCTATCGTTCCAAAGAGCTGAACCTTACTTTCAACATCCTTGCTCCGGGACATGCCTGGTTCAATACGATCATGTGCCGCGGATTCTTTGAACTTTATTCTATTGACAATGACCGTAAATATATCGATGATATCGAAAAGTCAATGATTCATGCGTGGAGCAGTAGTTGTCATCAGGGCAACAACTTACTGAATGACGATGATCTGAGAGGGGGAACGACCAAGACCGGTTGGGAAATACTCCATCAGGGGGCATTGGTTGAATTGTATGCCCGGTTGGCAGTACTGGAACGTGAAAACCGATAGTTGAATGATTCCCGTTCAGGGAAAATAAGAACATAAAAAAGCCATCCCCGGAATAGACGAAGTAGGGATGGCTTTTTTTTGTTGTAG
>ENA-ORRZ01001694-ORRZ01001694.1-human-gut-metagenome-genome-assembly--contig:-NODE-1694-length-13119-cov-6.989666_pt1 | contig 13119 bp, 12 predicted proteins | sample MGYA00242185_ERZ509152 | MGnify/ENA primary metagenome ERZ509152 (study PRJEB26280, sample SAMEA2338668) | human gut metagenome | biome: human gut; feature: human-associated habitat; material: faeces... | reverse complement strand
CGATTGCTCCTTTGATTTTTGCCATAATCTTTATTTTATTACGTTATCTTTGAGTTCGATTATTGATTATACATATCTTTGTGATAGAAGTTTAGAATATCTATCGCCATTTTCCGGGCCTGAACGGCGGGGCTGTCAGGATTAAGGTCGATAGCGTACTGGTAATTGTCCAACGCTTGCTTCCAGTCTCCTTTTTTCCGGTAGGCATTTCCCCGTAAATAGTAGAGAATATTTTTCTCGTTTTCGACAGAAGTGTCTTGGAGAAGTTGGTTCAATTGCTCAATCGCTGTGTCCACATCCCCCTGATTGATAAGCTCTTTTAGGTTTTCTATTTGCTCCATTTCTTTTGTCTTTCGGGATTCTGAAACGCAAAGATAGTTTTTATTTGTGTAAATGAGACAAATGAAGCCGGAAATTTGTATTTGGGAAAAGACTTTCCTGTGGATATTGTTATGCTCACAAGGATAAATGAAATAAAAAAAGACCTTCACTTTTTCTCTGTATCGACCTGTTTATCGGAATTAGCGGGTGAAGGGCAATCTTTTCACCTGCTGTTTCACCTTCCTTGAATCCGAATCAAATATGCGGTCGCTTTAGTCTATTGTATTGGCAATAGACTTCTGGGAGACTAATGGATAACTTCGTGTACCTTATTAGAGAAACTCCTTGTTAGTGTAGACAAAGTTGCATTTCATTAGATGTATTCTATAAACAAAGGCTTCGTTTGTAAAAACAAAGGTTTGGTTTATATAAACGAAGCCTTCATTTATAAAAACGGAACCTTCGTTTATAGATTGTTTGTAGTAGAAAGCAAGTTAGGTTGTAACAAAAGTAAGTTTAGTTGGATTGAAAAGTAAGTTCTACTATAATAGAAACATAGAGAGTTAGTATATTATCGGATTGTATGGGTGAGGAGAAGGTGAAAGAGCTGCTCTTCACCCGCAAACATTGATAAACAAAGCGTTTCAGCGAAAAGGTGAAGGGCATTTGAAACAGGAAAAAGTGTGTAAATTGTAGGGGTGGACAACAATGAGGAATTAGATTTTTGCAAATAATAGCAGAAATAAGGGCAGATAATCTTTCAATTCATTTCGCAGAAGTTCCATTGTTTTTTGCTTGTACCGATTGATGGACTTCACGCTAAGATTCATTTCTTCCGCAATTTCCGCATGGGTCTTTCCTTCAAAGAAACTTTTTATAAATACCGTGCGATAACTTTCCGGGAGTTTATTCAGTGTTTCGTACAGCATTCTGTATAATTCGTCAAGGGTATATACGCTGTCCGGTTCCACTTCGTAAATGGGAGCTTTCTTTTGAACAACTTCTGCATAGTTCCATTCATACTCTTGATGTTTCAGATAATTCAGGCAGCTGTTTTTTACACACATTTTGATATATCCCAATGCGGTGTCCGATTGAAAATCAAAAGAATCTATTTTATCCCATAGTGAAGTAAATACATCCGAAACAATATCTTCCCGTGTCTCTTTATCATCAATAAATCTTTTTGCATATAGGACGAATGGAGCATAAAACTCTTCATAAAGTTGCTTGAAGGTCTGTTCTTTAGGCTGTTTTTGAAAAGATATTTTCATTATTTTGAGATTCTGTTGTTTTTCATTTCGTTGCAAATATATAATAAGATAATCGCTAAACCTTAATTTTTCTGTTTCTTTTTTTATTCTTTTGATGAGAAATTTGGAAATAAAATAAAAAAAATCCGTTTTTCCTGTCCCTTTTGGGAAGCTTTGATTGTATTATAAATGTAATTGCAATTAACAGATAAAAAGATTTTGAAAGAAAATATGGAAAATATGAGTCCGGAATCATTGCTCCGTAAAGTTCAAGCGTTAGGAGATGATATAAGAGAAATGGAGTCCATCGATGTATTGTCGGCTTATCATAAAGCTCGGTTTAATATAAATAAGGTGGAAAGAAAAAAAAATGTATATAGGCAGTTGATGCGATATGCGGCATTATTGACCATACCTCTTTTAATAACCTCCTTGGTTTTGGGATATTTATATTTTGGTGGAGCGGAAGATGGAGTACAGTATGCCGAAATTACGGCAGCTACCGGAACGGTGATACGTTACGAACTTCCGGATCGTTCTGTGGTATGGCTAAATGCAGGTAGCACCTTACGATATCCTACGGTTTTTAAGAAAGATAGTAGAAACGTAGACTTAAAAGGAGAAGCCTATTTCGAAGTACAGGCAGATCAGGAACATCCCTTTTATGTAAATATACAGAATGGTTTGAGTGTTTATGTTTATGGTACAAAATTTAATGTGAGTGCTTATGAGGATGATAGTAGTATAGAAACAGTATTAGAGAAAGGTAAAGTAAATGTGATAACCCCCAATCGGGAAACGATAGTATTGCTTCCCGGAGAACAGTTACTTTACGATAAACAGAGTCAAAAATCGATAAAGAATAAAGTAGATGTCTACGGAAAGGTAGCTTGGAAAGATGGTAAATTAGTTTTCAGAAATGCACGGTTGGAGGAGATCTTCAAACGTTTGGAACGACACTTTAATGTGAAGATACAATTTAACAATAGGTATGGAAAAGAATATAAATACCGGGCTACCTTCCGGACTGAAACATTATCGCAGATATTGGATTATTTAGCAAAATCAGCGGATTTAAAATGGGAGATAGAGAAACCAGAACAGCAAAATGACGATACTCTGACGAAAACTAAGATTATTGTAGATTTATATTAACAACCATAAAATTAATAGCCTATGACATAGTATAAAAGAATAAATTAAAAAGGAAGAAAGCTGCTACCAACAGCTATCTTCCTCATTAGAAATTTTCTGATGACGGTACAAGGTCTTGCAAACGTTTAACCGTAATCACAACCATAGTTCATTTAGTAATAAACTTTAGTTAACCGCAAATGTATGAAAAAAAATCATTCATTTATTGCATTATGTCCTAAATATGCTTTAAAATTAAAACTTCCTTTAGTTATGAGGATTAGTCTAATGCTACTTTTTGCTGTTGTCATGCAGCTTTCAGCAGAAGATGGCTATGCCCAGCGAACACGAACAGCCATTTCGATGCGAAATGCTTCTATCGAACAAGTTTTGAATAAGATAGAAGAGAACTCTGATTATGTCTTTCTTTATAATGATAAGACTGTTCAGACTGATAAAATAGTATCTGTTAATAGTAAGTCCGGAAAAATAACAGATATTCTGAATGACATATTCCGTGGAACCGACATTACCTATACGATTGTAGATAAGCAAATTATCCTTTCTACCCAGAAAATGGCGCTTGTAGAGCAAGCGAAAAGTAAAGTGAAGGGTGTGGTAAAAGACATTCATGGAGAGCCGCTTATCGGAGTTAACGTGAAAGTGAAGGGCTCTTCTGGTGGTACTATAACAGATTTGGACGGTCGTTTTACAGTAGAAGTAAAACAAGGAGATGAACTTGAAATATCGTATGTAGGATATGCTACTCAAATAATGAAGATTACAAGTTCTAAAAATTTGGAGATTGTACTGAAAGAAGATACGAAAGTTCTGAATGAGGTGGTAGTGACAGCTTTGGGACTTAAAAGAGAAAGTAAGTCTCTAACTTACAATGTACAACAGATTAGTTCGGATGAAATCACCAAAGTGAAGGATATGAATGTGATGAACAGTCTGGCAGGAAAGGTGGCTGGTGTTAGTATCAATTCAAGTGCAGCTGGAATCGGTGGTGGAGCACGTGTGATCATGCGTGGAGCTAAATCTATTTCAGGTAATAATAATGCTCTTTACGTAGTGGATGGAGTACCGTTGCCTGCTTCTTATGGTTCATCACCTGGTGACCGTTATTCCGGTGCAGGACAAACAGGAGATGGTATTTCTAATTTTAATTCAGATGATATTGAATCAATTTCTGTATTAAGTGGTTCTGCGGCAGCGGCTTTATATGGTTCTGCAGCAGCCAATGGAGTTGTGCTAATTACGACGAAAAAAGGTACTGTAGGAAAGACTAGCGTAAGTTATAGTAATAATACGACATTCTATAATCCATTTGTAATGCCTAAATTTCAATCGACATATGGTTCGGAACCTGGAGAATGGTATAGTTGGGGAGCTAAAATGGACACTCCTTCTGCGTATGATGAAAAAGATTTTTTTCAAACTGGTTATAATGTGGCCAATACAGTAAGTTTAACTACAGGCAATGATAAAAATCAAACTTATGTTTCTGCTGGGGCTGTAAATGCAAGAGGGATTATCTATAATAATGATTTGGATCGTTATAATTTTTCAGTTAGGAATACCTCATCCATGTTGAATGATAAATTGCATATGGATTTAAGCTTTATGTATTCTAACACGAAAGAACAAAATATGGTTTCACAAGGAGAATATGGTAATCCTTTGGTTCCTGTTTATTTGTTTCCACGTAGTGAAGATTTTGATAAAGTACGTTATTATGAGAGATATGACGTAGAACGCAATATTGATACACAATATTGGCCTTTGGGAGATAATGGATTGTCTATGCAAAATCCATACTGGATTGTCAATCGAAATATGTATATAAATAAAAAGGATAGGTTTTTAGTAAATGCTTCTTTAAAATATGATATTACTAATTGGCTAAATGTATCGGCGCGAGTAAAACTAGACCGTGATAATACACATAATGAAAGAAAAATGTATGCTTCTACATTAACAGTATTATCAGAAAACTCTGATAAAGGGGCCTATATTGAAACAGAACAGAATACCACTCAATATTATGTGGATGCAATGGTGAATGTAAATAAGTACTTTTATAATGATATATGGAATATTACGGCTGTTATGGGAATCAGTATGCTGGATTTAAATTATAGAGGTTTGAATTTCGGGGGTGGATTACTCACCGTACCGAATTTCTTTTCACCTAACAATGTGGATGTTGCAGGAAAGCTGACTTACAGACGCCAAAACTATCATGATCGTACGAATTCTCTGTTTGGAACAGCTTCATTAGGCTATAAAGGTATGGCATATTTGGAAGGCTCTTTGCGTAATGATTGGTTATCTGCTTTGGCTGGAACTGACCACAAATCAATTCTTTATCCTTCTATTGGTGTATCTGCCATTTTAACTAACATATTTAAAGTAAATCCTAATTATCTCTCTTATGCAAAAGTTCGTTTCTCGTATAGTGAGGTAGGTAATGCCCCGACACGTTTTTCTGCTATTACAACATATTCCGTATATGGCGGTTTGAGTACCACATCTTATTTTCCCATGAAGGACCTTAAACCGGAACGTACTCACTCTTGGGAAGCGGGCTTAAACTTAGCTTTTTTTAATAATAAGCTAACGTTGGATGCAACTTTATATAAATCATATACTAAAAATCAATTATTTAATCCATCAATTTCTACAACAACTGGTTATTCCAGTATGTATATTAATTCTGGTAAGGTATCTAATAAGGGAATTGAGTTGGCATTAGGATATAAACAGAAAATAGGTACTGTCGATTGGAATACTACTTTATTGTGGTCATTAAATAGAAATAAAATAGATCAGTTATTGCCAGAGTATACAAATGAAGATTTAGGCGTTACTGTACGTTTAGATGAGATGGATGTTTATTCATTGGGAGGCGCAAAACAACGACTGACGATAGGTGGGGCTATGGGAGACTTATATGCTAATACACTACGAACAGATGACCATGGGCATATTTGGGTGAATTCTCGGACTAAACGGGTTGAAGGTGATAAAAATAATTAGGTACTGATATACATATCTACACTGGAAATCCTTCCGTCCTCGGAGGGATTTCTTTTTAATTATACGTATCTGTAAATTTGTCTGCGGACACCGTACAGACACTTCCCACCTACGTATATAATATCAGTATTAACCAATAACATATATTGATATGACAACTAATGATGTATTTTTAGACGCCTGCAAAGGGCTAGTGATGCACTGTAATTGCAACATTCTTATTCTTAATGTGCTAGGTGAGTTTAGAGCATATATAGCTCCGGAAGTCAGATTAAAAACTAGGGAATGTCGTTACAACGAAGTCCAGGATGCGCAAGACATTACAAAACTAATTCTGAACCTCGGGGTAAACTTTGCTCAAGGAATGAATGAACAAGCACTCCGTGAAAAGACGCAATCCATTCACAAGGAAAATTTCAAGTTTGGAACGGATGATTATATGTGGTTTACAAAAGTTGATTTAAACCGTTAATTTGTTGTTTGAGTATAGGAAAGTAGTTATATTTGCATAGTCCTTTTAGGATAAGACATTGTTGGAAAATTAAAGAAGTGCCTTGATACTCGAAGAATCGCCAATTCAATAAAAGTACAAACGAGGCACAGAGGGCAACCCATATCAGGTGGGCTGTTCATCTGTGTGTTTGTACAAGCGTTTGGCGATGCTTTCGAGTTTACACAGGTGACAGTCCACTTTCTTTATTATATAACGTTCTCATAGACTGTCGGGAACTCGAAAAATTCGCCATTATGAAAAAGTATTTCGTTTTATCAGTATTTATTATGCTGATTGGGGCATTTACTAATGTCCAAAGTCAAAATGTTGAAAAATCAACAACACCTGAAAAGGGAGTCTTAGTTTCCGGAAATGTGCGTTTATGTAATTACGAAAAGGGGTGTCTGATAACAGGCAATGGCATGAAGAATTGGACGCAGAAACTTGAAATTTCCTATGACGGATCAGACAAGACATACGGAATTTACATCAATGTCCGAGGTGATATTATCAATTTAAGTGTCAAACACAAAAGTAGTGGAAAGGAATCTCATACCTATGAAGGAATAGACCGAGTAACGGGAAGAAAAGTTGTAGTCGTGACAAAGCAAAAACTAAGTTCGTATTTAAATAACAACGGTGTTGCTTCTCATACGGAGGTTGAAAGTCCAAAGGGAATAATTGTTACGGTTCCTTCTACTTATACAGTCTTTTCAGTCGTTCCAATAAAGAACGAATAACCTATGATAAAATTTGATTTCATGGTTCTCACGTATTATATGTAACTAGGATTTCTAAGTTGTATAATGTTGTCAAACAAAATAACTTTGTTCTACTAATACATAAAAAATAGAATTATGAAGAAAGATTTTATTACCGCAACTCCGGATACAGGTTCCGGAAACGGAACTGTAAATGTGAAAGCCGATGAAAATACAGGAGGCAGCCGTTCTACATTTATAACTATCACTGGTGGTGGAATAACAAGGACTATTCCTATTTCACAGGAAGCAGGTCCGATTAACTTAATTGTAGTCGGGGCTAATGGTAACATTATCAAAACTACAATAACGTAGTATTATTGAAATCAACAAATTAAAAACGATTATGAGAATGAAAGTATTTTGTATGGTGGTACTATGCATTTGTTTGTTAATGGCGTGTGAAAAGGCTAACGATGATTATGAACCTGTTACACCACCCGTAGAACAGCCAGAGAAGCCAGTTGAACCTGATGAACCTGACAAACCCGTTCCACCACCGTCAATAGACGATATTATTAACATAAAAATAGGAGATTCAAATATGATAGTAGGTTCAAATAGTTGGAATGCTGTTGCCTATGGTGACGGAGGGTATATGGCAGTAGGAGACGGAGGGTATTATACAATATCTTATGATGGCGAAACGTGGACATCACCGAAAAAGGCATATCAAAATAATAACTGGAAAGGTGTAGTATATGGATATAATAAATTCTATTTAGTAGCAGAAGATGGATATGCGATGTCTACAACAGACGGCACGTCGTGGCAATCCCCATCACTTGTTAAAAGTGGATTTAAAGGTGTAACGTATGCTATGGCAAATGGTGGTCCTAGATTTGTAGCAGTAGGATATAAATCCCCAGAAGGGTTCGCTGCTGTTAACGTTGGCAGCGGTACATTGTGGTCAACTTATCGAATAGGAATGTATACTCAAAACGCTGTAACTTGCGGTAGTATTTATGGCTCTATAAAGTTTGTTGCAGTGGGTACTGGTGGTTATACCGCTTATTCTGGCGACGGAACAGTATGGACGACGAAACAGGTAGGATCCACTGCCTGGAACTCTGTAGCTTATGGCGTTGTTCCAAGTAGTGGTCCTAGATTTGTAGCAGTAGGAAGTAATGGTTATGTAACATCGTCTGGTGACGGTACAAATTGGATAACTCCGAAGCAGTTAGGTGGAGGTAATGTTACTTGGAAAGCTGTTGCTTTTAGCAATGATAAATTCATTGTAGTTGGCTCTGTAAATTATTCAGGTTCATACACTGCATTCTTTTCTGTCTCTGCTGACGGAGTTAATTGGACTGACCCAAAGCATCTAAAAGATGAAAATGGAAACACTATTGGAGTAGATATTAATGGAGTTTGTGCCGTACACTAATTAACCATTATCTTTTCCTTGCTTTCAACAAGAATTTATCAAACCTTTTAAAATCAGCCGGAGTAAGTTCCGGCTCTTTTTGTATTAGTCCGTTTTTAGGGTCTATAAGGGACGGGAGTGCTTCTGCCAATAACTGCTTAAATCCACGTTTAGTTTTAGCTTTAGACGACCTATAGAGGTGATTTATTACGGTTAGGAAATAGCCTTGTTTGCCACACATTTCGAAGTAATACTTTTGAGGTATTTCCACATCGGACAAATCCCCGAAGTAGGTGTTTATCAATAATTGCGTTCCCTGTATCGTCAGACCTATAACTTCATTAACCATTGTTACGCAGGGAATAGTAATTTCACCTAGTATAAACTCTGCTTGTTTTCTGTTAGTTCTATCCATTTTGCTTCTTTTATTTCTTTATGTGTTATACGTCCGTCAGAACAACAGAGGAAACAGATAAACATTTCGGAAGTACTAATGTCCCTCAAGTTATATCTGAACACAAATTCATCAACATACTTTTGCAGGTATTTCTTCGTGTGAACATTCCGATATGTTCCTAACATCATACGTTTGAAATGTGTCCAGCAGGCTTCTATTCTGTTAGTTGTGATATTGTCGTAACTATACAAATTCTTACTATGGTCAACCACTTGGCGTGGATATTCCTTGCCTATTTCGTTGTAAGAAGCATTTTCATCCGTATAGATATTGGAATCGGGCTGTACGTGTTTCTTTATAAATGCAGAAAGAGTTTTGGCGGTAGTATCTCCCGTTACTAGAGCATTTATTAAGAAATCCCGTTGTATCATTCCAACTACCGGAGTTTTGTCTTTATGGGAACGTCCTTGCGAGTGTGGCACTTTCTTGTTCCAATGGCGGTTCTTGTTTCTACCCCCGACAAGTGTTTCATCAATTTCCACATCATCCGTTAGAGGATTTTCGTTGGCAAGATACATTTGGCTCCTTATTTTGTGCAGCATGAACCACGCTGTCTTTTGAGTGACATCTATATCTTTTGCCAACTGGTAGGAAGAAATCCCCGCTTTATGGTTAACAACCAACCATATAGCAACAAACCACCTTTGTAGGTCAATCTTTGTTTTCTCAAACATGGTTCCTGTCTTTACGGTAAAGTTCTTCCCTGTGTTTTTACAGCGATAATTCCCGTTTTTCAATTTGTAGACTTTTGAAGTTTTATCAAACGGTGAAATGGGTTTACCGTGCCAATTAAAATCTTCAAGATATTTAATGCAGGCTTCTTCATTTGGAAACTGCTTGTAAAGAGCTGGAATCGAATTTACTTTGATGTCAAACGGGTCTTTCATAAGGCTGTCCTCCAACTATTTTGTGACGTAACAATTTACAAAGATTTTATGAAATATCAAAGAAATCCGCAGACAAATTTACAGATACGTATAATTAAAAAGAAATCCCTCCGAGGACGGAAGGATTTCCAGTGTAGATATGTATATCAGTACCAATAATTATATATATGTTGGTAATACTAATCCGAAATATACTCTTAGTTGGCGTAATAATATTCATTGGAAAGGATTTAACTTAGGTTTTATGATTAATGCTCGTGTTGGTGGAGTTGGAGTATCTGGGACACAAGCTGTGATGGATTATTATGGCGTATCTAAAGCTTCTGCAAAAGCTCGTGATAATGGAGGTGTATTAGTGAATGGAAATAAACTGGATGCGCAGTCCTGGTATCAGACTGTTGGTGGAAATGGAGTCGATTTTATTGGAGGCTGTTATATATATAATATGACTAATGTTCGTTTGGGAGAAGTAACTTTAGGGTATGATATTCCTATAAATAAATGGTGTAATTTTATTAAAGGACTTAATGTCTCGTTTGTAGGGCGCAATTTATGGATGCTTTATTGTAAAGCTCCGTTTGACCCTGAAGCTACATCCGGGACAGGAACATATAATGCTGGAATGGATTATTTCATGCAACCAAGTTTACGTTCCATGGGATTTTCGGCTAAGGTAACTTTTTAATAGTAACTTAAAGGAATATAAAAATGAAACTATATAAAATAATAAGATTAAAGGGGATACTTTGTTTTGCTATAGTGGCTTTTGGAAGTATGAGTTGTACTAATAATTTTCAGGAGTACAATACAAATCCAGACGAAGTGACTGACGAAATGGCAAATTGGGATAATGCGAAAAGTGGATCTTTCTTTTTGCAAATGCAACAGAATGTGATTCCAATTCATGAACCTTCCGATTATCAAGTAATTGAGGTGATGACAGGGGATGGATATGTCGGTTATTTCGGTTCTCCGGATCCGAATATAAATTCGGCAGGTCGTTATAGTTGGAGTGGAAATTCAAATTGGCCAGGGTTAATGTTTACACGTGCCTATAAAGATGTTATGAATCCGTGGCGAGAATTAAAAAACATGATTAATAATGAAAACGACCCCCGTTATGCAATAGTACAGATTTTGAAAGTGGCTACTATGCATCGTGTTACAGACTCTTATGGACCTATTCCATACTTAAAATTTGGTATTGAAAAGGAGGTAGCTTATGACACGCAAAAAGATGTTTATTATCGTTTTTTTGAAGAATTGGACGAGGCTGTAAAGGTGCTGGATAATCATGCGACCAATGGTGAAAAAATATTTTCCGACTGGGATTGTGTTTATAGAGGTGATTTGAAATCGTGGGTGAAATTTGCTAATACATTACGCTTCCGTTTGGCCATGCATCTTTCTAATGTTGACGCCGGAAAAGCAAAAGTAGAAATACAAGCTGCTTTAAAAGCACCTCATGGATTTTTGACAGGTAAAAGTGATATGGCACAGTTGCAGCACGTGTATCCGATAGCTACTTATAGTTCACCATGGTATATTATAAATGGCTGGAAAGATATAGCTATGGGAGCTACATTGGACTCTTATTTAAATGGGTATGAGGATCCGAGAATGACTGTATATTTTCTGCCAGCTTCAGATGGTAAATATCGGGGGATTCGTGCCGGACTCCCGAAAGAGGTTGTAAAGGATACCTATACAAAAGATGAATTGTTTTCAGTACCTAATGTGACAAACACAACTAATGTTGTGTGGATGCGCGCCTCAGAGGTCTCATTCTTGAAGGCGGAAGCCGCTTTACGATGGCCTGATTTAAATTTAGGTGGTAATGCACAGTTTTTCTATGAAGAAGGAGTGCGAAAATCATTTGAAGAACAAGGAGTTTCCGGTGCTGATGATTACTTGTCTAATGAAGAATTAAAACCGGCAGCTTATGAAGACCCGGTAACTAGTACCAATTCTGCGGATCCTATGACTACATTAACAGTGGCATGGAAAGAAGGGGATGGTTTTCAGAGAAAACTAGAAAGAATTATTACTCAAAAGTATATTGCTTTATATCCGGTTGGTCAAGAAGCATGGACTGATTTTCGTCGTACCGGATATCCGAAAGTTTTTCCGGTAGTATCAAATGAAAGTAGTGGTAATTGTGTAAATACAAATTTACAAATTCGAAGACTACCTTACCCTCGATCGGAATATGATACAAATAGGGTGATAGTGGAGGCTGGTGTGAAACTTTTAGATGGTCCGGATAATGCTGGTACACGAGTTTGGTGGAATGAATAGTAAAATATTAATAACTGAAATAGAATAATTATGAAGAAAATATATATACTTATTTGCAGTATAACATTGTCTTTTTTGTTTTATGCTTGTGAAATGGACGAAGAGAATATTATTACTCAAAAAGAGCTTACGGCAGATGAACAATATTATGAAAATCTTCGAAATTATAAAAAATCAAAACATCCTATTTGTTTTGGTTGGTATGCAGGCTATTCTAATCTAGGTTCACCTTCTATGGCTGATCATTTTAAGGGTTTGCCGGATAGTATGGATATTGTTAGTTTGTGGGCTGGCATACCTTCTGGAGAAAACTGGGATGAAATGCAATATATTCGTAAGGTCAAAGGGACGAAAGTTCTATTGTGTAGTTTTACCCATATAGATAAGGCGGGATATCCTCGTACGGAGGAGGGAATCAAGGACTTTGCAATGTCTTTGGTTGATCAAGTGAATAAATATGGGTTGGATGGATTAGATTTGGATTATGAACCTCAAGGTGATTGGCTGATGAATGAACATCTTGTCACTTTATTGAAGTATTTATCTCCGCATGTGGGACCGAAATCGGGAACTGGTAAATTGTTGACTGTCAATTTTGGTGGTTTGGCAAGACCTTATCCGGAATGTGAACCGTATGTTGACTATTTTATAGAACAAATGTATGGAACAGCTACGGATACCCGGATACAGGCTAGATATGATTATATGAGCAGTTGGTGTCCTCCCGAAAAATATGTGCCTGCCGAATGGTTAGGAAACTATCCGGATACAGGAGGAGTTCCTTTTGTAGAGGAAAAGAATGGAAATAATAGATTTGATTCGTGGGGAAACCCTTTGTATTCTGTAATTGGTATGGCACGATGGAATCCGACACAGGGAAAAAAAGGAGGATTTGCAACTTATTATTTTGAATTTGAGTATAATACGACTCGACCAGCCAATCAGTCTATAGGTGATAAAGAAGCGGTTCCAATTCCTTATTATAGTCTAATACGTGGTATACAGGAACAATCTCCGGCTTTACGATGATTTAATAAATTAATTATAATTTAATACAATAGTTCGTTAAACATTTCATTCACATTTATGCTGCAATCGCCGCAAACT
>ENA-ORRZ01001692-ORRZ01001692.1-human-gut-metagenome-genome-assembly--contig:-NODE-1692-length-13127-cov-3.894584_pt1 | contig 13127 bp, 11 predicted proteins | sample MGYA00242185_ERZ509152 | MGnify/ENA primary metagenome ERZ509152 (study PRJEB26280, sample SAMEA2338668) | human gut metagenome | biome: human gut; feature: human-associated habitat; material: faeces... | reverse complement strand
GTACATAGAATAGGATGAGCCGTGGGAAGGCAAGGGTTGTTTGCGAGAGCAGGCGATGCCCTTAATCCAAATATTCCATTAACGGGGCGGGCAGATGTATATCATCTGCTCGTTTTTTTGTACTTATTTGGTAGTTTATTTAGTCACAAAAATGTAATTTTGATGTAATAACAGTCTTGCCGAGTCTCCTTTCTTTCGTCTAATTTTAAAGGGAGGTCTCGCCAACGCCGTAACGTCGAACTGCCTCCCTTTATGATTGATTTTTCCGTTGTCCGCCAACCGTCCGGCCCATTGTCCGACACCGTCTTTCGGATTTTGCGTGTCAGCCACACGAGCGGAATGTCGTCCACTTTCCTATTTTTGTTATATGCGAAATCTTTGAAAAAATCAACCCTTTTCTTATCCGCAAGGTTTTCTTTTTTACAAGAACTGGAACGAATTTCAATTTTATAATCGAGTATTAGAGAAGAAAAAGACCTTCTATTATCAGAAGATCTTTTTCTTTTTACGTTAATGCAGGTACACAGGACTGTCTGGATAAATATACCATGTTCCATCAGAGCCAGCGGTAAGTAAAATCGACATTCCTGTTTCTCCAACATCTCCCCATGCCATTCGATAACTTCCTCCGGGAAGTCCAAAAATTGTATCAGAACGTCCGGTAGATGCCATAACTTGTCTTCCAGCAGAGTTGGATTCACAATTTGTGTTGTCATAAAAAGCATTCAACTCAATGCCCTGAAATGGAAAATTGTTAAACACAGCCTTTGCGGGTCCATAAATCGAGCCAACCCAGTTCGCAGTCGGACTTGTTTCAACTCTTAAAATAGCATCGCCATAATTTACAGCATATGTAGTTCCACGCTCCGGCCATTCAATTTCCGTTTTATTCGGCAGCCGATCTACTCCACCAGCTCCCATCATACCGACAATTTCCTGGTTTAATGTGATCTGCTCAATACTCTTTCCATCCGTCACTGGATTTCCAGTTGTATTTGTCTGTGTAGTGGTCTGTGCAGTCAGTACTTCATCTCCAAGATCCAACATTATCGGTCTGGTCTGCACCACGCTATCAACCACCCAGGCGCCGTCTGCATTTACCGTGTAGCCGTCCGGCGTGGTCGTATTTGTAATCAAGTAACCGTTCTGATTAAAATAGTAGCTCTCTGCAGTTCCGTCACCGTTTCCGTCAATCCACTTCCATTCGCCCGCTGGATAGCTTCCGTCGTTACGCTGCCACCACCAGCCGCTTGCGTCCTGCTGCCAGTTTCCCATTGATGCAAATGCGGTCATACTCATTACCATGCTCATTGCTGCTGCCGCTGCCGCTACTAAAAGTCTCTTTTTCATAATAAAAATCTCCTTTTTCTGATATTTTTTTGTTTCTTTTCTTTTGAAGCTGATTACATTGTACCGCAGAAATTAAGTTCCTGCAAACCGAAAAACTTGCGGATAAGAAAAAATGGGTTATTTTCACGAGGTTTTTCTTTATAGTCCAATACTTTACATTCCAACATGGAGAGATTCATACTTGTGCAGAAACGACAGGTTATGCTTGATCTCTTTACATTCCAATATGGAGAGATTCATACCCGATTGCGGAAACTCAAGCGGGCAGGACAGAGCCCTTTACATTCCAACATGGAGAGATTCATACAGCGGCTTTACCGCCATTCTGTGTATAAAAACATCTGAGACGATGTTGTTTGCATTATAATTATGCGTTTCATTTTCAATTTTTCCGCAAAAATCGAATTTATGTCTGTCAATCTACGGGGTTTTTGGCTCTATTGGACATCGACAGACATAATTGCTGCAGTAAAAAGTTTACCTTTCATAACTTCTTTTTTTCTATACTTTTCAAAAATGTCTTCTTTAATTCCTGCGGCTTATAGAAGAAACATTTTTCTGATTTACTTAGTCTCTTTTCTTCTTTCTTAATTCTTAACAACTCCATAGAACAAAAAAAATCTGCCGCTTGCAATAATCTGTATTTTTGTGGCTCTGCTTTTCTAAATTCCACATTGGAAAACTGTATTGAAAATACAGCATTTAAAATTGTACTTAGTTCAATCTGTCCATGATCATAATACACTATAATTTTATCATAATTTGAGAAGAATGCCATATGTTCATTCATTACCCTGTTAATTGTTTTTGCTAGTTTTCCAGATAATGTAAGTTTATCCCTCGCTTCTTTTCGATCTACGACAACTGTTAAATAAGAGATTGGGCATCCAATGACAAAGTTAAACATTTTGTACAATAATTTTCTTCTTTCGTCTATAGAATATTTCGAAAATACGTCTTCCCGACGAATCACTGGTCCTGTATGTATATACTCTACATCAAAGCCTGAATTACGAATGCTTTCTTCTAATTTTGAAACCTGGGTTTCTATTTTATTATTTTGATCATGAAAAACAAATGTTACCAAATAATATGCTGGTCGTTCTTTTACTTCGCCAAAATCGCCAGATTCATCGATAAATATACTCAGTTCTCTCATTTCATTTTCCTCATATATGAAAAATGGCGGGAAATTCTTCCCGCCTACGGTGGTCCAAAGAGCTCTCGCCCAGACCCTAAGTTGTAACTCGTTACAACTTTATTCTATGTATAGGATAGCATAAAAATTCTATATATTCAAGTATTTTTTCTTTTAAATTAATGAACATAGGTACTTTTTTCCTAGAATTTTTTTTGCATGCAAAAAGAAACCTCCCATTTCTGGAAGGTCTCTTCATCAAATCATTTGCAAATAGTTTGATTTTGCCATTATGTGGTTGTCTTGTTATCGGACTTCCACTGTTCATAACCGGACTTTTCTTCATCGGAAAAGCCCAGTGCATTCATTGCTTCAGTTATGGGCATGGCAGTGTTTTTCATCAACTCGTCAAGAGACTGATAGCGTCCTGTGGTTAAACCTTGGGTAATACCTTGCTCTAAGCCTTCTTGACGACCCTGAGCAATGCCTTTTTCCATGCCTTCTTTTTCAAAAGCATCCAGCAGCGTACACATGGTTACTTCTCCTTTCCGGGATTCGTCGATCATAAGCTGCTTGAATTCTCCAAAACGCCTATCGCTGGCAAATGTCCTGAAAAATTCCATCAGTTCCTCGACATGATCCCATGTTCTATCCTTATTATACATGGTTTCCTTCTCATTGCCAAGACGTACAGAGCGGAAATATTCCGCTACAATACGGAAATCGCTTTGAAACTTGGCAATGGTTTCTTCTTCCAGAAATGATACCTGTACCAGATTGATTTTGTAATCAGGCACATACGGTTTTAATTCTTCCGGAAGGTTCATCATTTCATGCAGTGTCGTTGGCCCTGTCCATGGTGTTGTCCCAAAATACAGAACCAGCGTTACCACTGGGCAAATCCTCTGGTCAGGCCAGAGTTCCTGTGCATACTGCGGCACATGTTTTTCGGCTTTGTTCTGTGCTTTCAGGTCACGGATGTATTTCTCATAAGAAGCATAGTCATATCCCATACTTCTTACCGGCATCACATAGTTTACTGCTGTCTGGTTTTCCAGTCCATAAAGCGCATATGTGACATGATTTCGTACATCCAGCTTGATCACATCCCGGTCCTTCTGACCCCAGTTCCCCTCGGCAGCTTTGAACATGCTTGCTGTTGGGCCATCAGCCAGATTTTCCAGTTTTACCACTTCTTTGCCGTCATACACCAGAACATTGATGATATCCGCAAAGACATCTGCGTAATCCTCCAGGATTTTTTCGATCTTGTCCGGACTGCTTTGTTTTTGTGTTCCCATAATCCCTAACACCTCCTCTCCTGGGATCGGAGGCGCCATGAGGCCCTCCGCTATTGTCGCAGAGGCGTATGCCTCAGGTAAAATCAAACTATTCGAATTTTTGATTGATGCTACTCAAATGCCTGTGATTTTACAGGAGAATTATGGGTTTCGATATATATTGCAAAAAATGAATTTTTCATTCCAATATGGAGAGATTCATACGACAGCATAATGATGCTGTCAGGCAAATGCTGTTCCCTTTACATTCCAATATGGAGAGATTCATACAGCGGTTTTACCACCATTTTATGCACAAATACATTTGAGACGATGTTGCTTGTGTTATAATTATGCGTTTGATTTTCAATTTTTCCGCAAAAATCAAATTTTTGTCTGTCGATCTACGGGGTTTTTGGCTCTATTAGACATCGACAGACATCATTATATGACGGTTTTTTCCCGAAAATGCCTCTGTCAGAAGGGATGCATTTTAAAAGGCCTTCTGACACACCTCCTATCCCTTTTGTATACACTGTAATGAAATATCATCCGAGAGGTACCCATGAATAAGGATCCTTTTTATCTGTACCCTGACACTTTGGTAAGCGCAGCCGAGACCGGTCAGGAAAATGTGCCTGTTGCCCCTCTGCCCAATGCAGGCGAAGGCGGCCCGGTCTATGACGGCTCATCTGACGAGAACAATGCCGCAGGGGAGCCGGTAATCCCCCTTCCCAATCCCGGTGAAGGCGGCCCGGTCTACGAAGGCCCCGGCTGGAGCGGGCCAAACTGGGATGGAAACGGGGGAGGAAATTTCCGTCCCAACTACCATCCGCCTGTATTCAGACCCATTTTCCCGTCCTTCGGCTCTGCGATCACCGTGGTTCCGGGAATCAGCTTCCCCTGTTACAACTGCACCATGACAGGCAATTACGGCCGGGTGCGCGTGCTCAACGCCTCCACAGGCTATCAGCCTTTTAACGTGGCCCTGGGCGGCTGGATGATCGCAAGCCAGCTGGGGAACGGAGACATCACCAGCTATATCCAGGCTGCCGCCGGATCCCGGACCATGACCGTATCCGGTGCCAATGGCTATATCTATATTCAGAAATCCATCACCATCCGGCCGGGTGCTTCCTCCACGGTAGCCATCATCAACACCCCTTCCGGCCTGGATCTGATGGAGATCTCTGACGTCTCCTGCAGCGCCCCCTCCGGCTCTGCCTGCTTAAGAACCTGCAACCTGTCCTTAAACCTTGGCCCCTTTGACGTAACACTGGAAAACAGCAGCGGCTCCTACACGCCGTTTACCAATGTGGGGTATAAAAATGTGACCTCCTACGTCACCCTTTATCCCAACTGGTATCAGATCTATGTCTCCCGCACCGGCTCCATGAGCGGAAACGCTGTGGCCGCCGCCTCTGCCACGCTGGATCCCAATGTTTCCTATACCCTCTACCTGTTTAACGCGCCTACGGCCACAGAAGGACTGCGGGCTATGATCGTCTCTAATTAGCCTGCGGCCCTCATAAAAACGCCTTCCCTCCCGCACACGTTTTGCGCAGAAGGGAAGGCATTTTTACTCGCTCTGTCCCACTCTCTGAATATGGATCGCCAGAAACCCCACCTCTTCTCTGGCAATCGGCTGATTTAATTCCTGTTCCAGAAATCCGCAGATTTGTTCCGCTATGGCATAGGTCTTTGGGAAATGAGATCTGGCGTAATCATCCATGTCCAGATTTACCCGCTCGCCCTTTCTCGTTCGGGCCAGCATATACCGGATATGACTTAAAAGCCGGTTATACCCCAGAGACTCTTTTTCCAGCATTTTTTCCATTCCCTCCTCGATCATATGGACCGCATCCTGTACCAGTCGGGCCAGATTCATGGCATCCGCCACATTCTCATCCGACATTCCGGAATGAATATGAAGGGTAATGTAGCCAATTTCATCCTCGGACAGCCGGATTTTGGTCATCCGCTCCAGCAGCCCGGCCCCTTCCTTTGCAGCCAGGTATTCCTTCTCAAACAAAGCCTTAATATCCTGGTGGAAGGGATTGGGAAATTCTCTGTTTTCCCTGGCTCTGCGAACTGCCAGCGCAATATGATCGGCCATGGGAAGCAAAATCCCGTGATCCAGCTTTCCCAGCATCTTTTCCGCCTGGTCAATGATCCCGGCAACAGCTTCAATAAATACCGGCTCCATACTGTTGACCTGCTGTAAAGCGGATGTCTCCCTGGCAATCATGGCATATTCCTTTAAATCCGGCTGTTTCCACTCCCTGACCCGTTCGCCCGGCCGTCTTCCAAATCCCACGCCCTTTCCCATCAGGATCAGTTCCCGCCCATTTTCCTCCCCATAGACCAGGACACAGTTATTTCCTATCACTTTTATAATCCGATACATAAAATCCCCCCGCAGGTGTCAGAATTTCGTTTTTACCATTATAACACGATAAGCAGAAAAACTTCTACCTGTAAAGGGATTTTATTCGATTTTCATCTGTCTCTCAGGCCGCTACTGCTCTTCGTACCAGCCAATTTCATCCAGAGCCTTCACCTGGCCCGTCTGTTCCATATGGACCTCCTGGCCTTCCTTTAATCCCGTAAACACGGCCATGCAGGCATCCGATGCCGCATGATCCCTGATATACTGCAGATCAAACTTCATCAGCCGGTCTCCCTTTCTCACTCTCTGGCCGTCCTTAACAAATACTTCAAAGCCTTGTCCATCCAGCTTTACCGTATCCACGCCGATATGCAGCAGAAATTCCGTTCCATCATCTGTCTTAAGACCCAAAGCGTGTTTTGACGGGAATACAAACATGACCTCTCCGTCCTCAGGAGCCACTGCCTCTCCATCCTCCGGGAATACCACATAGCCGTCTCCCATCATCTTGCTGGAAAAAGCCTCATCCGGCGCTTCTGTGATGGAGGCTGCGCGGCCGTTAAAGGGAGAGCAGAGAATATGGCGCTTCTGTCCTGGACGCTCTTTTCCAGGCTTCTTAGAAGCTTCTGCCGCCGGTTCCATGGTTTCGGTTTCTTCTGTCTCCTGATCCTGTTCCAGATACGCCTCCAGGTTTGCCTTAATCACCGTAACGTTTGGCCCGTAGATCACCTGGACGCCCTGACCCTTTTTGATCACGCCTACGGCCCCGGTGGCCTTTAACAGCTTTTCATCCACCAGCTCCGCCTGGTCAACCGAACATCTTAAGCGGGTCGCGCAGCAGTCCACGGAAGTAATGTTTTTCTTTCCTCCAAGGCCCCTTGCAATAGCGGCGCTTTGCTCATCCTGGCCCGCCTTATGTCCTTTTGTATTCTCATCCTGGCCGCCGGAACGCTTTGCAGTTACATCCGCCTTTGTATACAGCCTTGTTTCCTCATCGTCATCCTCCCGTCCCGGTGTTTTTAAATCAAATCTGCGGATCAGAAAACTGAAAATGAAATAATACAGGAAGAAATACACGATTCCCACCGGAATCAGCCGCATCCAGCTGGTCTTTGCATTTCCCTGAAGGATTCCAAAGATGAACAGATCCAAAAGACCGCCGGAAAAGGTCAGGCCTACGGCAATATTTAACATATGGGCGATCATATAAGCCGCTCCTGCCAGAATCACCTGAACCGCAAACAGCATAGGCGCCACAAACAGGAAGGAAAATTCAATCGGCTCTGTTATACCTGTCAGCATACAGGTTAAGGCCGCTGACAAAAGCAGGCCTCCCGCCGCCTTCTTCTTTTCCGGTTTTGCACAGCGGTACATCGCCAGCGCCGCTCCCGGAAGACCGAAGATCATGAAGATAAATTCCCCGGAGAAATATCGGGTGGCATCCGCGCTGAAATGAACCACATCCGGAGAAGCCAGCTGTGCAAAGAAGATATTCTGTCCGCCCTGGATCAGATTTCCGTCTACCATCATCGTGCCGCCCACTCCCGTCTGCCAGAAGGGAAGGTAGAATACATGATGAAGCCCGAAAGGAATCAGTGCCCGCTTTACAATACCGAAAATCAGAGTTCCCAGATAACCGGTTCCCGTCACCAGTCCGCCCAGCGCAAAGATGCCATTCTGAACCGCAGGCCAGATAAAGTACATCAGGATCCCCACAAACACATAGACAATGGTAGAGATAATGGGCACAAACCGTGAGCCGCCAAAAAATGACAGCGCATTCGGCAGTACGATCTTATGATACCGGTTATGCAGAGCCGCGACCCCCAGTCCTACGATAATGCCGCCGAAGACGCCCATCTGCAGGGTCTGGATCCCGCAGACGCTGGCAATGCTTCCCTCCAGCACATCCGGGCTGATGGAGCCGTCCGCCAGGATCATACCTCCATTGGTAAGCACCGCATTGATGGAAGCGTGCATTACAAAAAAGGCGATCATGGCAGACAGGGCCGCAACCTCCTTTTCCGCTTTTGCCATTCCTATGGCAACGCCTACCGCAAATATAATCGGCAGGTTGTCAAAGATCACGTTTCCCGCCTTGCTGAGTACCACTAACAGGGAGTGAAGCAGCGTTCCGTCTCCCAGGATGCCCTGCAGGCCATATGTAGCGATGGTGGTAGCATTGGTAAAGGAACTTCCGATGCCAAGCAAAAGCCCCGCTACCGGCAGGATGGCAATAGGAAGCATAAAGCTTCGTCCCACCCGCTGAAGTACACTGAAAATCTTGTCTTTCATAACTCTCCTTTCTCTTCCTGGTTCATGCACATTATCTGCAGATAAAGAAACACCTTCGTTATATCTTTCCCCGAAAACAAAAAAGGCATCAGCAAAAAGAAACATCGTCTCCAATGTTCATATTTTGCTAATGCCTGCATGACCAGTAACACACGTTATTTATATTTGAAATTAAATCCAGTATAAAAGATATTCGTGAACCTGTCAAGCCTTTTGCATATGTTTTTTCAGTTTCACTATACGCAGAATGAGGCGCAGCTGCTTAATCATTCATCCCAGTTGTGGTACACCGCCTGCACATCGTCATCCTCATCAAGCAGATCCAGGATACGATTCAGTTTCTTGATATCATCCTCAGCAGTAAGTTCTACCCAGGTCTGAGGGATCATGGTTACGTCGGCCTCCATCATTGGGATGTTCTGGGCCTCAAGGGCTTCGCGGACTGCGCTGAAATCATCAGGAGCAGTGATCACCTCATAACTTATGCACTCTGTCATAATCCAAGTATCATCCAGTCGTTCGTCCAGTCGCTGTGTAATGATCCCTATCGTCCCAAGACCAAACTCGGTAACGGATGCCATGGACGGAAAGGCGGCAATCGTGCTGATACTCAGCGTCAGAGCCGCAATCTGCAATCCTGACTGCTCTGCGCACTGTCAATCCTTCCAGTGGCAGGTTCCCGGACCTTAACAGCATCACTTAGGTCGCCGAAGCGCCGTTTGTTATAGCTGCCGGTCTTTTATGGGACTTTTACCGCAAGATACACTCCAACGAGTCATCTTAGCACGGAGGGATTCAGTCGGACCCCTGTGCTATGTTTTGAGTTACGCTACTTTCCGGAGTCCAAAGGACTTTGGAAGCGGTTCATTGCCTTCTTCCAGCCCCATCTCCTCTGCCATTGCCTTCGCCTTCAGCAGATGTGTCCGATTCTTGGCTGCGCAGACTGTCTTGGTAAAAATCCCGCAAATCCAGTCTTCATACACTTCTTTTGAGAAAATATATTCCGCTTTGTAGCAGAGTTTTCCTGTCACATCTGATACTTCCGTCACATTCGCTCTGTCCCGCAGGTGACTGGTTAAAAAAGCTTCGGAGGCATGGCAGCACTGGGCCGCCAGCTTTCCAGAAGACATTCCAAGGTCTTTTCGTGCAATAATTAACTGTCTCATGCCTGCTCCCCCTCTTTGACAGCTTCCTTGTCGGCTTCTTCCATGAAAAACATCCGAAAAATTGCAAGGCAATCTCTGAAGCCTGTCTGATAACACAGATCCCCATGTCTGGTCAGCAACCGGTTTTCCATGGTAAAAATTCGATCCAGCTCCTGGAACTGATCTTTGTGGGACTCAATATATCCGGAAACCAATGCTCTTGTTTCCTCCTGAAGCTGCCGGTACTCCGTGTCTTCTTGTAAAGCAGCCTCGTCCACACGGCCAGGTGTAATTCGTTCGAGCAGCTTTTCTATGTCAATATCCCATTGTTTTCTTTCCATAACGACTCCTTTTATTTTTTTCAAAATAAAACCATTAAAAACCAAAGTATTTTTTTCGCAGCTTCCGGTTAGCCATTACCGCCAAATACCGCTTAATTTTCATCCGTGTCGGATTGTGCGTAAGCTTCCTGCTTGCAAGCTCCCAGCGCCCCGTTATCAGTTTAATCACTTTTCCTTTTTCCCTGTTCTCATCCAAAAGCTGCCTGAATAGTTCCAGTGCAGCCCGATAATCTAACTCTTCCCTGTTGTCCATGAACTCGTGAAACATCGTCTCAAACGGATCAATTCGCCCGTAAGTCTCGTCCGCATCCACGAACACCTCAAAGAATGTTTCTTCAGAGTATTCCTCTTCAGACCATTTCGCGGCATTCTCTTTTTTAATCTGTTTGTGCCTGTCGGCCAATTCCAATAACCATTCTTCTATCTCTTCGGATATGAGCACTTCATCAGTACCGTCCCACCAATACAAGCGGTCGTCGTCAGACAGCTCGTAAGGTGGATTGTCCTGAACTTCTGGCGGAAGCGGTTTGTGAATGTAATCTTCCTCGTAGAGAAAATCCTCCGTGTAAATCGGTTCAATATCCCGAAGTTTTTCCTGGCAGGAAGCAGGAAGTTCATCTCCAATCAAATGTTTGATCCAGCCACAGATCCATTCCTCATCGATGCTCCCAGTATATCCCACAGTCCCTTTGAAATCGTCGTAGATACAGTACAGCATATATGCGGCAAGCACAACATCCGCAAATTCGCCACTCCCCACTTTTTCCGTCCACAGTGAACACGATTTCGAGTCGAATTCTGCCAGTTCCCAGCTTTCATCCTCAAAATAATTGTAATAAAATACCGTCTTCCCTCCCGGATAAAGTTTTACCGGTCTCAAAAGTCCGATTTCGTGATCCAGAGCATAAACCACATCGAAACTCATCATGCCTCCATAATTCAAAATCTTAACCATCTGCCTTGAAAATGCAGTTTGGTCTCCCTCAGCTATTCTCGTTTTTCCCTGATATCCTGCGTAAGCACCCATATGTATGTCCTCCTTCTTTTTGCTTTTCATTTTACCAATACCCCAGCAAAAAGTCATGCAACCGGCAGGTGCAGGATAAATCCTAGTTCCAGTCCTCTACGGGTACTCGTTTTTAAGATGATAGTAATATTCGTCTGTCTGCGGTTTTTGAATGTATTTCTGTTTTCCCATATCGTAATTATAGCAATTTTTCCACCTGTCGTCATATGGAACTATGGTACATTCATCAAATCCTAAACCGTTCGTTAGCGCAAACAATTCCATCTCGTCAATGGATGGTTCTTCTATCACATGGAATGTAACAGAAATGACCTTATTACCTCTAAAATTTTCCTTCATTGTAATGGAAATATCCGTTTTTGTATTGATTTCCTCAATTGCAGGAAGTAAATGATACCGTTTTAAGTTTTTGTATTCAAAATTTTCATCTCCAACAAGTAATTTCTTAAGACCTTTGATGTCATATGAAAAAAAACTCATATTTCGGAACCGGCAAAAAAATGGATACAGATAGATGCTCGCCTGTTTTTTTAGACGGTTCAGATACATCAGCTTCACAACAGTAAATTCCTTTTGTACCTCCACTCCGAATAATTTCTCCAGTCCAGGGCCGAAATCAACGGTAAGCATACCTGTCCTCAGTTCCATTTTTACATGTGTCAGAATACTGTACAACTCCAAACTCTGACTCTCCGAATCGTAGATCTGTACCGGTGAAGCCATCAACTTTTTCAATTCTCTGTATACAGATTTAACACCCCGTGAAAAATTGCGATTTTCGTCTCTGGTATACCCAAGTGCCTTTCCCAACTCCTCCACTGGCAGAGTAATGCTGACAAACGATCCTGGTGTTTTTAAATTACACTTCCACAACAGATATAGAAGTGCTTTCATCTGTATTGGATCTAAGAGATGGTTATCCACATGCATGCCATATCTCGCCACATCATTTACCTCAAACAATTTATATTCCCGATCCCCTTTATTGAAGGTCGATACCACGTTTTTTACCATAAGCAATCTCCTCGTATAATTTGATACTGAAATTATGGATTTTTTTTCGAGATGATTGGTTTTTAATTGATGTTTCTCAAAAAGTTGTTTCACCACAGAAACAGCTTGCTGTTTCCACTGATGAAAGATATAAATATTCAGTGGTTTGAAACGCTTAATATAAATCTCTTTTCCAAAAATACAGATAATTCATTCTCCTATCGATAATCAATACCATAGAGGTTTAGTAAATATATCCTCACAGATTACTTGCATTTCAAGCTGTTATACTCAAACTAGAACAGCTTTTAAAAACTCTGTTTTTTGAAAAAATGAAATTTGCCATTTTTTATATAGACTGTTATAAATACTGTTTACGACGATTTTCACAGACCTCAAAAGTTCAGTATTTATGCGGGTTTACAGGGGGTTTGTAAGAAGCGATAGGTGAGCAGAATGACGCCGTCGGTGAGCGAAATGACGCTAATCGGTATGTAAAATGACGTAGCAGCGAGGAACCAAGCACTACAGTCAGGTAACACAGATAGCGTAATTACATCGTATCAACTCATGTTGCTACATCCAAAAACCTTCCAAAAATTCTGTTCCGATTAGTATTTTTCAAAAAGTTGTTTCACCACAGAAACAGCTTGCTGTTTCCGCTGGCGAAGACACCAATATTGGATGGTTTAAAATTCTTCTTGAAACTTGAGCACTTAACATCATAATCCTCGTTTCCAAATGTACAGATGATCCATTTTCCTATCGGATAGCCATTACCATAGAAATTTAATAAAATATCCTCACAGATTACTTGCATTTTTAAGCTGTTATACTCGAAATAGAACAACTTTTTGAAACACTTTTTTTTGCAAAAATGATTTTTGCTCTTTTGTTATATAAACTGTTATAAATACTGTTACGGCGATCTTGAGGAATTGCGAAAAGCCTAGTATTTATGCGGGTTTTCTGGGTGTTCGGAAGATGTGATCGGTGAGCAGAATGACGCAAACGGTGTGTAAAATGACGCCTTTGGTGAGTGAAATGACGCCAATCGGTGAGCAAAATGACGCGGTTGGTGAGCAAAATGACGCAAACGCCGAGGACTTAACTTGAGACCGTTTCAAGTTTTGTGTAAATTCAAAAAACTGATATAAGATATGTCATTC
>ENA-ORRZ01001691-ORRZ01001691.1-human-gut-metagenome-genome-assembly--contig:-NODE-1691-length-13132-cov-3.746578_pt1 | contig 13132 bp, 8 predicted proteins | sample MGYA00242185_ERZ509152 | MGnify/ENA primary metagenome ERZ509152 (study PRJEB26280, sample SAMEA2338668) | human gut metagenome | biome: human gut; feature: human-associated habitat; material: faeces... | reverse complement strand
ACCGCAAAGTTCTTTCCCATAGCTGCCTTTACCTTCGGCTCCACAGTCGTCAGATAATCCCCATCATCTAACAGAAGGAATTTTGCTACCGGAAAGTTTACATGTTCTTCCATATCATCTACCTGGCGCAGAGTCAGGTGATTGATCTTTGACTCCTTGTGAGCATAGATACAGGCATCATTGTTAGTAATGATCTCCTCACCCTCATAAGTCAGGAAATCCACCCCATATTCCTTTGCCAAACCCATGATCTTTTTATTTGCTTCTACCGGAAGCAGGGAGGAAAAAATCACTTCTCCTGTTTTGCAGTTGGTTACTACGACGTAAAATTCTGTAGGATTTTCGGAAAATGCCTGATAATCATAGGGATTCAATTCTTCCGGAATTTTCCGGTAACACATATCCACACCAAACAAATCTCCTGTTTTCATAAGATTTTTGAAACTGCAGTAAGTCTCATCCTCCAAATAATCCGTATTGGTTTCAAATCCCCGCCGCCTCTGCTTTGACAGGAAGCTGCAGGCGTGGCAGGCTCCTGCAGACACCCCGATACAAGTATGAAAAGACAGGTTTTTATCCAGAAAATAATCCAAAACTCCAGCTGTAAATGCGCCTCGCATACCGCCGCCTTCTAAAACCAGTCCAACCTTACACTTTGCTGTCATATTTTCCCTTCTTTCTGTTCACATATTTCTATTTTATCACGAATCCGGGCATTACAAAAGTTAAATAAATTTAACAAAACGGCACCAGACCTCATATCTGGCGCCGCTTTGTCTATAAAAACTATTCTCTTTTCTTATCTAACGTATTTGTCATACTTTCCAGAGAAATCCCCAAGGTAGAAAGATTGTGCAAAAGCGCAGAAGTCCCTGGTGCAAGAACTCCGCCAAGTCCCAGGGCAATCAGCCCCATATTAAATCCGATAACAAAACGGTAATTTCTATGAATCCGTTTCATCAGACCGTTGCTGATTCTTTTCAGCGTTACCAGCTGGTACAAATCTTCTCCTGAAATTGTAATATCTGCAATTTCTCTGGCAAGCTGTGCGCCTCCGCTGACGGCAATCCCTGCGTTGGCTGCCGACAGGGCCGGAGAATCGTTGATACCGTCTCCTACCATAATCACCTTGCGTCCCTCTGCTTTTTCCTGCTCTACAAAAGAAGCCTTATCTTCCGGCAGAACCTCTGCATAGAAGGCATCCACACCTGTCTTTTTGGCAATGGCCGCAGCCGTGCCCGCGCTGTCTCCGGTCATCATTACGACTTTTCGGATTCCCGTTTCCTTTAAAGCTGCTACAATCTCTCTGGCCTCTTCCCTTAACGGATCTTCAATGCACAGCACTGCCGCCAGTTCACCGGAAATTGCCAGATACAAAAGAGAATATCCTATAGGAAGGTTCCGGAAATTTTCCTCTTCCCCTTCGGGGATTCTGCATTTTTCATCTTCAAAGATAAAATGATGGCTTCCGATTAAAACCTGCTGCTCGTTCACCTTCGAGGAAATGCCGTGGGCCACTACATAGTCCACCTTTGTGTGCATTTCTTCATGAGCAAGGCCCTCCTTCTGGGCCTGAGCTACTACTGCATTGGCAATGGAATGAGGGAAATGTTCTTCCAGGCAGGCTGCCAGACGAAGCATTTCATCCCGGCTTCTTCCTCCGAAAGGAATCACCTCTGCAACCGTAGGTTCTGCCTTGGTAAAAGTTCCTGTTTTATCGAAAACTACTGTTTCCGCTTCCGCTACCGCCTCCAGGAATTTTCCTCCCTTCACAGTAATCTGGTAATCCTGACATTCTCTCATGGCAGACAGAACTGCAATAGGCATAGAGAGCTTTAATGCACAGGAAAAATCCACCATCAGAATAGACAGAGCCTTGGTTACATTCCGGGTAAGGGCATAAGTTGCCATCGTTCCCAGAAAACTCAGCGGCACCAGTCTGTCTGCCACATGAGCTGCTTTTCCCTCCAAGGAAGATTTCAGTTTTTCTGATTCTTCAATCATGGAAACAATCTTTTCATACCGGGTACTGCCGGCAGACGCTTTCACCTGAATCAGCAGTTCACCTTCTTCCACTGCGGTTCCGGCATAAACATAAGCGCCTTCTTCCTTTTTCACTGGAATACCGTCAGGCTCTGGCTATCCTGCCTTTAAGCCCTATCGCATCTGCAGCGCCTGCGTTTACAGCGGATATGAAAAGCGACTTCGGACTTGCCAGTGCAGTCAATTCCATTTCCATTGTAATCAGCATTGTACTGATCACGGCAACTCTCCTGATCATTCTTTGATACAGAGTGTATAACTTTGACAGAAGCGGGGATAATGAGATTATCACCAAAGAGAAAATAAATACTTATCCTCCCCTTTTTAATACCTTGCCTGTTAGCCTTGTGCAGCAGGCGGGGTATTTTTTGTTTTCCCTTATTTTATCGGGGGGGTTCTTGAGCCTGCAATACGTTTGGCGGAATTCCATGTTCCATACAGAGTGTGGCAAATGTATGCCGGAAGGTACCGCAAAACCGGCCATCGTTGTATGTTGCTCATTATTATTTCCTCCAAATTAGTTCTGAATTTTGAATCACATCCAGAATATTAAAGTCAGGATTACGCAAATTAAATTTTCCGTAATAAATCGTATCTATTTCATCTGCATTTCCTAAGTGTATAAAATAGGGATTGTCACTTTCTTTATTCTGAAAACGGGATTTAATATGATCCAAGGGTGTTCTGTAAGAATAAAAAACAACAGCATTTTTTTCATCTTCGCCAATTTCTACAGAAACAGGATTATGTACGACGCTTCCACCAAAAGCATTTCCGTAGTAACATGCATAAATGCGCCCATTTAACTCTGTAATTTCAAATTGCGTGCTGTCATAAGGAATATATAATTTGGGTAATGTCAGAAAAAGGAAGCATGAGACTATCACAGTAACGGTTAAAATAGCAGATATAATTCCAAACGTAAATTTTTTTCGGCGTATTTTTATCTTTAAGTTTTTTAGGACATTCGCTTCCGCAAGCCGCGTGTTTCCGTTTGCAGGCAAAGTTACATCTTGCTTCATAACAGCAGCCTCCCTTTTACAAGCTTCACAATTTTTTAAATGTTCTTCTACCATTTCCTTCGTTTCATTGCTCACAACACCGTCCAGGTAAAGAGGAAGAACATCTCTTATAATATCGCAGCTAATTCTTTTCATGCTCGATCGCCTCCATATATTCTGATATCTGTTTTTTTGCTCGATAAAATGTTACTCTTGCCCATCCGGCGCTTTTTCCAAACAGTACGCCAATTTTATCAAAAGGAAGTTCACCGAAAATCCGTAACGAAAATACCTCCTTATATGGCTCGCTCATTTGGTGAAGAAACCGGTGAATAATAAAGACATTTTCTTCATCTGTAAAGCGTTCTTCAAACGTTGGTTTCGGGTCGATCGTGTTATCGGTGAACGCCTCATCTGCATAAATCTTTTCTCGTCTGCAGAAAGTATAGTATGTATTTTTAGCAATAGTAAAAAGCCATGCCCGAATATCGTTTGATCCGTCGAAACCTTCGATTGATTTCAGTGCTTTTACAAATGTTTCCTGTGTAATTTCTTCTGCAATATGTTCGCTTGCGGATAGGCTGCGCAAGTATAAATAAATATCCCGAAAGTATAATCTATATATTTGCTCGAAGTCCATGCTATTCACCCTCTTTCACTTTATTAACTATTGAAATCGAAAAATGTTACATCAAATATTAAAATTATACGGTTTAATATAGATTTTCACAATGATATAAAAAGCGCATATTAACGTTCTTATGTAAATCACTTTCAGGAGAATTATCCCTTTTTTAACCGGTCCCGGCGCGCCAGAATGCGTTTCGGGGCCGTTTTTTTGCGGTAAGATCCGCAAGTCCAGATATTCTTGACTTTTTGTTTGGCGTGATTTAAGATACTGAGAGCATAAAAAGAGAAGGAGAATACAGCATGAAATTTTACCTTGCTCCTATGGAAGGTGTGACGGGATATATATACAGAAATGCTTACCATGCTCATTTCCGTCCCATGGATAAATACTTTACCCCCTTTCTGGCGCCCAAACACAATGGCGGGTTCAGCCACAGAGAGATAAATGATATTTTGCCGGAGCATAATGAGGGAATGGATACGGTGCCTCAGCTTCTGACCGGAAACAGTGAGGATTTTCTGCGGGCAGCGCGGGAATTGAAGGAATACGGCTATAAGGAAGTGAATTTAAACCTGGGCTGTCCCTCCGGTACGGTAGCGGCCAAGGGAAAGGGAGCAGGATTTTTAAGAGACCCTGAGGGACTGGAGCTGTTTTTAGAGCAGGTCTGCGAGGGGCTGGAGCGTCTGGGGCTGGAGCTTTCGGTGAAAACAAGGCTGGGAATCGAAGAACCGGAGGAATTTGACAGACTTCTTTCTATTTATAATCGGTTCCCCTTAAAAGAGCTGATCATCCATCCAAGGGTTTTGAAGGATTTTTATAAATATACGCCCAGAATGGAGGCGTTTAGAAATGCCTTTGCAAACAGTGCGGCTCCAGTGTGCTATAATGGCGATATTGTTGACCGGGAGTCCTATGAACGACTTACAGCCGCGTATCCTGCGCTGGATGCAGTAATGATCGGCAGAGGCCTTTTAGCAGATCCATTTCTCATCGAAACACTGTCGGGGCAGGCAGGCACAGAGAGCAGGAGAACGCAGATAGAACGTCTGAGTGCATTCCATCAGCAGATTTTGGAAGGATACTGCCAAACGATGTCAGGGGATAAGAATGTACTCTTTAAAATGAAGGAACTGTGGGCTCATTTGATCCATTTTGATCCGGAATGGGAGCCTTATATAAAGAAAATCCGCAAGGCACAGCGTCTGGGAGAGTATAAGATCATAACCGGTCAGATGTTCAGAGAAAGGAAAGCCGCACTTTAGGCTTTCCCATAAAATGGAGGGAGCCGGCAGAAAAAGGGGGGAATCTGCCGGCTTAGGTATGAAAAAGTGTCTTCCTGTATGGTAAAAGGTCTCATCAACCTTACAATCATAATATACAGGATAAATGTGGACAAAGTTTGATCAGAGGCTAAATAAATCATAAAATTATTAAAGGGAAAATGAAGAGAATCTTAAGCAATTTTGTGGTAGAATAGATATGTCAGCCAAAGGACATATAAAAGGAGTAAATGCCATGTTTGATAATCTTACAAAAAGCGATATAGAAAAGATGCAGGAGGAAATCGAGTACCGTAAGCTGGTTGTCCGCAAGGAGGCCTTAGAGGCGGTAAAGGAAGCGAGAGCACACGGGGATCTGAGTGAAAATTTTGAATACAAAGCAGCAAAGCAGGATAAGAACCGCAATGAAAGCCGTATCCGTTATCTGGAAAAGATGATAAAGACGGCCAGGATCATTTCCGATGAATCAAAGGAGGACGAGGTAGGACTGGGAGACCGGGTGGAGCTGTACATCCCGGAGGATGATGAAACAGAAACATACAAGCTGGTCACAACGGTTCGGGGAAATTCCCTAAAGGGACTGATCAGCATTGATTCTCCGCTGGGAAAAGCCATCCGCGGCCACAGAGTGGGGGAGCGGGTTTATATAAAGGTAAATTCGGACTTTGGATATGAGGCTGAGATACGGGCCATAGATAAGACGGCAGAGGCCGAGGAGGACACCCTCCGAAGTTTTTAATCTGCAGACGGCCGGATTTACAGAGGGGAAATGAGATATGAGCGAAGAAGCACAGTTAAAGATACATATGATGGGAAAAATTTCTGCAGAGTACAATGGGAAATCCCTTCCCGTAGGCACAGCCCTTTCAGGGCGTGTCCTGCAGTTGTTTTTGATCCTGCTGTATTATCACGACAGCGGCATCAGCCGGGAGGAACTCCTTGATATGATGTACGGGAGTGGGGAATATGCCAATCCGGCGGGGAGTCTCAGAGCGGTTGTATTCCGTCTCCGCCGTATTATGGAGGAATGTCTTCCTGCCGGAGAGCATATCCAGACGGAGGGAGGCGTTTACCGCTGGGTCAGCAAAAGCGTTAGCGTATATGTAGACGCCAGAGACTTTCAGGCAACAGCCGAGAAAGGACTGGAGAAAGAAAATGAGGAAGAACTTCTCCGTGCCTGCGGACTTTATCAGGGGGAATTTCTGGCACAGCTGGCCGGAGAAAAGTGGGTTACAATTGTAAGTGTCCGCTGCCAGGAACTTTATTTCCGCTGCCTGCGCAGCCTCAGCCGTCAGATGCAGGAAAACAGAGAGTACCAGTCCCTTTTGAATATTGTCAATAATGCCTGCCAGCTTTATCCCTATGAAGAATGTCAGATCATGAAAATGGATTGTCTGATCGCCATGAAGCGTTTCAGGGAGGCAATGCAGGTGTATAAATGGGTGGTGCGTCAGTATTTTGAAGAACAGGGACTTCCGCCTTCAGAAAAGATGCTGGAACGTTTCCGCACTATGAGCAGCCAGATCCGTTATACGGCAGATATGCTGAAGGATGTGCGGGAAAGCTTAAAGGAACGGGATGCAGTCAACGGTCCCTATTACTGCTCCTATCCCTCTTTTATTGACAGCTACCGTCTTTTAAACCGGCTTTCCGAGCGGATTTCTTTTGAAAAGGTGCTTATCTGTATATTTTTTGTAGATATAAGGGGAAAAGCGTTAGATGATGGAAATGATCTTCTAAAGGAAGCCTCCAGTCAGCTGAGAAAGGCTGTGGGAATCTCCTTGCGCAAGGGAGATCTGTTTACCTGCTACAGTCCAAGTCAGTATCTGATCCTGTTAAGCGGAGCAGATCAGGAGGAGTGTCAGAACATTTTTCAACGGATCGAGCAGAATCTGCGCTGTTGGGGAGACTGGCGCAGAATCCGCTTGAAATATGAAGTTTTGAGTCAGGTCTGAATTCAGGCATCTGCCTCTGTAAGTTTTGGGGCTGCTCCATAGCGGCCTTCCAGATACTGTTTCCCATAGGCCTCGTCATTTCTTGGGATGAGGCCGTTTTCCTTTTTATAGGAGGAGAGCGGGTAGAGGACGGCATCTTTTCCCTCAGGACGGCAGCACAGATAGATCTCGTCCCTGCGCATCACTCCGGGAGTGAGGATCGCCGTATTGTGGGCAGTGAAAACAAGCTGCGCATTGTGAGGATTTTTTTCACGGTTTTTATACAGAGATATGAGATAACGCAGCAGGTGGGGGTGAAGAGCCTGATCCAGATCGTCAGCCAGCAAAAGCCCTCCGCAGTCCAGGCTTTTAAGAACCAGTGGAAGAAGGCAGAGGAGCTTTCTGGTCCCCTCAGATTCTTCTTCATAGGACACCGCAAAGGTGGGATGGCCCGGACGGCCGTGGGTAAGAACGAGGGAGGACTGAGAAAAGCCCGATTCTTTTCGGTAGGAATAGTCCAGTATATCAATATCCATATTTTGTAAAAGACGGCACAGCCGTCCTTTTTTTTCTTTTTTTTCCGGCAGCAGAGGGACGTCGTTCGTTCTGTTTGAACGGAAAAAGTCAGCCTGGGAGAACCATCCTGCGGCAGCCTGGATACAGGGAGTGCCGGAACGTCCTGACAAAATCGGAAGAAGGGGAGCGGCAGAGGGAACTCCTGTAAGAACCAGTCCGCCGGCGGCAGTTCCCAGATGGATATCGTTTCCTGTACGGCTAAAGAGCACGCCTGCATCCTCCGTACCGGGTTTTCCGTAAAACATGTGCTCCTCTTTAATGGCTCCTTTTAAAATCTGAAGCTGGTATCGGAAAAGGAAGCTTCCATTTCTGAAAAGCAGGTCAAAGGAAATTGGCTTTTTTGCTGCTTCCGGATCCAGGCGGCAGCTGCTGCGGGAGCTGGAGAGAATGAGAGAGCAGTCCTTGTCCATAAACCGGCACAGTCCCCAAAGTGCTTCCAGGACAGAGGACTTTCCACAGCCATTTGGCCCATACAGAGCGATCACGGGGAGGAAGGTTTCCTGATCCCCCGGAGCGGTCAGAAGAGAGCGTTTGTGTTCATTGATGGGGGCAGGGAAAAAATCAAGAAGCGTTTCATTTTGAAAAATACGGTAATTTTGAAAAATAAACTGATTCAGCATAGCAGTAACCCTCCAAAAATATGAGAAAAAAACTCATAAAATACAGCTGATTTTATATTAACACAGCAGAAAAACAAATGCAATAAATGAGAAAAAATCTCACAAAAATTCCGCCAGGGAGGGAATGAAACGAATGGGTTATTCCTATCTGCAGCGTTGAATATAAGATAAGATAGAGAAAATATAATGAGAAAAAATTCAATGGTAAAAAATAGAAATATAACGCCTGGTATAACGCGGTATCTGTTATGATAGGGTTAAGCAAATTTCAGAAGGAAAATGGAAATAAATTAATCTTTTTTTAATGAAACCTTAATTTGTAACCAGATTGTAACTCCTGTATGGTATGATTTGCTTATACGGACCGGGGTGACCGTAAAAATTTTAAAAGAGAGGAGAAAAAGTATGGAAGGACAGAAAAGACCACGGGTGTTTCAGCTGAAGCGCTATAACACCCAAAAACGTTTCCTGGCGCTGATGCTGGCTTTTGCGATGATCTTTACCAGTGTGGGTGCAGATCTGAACGTGGCCTATGCAGCAGAGGGAAACAGAGTCGACTTCGAGATCTACGGAGCAGATCTGGTGGAAGCCATCAATGATGCAGTAGAAACCCAAAGCCCGGTGACAGCAGATGATCTGAACTTTACCAATGGAGCCATTGAAAAGTTCGACGCCCTGTTCTTTGGCGAAGGCAAGGTCTACGAAGTATTTCCCGCAGTGGAAGGCGGAGATATGGACGCAGAAGTAAGAGTGTTCGTTCGTCTTCCTGAGGATGCCGATGATATGTATATGGTCACAGGCGATGAGGAAGTCATCTTCTTATACATAAATAACGGAGAAGACACCATCAGCTGTTCCACAAAGATCATTCGCACGGTGGATGGGGAAGAAAAGGTCAAGAGCACCAAGCGAATCACAGTCAAGAGCTATGAAGACAAATTCGGTGAAGAAGAGAGCAATATCATTTCAAAGCCGGAAGAAACATTGCCTGCTGTGCCTGAAACAAGTGCTCCGGAAAGTCAGCCGGAGGAAACCCCAGCCGAAACGCTGACCCCAGCCGAGACGACAGCTCCTGAGGAGACCACCGTTCCTGAAGAGACAGAGGCTCCTGATGCAACAGAAGAATCTTCCGAGACAGAAGAAACAACCGAAGCGCCGGAGAGTACAGAGGTTCAGGAAACAGAAACCTCCGAAGAAACAAAAGAAGAGACTACGGAGGCTGAAACAGAAGCCACAGAGGCAGAGAAAGAGGAAACAGAGGCTGTTGAGGAGACTGAAGAGCCGGAGACAGAAGCTGATGAGGAAAAATCTCAGGATGATTCCGCAGTAACCCTTTCCTCCATTTCCCGTCATCAGGTACCTGTGGTAGCTGTGAAGGAAGATGCAGAACAGATTGAAACAGAGGAAGTTTCCGAGACTGAAGCTGAGGAAGAAACAGAAAAGGAAACCGAGGCTGAGACCGAGGAAACGGAAGCTGAAGAAACCGAGAAGGAAACTACAGCTGCTCCTGAAAAAGAGACAACGGCTGCTGAAGAAACCACTTCCAAAGAAACAACCGCAGCGCCGGAGGAAAGCACAGAAGCAACAGAGGAAACCTCCACAGAGGCTGAAAGTAGTGAAGAGGCTACAGAGTCTGAGGAGGCTACAACTGCTCCTGAAACTCAGGAGACAGAGGAAACTACAGAAGCTGAGACCGAAGTTCCTGCCGAGACAGAGACGACAGCGCCTGCTGAGACAGAGACTCAGGCACCCGTTCAGCCGGCAACTCCAGCTGAACCGGAAGAGGGAAACAAGCCCGCTGCCACAGATACCGACCTGGTTGGTATGGGATGGTGCAGTACGGCGAAGGCGTATACCAGAACCTTAAACGAATTAAGAGCTATGGAGGATATTCCAGGTTATAAGGTAACTTACGCCATCAATCCGGAGTACAGCGCAAGAATCGTAGACGGCCCGCGCGGTGTAGAAGAGGGCGAAACTCTTGTATTCGGTGTAAAGAACCAGATTGGTTACGCAGTCGAAAGCGTAGCTGTAAACGGTGAAGTGATCGAAGCAGATACTACAGAGGATAATGAAGACGGATCTAAGACCGTATGGTATTCTGTACCTGAGGTTATGGGAGAGATGGATGTTGAGGTTGCGATGACTGAAAACGGAAATCATCCCGCAGTTACACTTGATCCGATCGAGGTGGATGGCGTAACCATCCAGATCAGCGCTGAGGAAGGCGTGCTTCCTGAAGGCGTAACTGCAACTGCCTCCCGTGTAAATGAGGACGTAGAAGCGACTGTTGCTGATCGGATGACAGAGGATGGAAAGTCTGTATCTTCTGTAATGGCATTTGATATCAATCTTTGGTTAGGCGATCAGCTTTTGGATTCCGAGATCTGGGGCGGCAGCCAGAAGGTAACGGTTACATTTTCCGGTTGGCCGATCGAAGAAAATACAGCAGAAGCAGATACCGTAGAAACTGTATATGTAGAAACTGTATATGACAACGATAAGGCTGCAAAGGAACAGATTGCCAATGAAGAGATTGAAGTAGCAGCAGCAGACGTAACCAATGTTGTTTCTGTCAGTGAAGAGATTGACATTGCTGAGGCTGGTATCAGCGCTGTTTCCTTTGAGGCTGAGCACTTCTCAATTTATGCGGTGGTTGGAAGTACCAAGTATGAAGATTCCTATGAGATGTATCCGGGAGAAACTCTTCGATTGTATGTAGATGCAAACGGATGGAGTGGCGAGGAAACTTGGAGTTCAAGTTCAGAGCATGTCACATTAGGTAAGCATGGTTATGATAACAAGCGCAAAGCATATTATACCGATATCACCGCAGTCAGTGAAACGGAGCGACCAGTAACAGTAACATATAGGTATAGTATCAATAAAAAGCAGACGTTTAAAATAAGTGTCAATGACAGACGGCGAGAGGCAACGGCGTATTTTTATGCTTTAAAACCAAATGGAAATGCAGGTTCACTGGGGATTGCTGATTGGTTATACGTTGGAACTGGAAAGATTAATGTTTCAGGTATAAAGGATCAAAATGGTAATCCCATGGGAACAACAACGGGAGTCTATAGTCTTGATGTAGATGGAAGAATTATTGATTATCCGGATGATCAAAGTATTAAACAGGCGATTGCTGTTGCCTATGGGGTTGATATTAATGAGGTAAAAATTGAATATGCTCCATACAAAATAACATGTGCTGATGGTTGGAATGATAATAATGGACAGCATGATGCGGGAAAAGCTCGCTGGCATGTAGATATGACCGTTAGTATAACAACAAAGAATCAGGCATCTGTTGTTTATCATTTGTGGGATGCAAATGCAGCAAATTATGATGTTGTTGATTCATATATGGTAGATAAGGGAACGCAAGTAAGACTTCCAGATGAGCTTAGTAAGTATCCTGACAATAAGGGTGATTACTATTTTGATGGTTGGTATACTAATCCAGAGCGTACTGGAGATAAGGTTAGGTTCCCGTATACTGTAAATGAAGCTACAGATTTTTATGCTAAATATGTATATGCTCCCGAAGTGGTTATCCAGTATGAAGTAGTTGGTGGAGGACGTGTTACTAACAGGAAAGATACAGTCAAGGTAAATGCATCAGAAGATGCGGCTAGTGGTTCTGGGGCCATAGCAGACAAAGGGTATAAATTTAAAGGATGGTATGATAATAGAGATGGTAACGGTAATCCATTATCTGTTGATGAATACTTTAAACCGGAAAAATCGCCTGTGGGCTGGGAAGCAGCTACCTACTATGCTGTATTTGAACCAGATGAAGAGCAAACTAAAGAACTGAAGGCAACAGTAGATTATGTACTTGGAGACGAAGTACAGACCGAGGATCACAAGGATCTTACGGCAACAGTACAGATTCTGCAGCCGGATACCCTGAGTACGCAGGGCGTAGAAGCCAAAGAGTATAAGGGCTGGAAACTTGAGAAGATAACCATCAATGATAAGATTGTACAAAACCTGCCAGCTACTGTAAATAACGGTGATGCGGTGAGGTACCACTACATCATAGATGAGGATCAGACCAAGGAATTGAAGGCAACTGTAGACTATGTACTTGGAAACGAAGTACAGACCAAGGATCACAAGGATCTTATAGCAACAGTACAGATATTGGAGCCGGATATTCTGAGTACAGAAGACGTAGAGACTAAACAGTACAAAGGATGGCTGCTTGAGAAGATAACTATTAATGGTGACCAAATATCGGAACTTCCACAAACTGTAAATGATGGTGATGCAGTAGTATATCATTATACAGAAGATGAAAATGAAGATAATGTGCCAGATAAGTATCAGGTAACTGTTCGTTATGAAGCTGTAAACGGAACTGTAACTATTACAGAACCTGTTTATGTAACAATTTATAACCACACATCTTCAAATGAAAAAGAGTTGGAATATGCAGAGCCTGGAACCGAGGGTGCATATGGAACTCTAAGTAAAGACCAGATTGCTGATGCAGCTCCAAATGAGGGATATGATCCAGCTACAGAGCAGTGGAAGGCAAATGGAGAGCTAGCTGAAAAGCCAACAATAGAAACCCGTATTATGGAAGATACCACATATGAGGTTAGCTTCGGAAGGAATGGATATGGCTATGATGTAATCAAGCGATTCCTGAATGCGGCAGGAGAAGAGGTAGACACATTAACCAGTTTAGGAACTGCAGCATATGGAACTAACATTCTGGAGGCATCAGGTGTAAAAGTATTGCAGGAAGAGCTTCATGAAGGAAACCTTTATGAGTTAGTAAAGGTAGAGGGAGCAGACCGATTGATTACTAATGATATTCAGGCTAATCATGTGGAAGTAATCTACCAGCAGAATGCGTATGTATATGATGTAGTAAAGAGATACCTGGATGCAAATGGAAATGAGGTAGATGCAGTATTCACAGGCGGAACTGCATTATACGGCCAGAACATCTTGGAGGCATCTGATGTAACGGTACTTCAGGAAGAGCTTTATGAAGGCAATCTTTACGAGTTAGTAAGGGTAGACGGAGCAG
>ENA-ORRZ01001681-ORRZ01001681.1-human-gut-metagenome-genome-assembly--contig:-NODE-1681-length-13193-cov-4.536687_pt1 | contig 13193 bp, 8 predicted proteins | sample MGYA00242185_ERZ509152 | MGnify/ENA primary metagenome ERZ509152 (study PRJEB26280, sample SAMEA2338668) | human gut metagenome | biome: human gut; feature: human-associated habitat; material: faeces... | reverse complement strand
AGGCGTCAGGCTGAACGGTTGGAGCAGGCGACTGTTAAGGAGCGGAAAGCGAAAAAACTACTCGACGATGCTGAGATATTGCGACAACAAAATTAAAATAATTCCAGATTCAATAATCTCGATTTCAACAGTAGGTGGGGCGTAAATCAAACTGTGTTAAAGTTTGTATTCGGATCGATTTTGGGTGGCAGGAAAAATATTTTTCCATTCTATTGTATTTTTCATTTTATTTTCATACATTTAGAATGTTAATAAAATTAACGCTTTATGAAAAAAATTATTTCTTTTATTATGGTAATCTCTATTTTTTTCCTCTTGTAAAATAGAGAAAAATGCCGACTCTCAATTAACGACTACAGAGTCCAACATTGAGCATGTATGTATTCCGTTAACCGACGCACAAATTATTGGGTTGTATAACACATTAACTACTGTACAGACTCGTGCGGTTGTTTTAGTAAGCAGTTTAGAAGAATTTAAGAGCTATTTGAATACTTCTCTGGTTGCTGTCTGTTTTACAGCGACATGGAGTGGACCATGTAAAATGTATAAGCCCATTTATCATAAAGTATCAGAAAAATACACTGCCAGTGTATGTCGTTTCTTGGAAGTTGATGTGGATGAATCTCCAGAACTGGCAGAACTATTCAATGTTGCTAAAATTCCTACAACTATTATAATTAAAAATGGAGAGGTTGTGGCTACCTTTGTGGAAATATTGAGTGAAAAAGCACTAACAGAATTAATAGAAAGCTATAAAGTCAAATAATTATTTTAATTTTTTCAATTTATGAAGAAACTTGTCTTATTGTTAGGGATTATTCTATACCTCGTATCTTGCAAGGTCGAAGAACCGAAATTTGCAAACCAGTCAACATTTTTAGAAGCCGAAACCACTACAATCGAACACGTGTCAATACCATTGACAAATTCGCAATTACTCGAATTATTTCGCAATATGAGTCCTTTGGCACAAACACGAGTAGCCGTATTTAACCTCCTGACCGAGGGTGAAGTTGAATTCTGGTCAACAGAGGGACCTGGGGTATTGGTGATGTATTTTACAGCCCCATGGAATGGTCCATGTAAGAGGTATCGCTTAATATTTGAAAAAGTTGCAAATGATTATACAAATAAAGAATGTCATTTTGGACGTATTGACATCGATCAAGCAGGAGAAGATATTGCAACAAAATACGGTGTAAACACATTACCTACCACTCTAATTATTAAAAATAATAAAATTGTTGCCAAAGCAGTCGGTCTTATAAGAGAAGAAACTTTAAGAGCACTGGTAAATCAATACAAAGCATAAGTAAAATAAATATAACAAGAGACTATCTAACAAGTCCGGTTTAATGATTTCACCCTCGCCAGAACAAGCTCTGACGAGGGTGATTTCAATTTCAGGGACTTATTAGACAGCCCCTTGTTATAACGAAAAAGGCTGACTTATTCAGTCTCTCGCTCGAATGTAAAGGAAATATAAGGATAATATTGAGCGGTCGGTTTATTTTCTTCGTAATACAATTTATCAATCAAAAATGATTTTGAATCAAAATCAATAAAATACATCTCCATTTTATTGGCATCTCCATCCTTAAAACGGACTCCAATATAAGCTTCTGTATCTTGACTCTGCTCTATTGCAGAAAAATAGCGATTTACATTATCCAGAAGGATTAATTGAACCGGAATTTTCCCCGACATGCTGTATAATGTAAATTCGCCACCATTCGAGATACCCGAATTCTCCCGGAAGAAGTTTTTCAAGGTCGATTCAAGCGAGGTCGTAAGACCCTCTTCCGTGAAAATCAACCGGTCCTTTGCATTATATGCGGGTAAAGCAGCCATATCGGCGTCGAACGTAGGTTTGTCGTATTCAGAACTGCTTCCATTCAGATTGGCATACTCCATAGGATCATAATTACCTTCGGCACTCATTTTCCATGTACCTTCCAGTTTGCTGAAATACGATCCGAAAATCGTTACGGTAATCTCGTTATACTGTCCCCGGACGAATCCTTTGTTGTTCTCCAGTCCGGTTTTCAGAACGACCTTGTCTTTTCCGGTTTCCAGCGTGCCGGCTTTAAGGGTAATGGCACCTGAACTTTTACCCTGAGCGACAACCAGTTGTTTAGCCCCCTCGAACGTAAAATTGGTATTCTCGACAGCCGTCGAACCTTCGGCGATCTCAATGGGAATGACGATATCCTGCTCCGCAGTATATTTTGCCCCCGTAGCCGTATAAAGATCCAACTGAACGGAACCGGTCTCACCCATGGTCATGGATTTGACAGAGAAGGAATACATAATTTTACCTTTCACTCCCAGACTGATCTTCGCCGTGGCATTTTTCCCGGGGATAAAGTCAGCCACCGAGCCCAACGTCGCGACGATTTCCTTGGCTTCGTCGTAGTTGTCCAAAGCCGTTACCGTAATCGAAAGCGACTGATTGTTACCTCCCAATATGAATTGTTCGGCCGATACGGAATACTCGGAACCCTTGACAGCCGTACCCGAGAAAGCAACGGGAACGGTGACGGGCGACGCAAGCGATGATAAATCTACACCGCTGACTTGCAGATCCAGTGTTACAGAACCTGTCGAAAGCGCGAGCACCGGCTTCGCAAAAGAAAGCATAGGCGTCGATTCATCGTTGTCATCCGAACAAGCGCCGAATAACAGCGGCGCCGCGAGCAATGCAAATAAAAATTTTCTCATAACCAAAGTTTTAATTAATAAAGGTTTGTTCAACAGTTATTTCGAACCTTCCAGAAAGGCTTCATATTCATCTTCTTCGCTTGCGATCTGCGCCCAATCCTCATTCCCGAGAAATACACCGTCGGGCATAATGTATTTCGTCAAATAATCCTTAGCCAAAGGCGGCGTCTCATCATAGTTGTCATCACAGCCACTCAGCGACACAACAGCCGCAATCGCTGCGACAAACGCAATCATTCGTCTTTTCATCGTATTGTTCATAATCCTGATTCTTTTATTCCATTTTATCGTACCCCGGATTTTGCTCCAACCCCTCGACCAATTGAATATCGGGAGCGTAAAGCGGGAAAGTATACATCCAGGAATAAGTCGTGTATTTCAGTCCCTGCTTGGCGACCCAGAATTCCGGACATCCGTTACGTTTGAGTTCGTACCAGCGATCTCCTTCAAGGAAAAGTTCCTTGCGGCGTTCGCAATGAATAGCATACAGCAGCGGAGTCAGCGCATTTCCCTTGGCATCGACCTGAATCAAATCGTCGTGATCGACCGGAGGCAGAGTCTGCATCGTGTAGTCCGAGACATCGGCAATGCGCTTTCGTCGCAGTTCGTTCAAAGCAGCAAGGGCCTTTTCGGGTTCTTCGCTATGATAGTAACTCTCAGCTAGAATCAACTGCAATTCAGCGCTTCGCAGGCAGGAAAGCAGGTTCTTAGCCGGCAGTCTTTTGGCATCGATCGACAGCGTGAAACGCACATCTTTTTCCTTTTCGGCGAAAAGATCGTAAAACAGGCGGGAACAAGGTCTGTTTTTCAAATAATTCTTTGAATTCGTCAGCGCTGTAGATTCCGAAGATCCAGCATAAATCTGTGCCTTGAAGATCATGTTGCCACTCTTGGCCATCTGTTCCCCGATCATCGCCTTGTAAGGTTCCGCATCGAGCAACGGATATTTTTCCAATAACTCCGAGGCATACTGAGCTGCCAAACGATACTGCTGTGTCCAGAAATAGAGCCGGGCCAGATAGCCTTTGGCGACATCGGAATTGAAGCGGTAGATCTCATCCTGAATGTCGTATTCGATCGCTTTATTCAAATCCTCTTCGATCCGTTTGACGGTCTGGTTATAAGTACTGCGAGTAGGCTTCGCCTCCATATCAAATTCTGTAACCAACGGTACACCAGGCCCCGGATTATCCGGATTGCAAGCCTGACAGAAGTTGCGCAGCAAATTATAATAGCAGATACCGCGAAGGGCATACGCCGTACCGAGCACGTCCATCCCGAGCCGGCTGCTCCGGTCTTCGAGATAACCGATTATGATGTTGCAATCCCGAATCACCGCATAAAGATTCGTATACAGAGTTTGCTTAGCGGAAAGTTGCTCTCCTATGTAAAGCGAAATATAATTTCCTCCGGGATATTGAGTCAGATTAGCAGCCAGGTTATCGGCATAACACTCCAAATCGGCCATTTCCAATCCGTCGCCCATCACGACCTCCTCTCCGTAATCGATCTCGTCGAGATGCGCATGGAGCAACGCTGAAAATTCCTCGGCTGTTTCGGGGATGGTCTGTCCGTAAGGTTTTATATCCAAATAGCGGTTGCAGGATACGGCTAATAACACGAGTGCAATCACTGTGAATGTCTTTTTCATACTCTCTGTTTTGAAATTACCGTTTCGGAATTAAAATCCGATCGAAAGTCCGATCGAATAGGAGCGGCATTGCGGGTACACCGCACCGGGAGTTTCAGGGTCCAGCCCCGAGTAATTCGTGAACGTCGCCAGATTGTTCATCGTAAACGACACGCTGCAATTTTGCATGTGAAGTTTCTTCACCCACGCGCCGGGAAGGTCGTAAAGCAATGTCAGGGAACTGATTTTCAAATAAGAAACATTCTCCAGCAACAGACAGTTCGTAACTCTTGATTCGGAAGGAAGACTCTGGGCGATAAGATTGCCGTTCTGATCGTAAAGGCGCCCTCCGTATATGTCGATCAGACGCGGATAACCGTCCGTAACAGGATTATCCGGAGTCCAGCGATAGGTTACATCACGCACGACATTGAGATGGTTGACATAAAGGTCGTATTTGGAGTTGGGAATGGGCTCCTTATCCACACCGGTCATATTCCGGTCACTCACCGAACTGTAGGATGCGGGGGATACGATATCGTTCAGCACTTTGCCGTTCAACGAAAACACACCGTTCATACTGAGCGTAAGCCCCTTGTAACGAACGGACGTATTGAACCCGCCCGTCCAGGGAGCCGTCGATGTACCTACATAGAAAAGATAGTTTTGCATGTTCCGGTAGTCCGCGACTTCGTTTATTTTCGCATCGGGACGCAGTTCGTAATTGTAGAATCCCGTCGATGGATCGATGCCCGTACTCTTGCCCGTGATGATCATCCCCTGGGGATAACCTACATAATACTGACCATAGATACCGCTGTTGGGCGACACGTATTTGGTCAGTTTGTTCATATTGTAAGCCGCATTGGCAGTAAAATTCCACGCAAAATCCTTATAACGCAGAATCGTCGCCCCCAAAGTGAACTCGACTCCCCGGTTCACCTGTTCGGATGTATTATATCCCTGCGAAATAAATCCGACTGCCGAATTCACGCGCGAAGAAGTCACGAGATCGTATCCTTTACGGTTGTATGCTTCGACCTGCAATCGCAAACGATCCTTGAAAAATCCGATGTCCAGACCCGCTTTGATATCCCAGGTCTTCTCCCAGCTCAGATGCGGATTCGGGGCATTCGAAATAGTCCCCATCCGGTAGGAATCCGTATCGGAAATTCGAAACGTGTTATCGTATTTCATGATGATTACCGGATAGACCGACTTATTGACACCGCCCGTATAACCCGTGGCCAAACGGAGCGTCATCGAACTGATCACATCCGAGATTTTCCCTTTCATCCACGACTCTTCGTCTATATTCCAAGAAAAACCTGCCGACCAGGTAGCATTGAACTGCTCCTTGCTGCCGAAATTATTCGATCCGTCGGATCTTACCGAGGCATTGAAAACATAGCGGTTGAGCAGGATATAGTCGATCGTACCGTAGAACGAGGCCATAGCGTTTTCCGTAATAGCTTGCCCGGTGGAATTATCGAGGGTCTTCCCGAAACTGACAAGTTTATCGTAATCGATCACCGAATTGTTTCCGCTCGCAGGATAAAGCGGCGTCGAGTGGTTGCCCGTAACGGGGTCGTAGCCGTAACGTTTGGTAAAAATCGTCTTGGCGTAATTCCGGCTGATCTGCGCTCCGGCCAACACATTGAGCCGATGTATTTCGTTGAAAGTATGTCCATAGGCGAAATGTCCCCGTAACATATAATTGGTATTGTATGTCGAAGTCTGATAAATGGAACCATAGATTCGTTTCGAAGTCGTCGTATTGTTTTCGAACGGCCGATCCATCCATGCCGCATAGGTATTCTTTCCATTGATATTCTCCCCGTGATCCGAAATATAGGAGAACGACGCCAGACCCACGAACTTCAGATCCTTGGTGATATTGACCGTCGTATTTCCCGTCAGTGTGAAGTTTCCGCTGGTACTCTTGGCCGAAGTCTCATTGATCTCCCGCATCAGGTTGAATCCGTTTTCGGGAAGCGCTACCGTATAGCTTCCATTGATTTCACTCAAGGAAAAATAAGTCTCGTCAGCCCGATAGGAACCGTCGTCGTTATAAGGGCGTTCATAGGGATTGGCGAAATAGGCGTATTTGAACATATCCACATTGCTCGACGGTGCCTTGGATGTCTGATAGGAGAAATCCGTACTGATACCGAACGATACGACTCTGTTCGGTGTTACATCGATCTTGCCGTTGAAATTGTAACGGTCGTACGAGTTTTTCAACACAATGCCCTGATCGTTACCATATCCCATTGAGAGATAATAGGCCATTTTGGGATTACCTCCCGAAATGGAGAGATAGTGGCTTGTGGAAACTGTCGTCCGGAACAGTTCCTCGAACCAGTCTGTCGTATGGCTGCCCAGTTCCGCAATCCTGGCATCCTGCTCTGCGACGCTCAATCCCTTATATTTGCCGTATCCCGAACGAATCATGCCCACGATACCCACAACCGGATAGTAACTTTTGCCATCCTGAAGATTATTCGCATAACCGGCAGCTGCAAATTCGTCCCATAATTCCTGCTCCCAGGCCAGTTTCTCGCGTGAGTTCATCAAATTGGCAGACCGTACAGGCCGCGTCTGAATGGATACGGTTCCCGAATAGTTGACGTGCGTAGGTCCCGACTTGCCGCGTTTGGTCGTTACCACGATCACACCGCCGGCAGCCTGAGATCCGTAAATTGCGGCAGCGGCAGCGTCCTTCAACACGGAGATCGACTCGATGTCGTTAGGATTGATCCCACCGATGCCCGTAGCAAAAATATTCGAAAAGTCTCCGGAGCGAATCTGCGTGTTGGAAACAGGAGGTGTCGGGACCTCCTTCTGCATCGGTACGCCGTCAATGACCCACAGCGGTTCGGCATTGCCCGTGATGGTGCTCGTTCCGCGAATGCGGATCTTCACGGCTTCGCCCGGACGGCCGGATACGGATTGCACGCTCACTCCGGCCAGTTTGCCCTGCAACAGTTTGTCTACTCCCTCCAAAGGCGAAGTCTTGAGATCTTTTCCTTCAATCACGGCAACCGAACCGGTGCTTTTGCGAATCTCAGTTTTGGCAAAGCCTGTCACGACGACTTGTCCGATGTCCGTGGACTGCTCCTTGAGCGTTATATCATAACCGACCCGATCAGGCTTTATCTTGAGTTCCTGCGGTTCATAACCAATGTATGAGAATCGCAACGTAGCGCCGTCGGCAACTATGATCCGGAACGTACCCTTAATATCAGTATTCACACCGGAATGCGTTCCTACGACAACCACGGACACACCGACAAGCGGTACACCATTCGTATCCTTGACCGTACCCCACACCGGATGTTTGTTCCCCTCGCTCTCAGAAGCAGCGACGGCAGGAAGTATCGTTACAAGTAACAATGACGTAAATACGAATGGTAAAAAATTTCTTAAAGTTTGCTTCATACGCATTATCCATTAGTTGTGTTTGACTATATCGATCTCCTGCTGAGGCAACCCGAGAAGATGTTCCGTAAAATAATAGCGGATCAGATTTACATAATATGAGTTCCCGAGACCATGATCCGCTCCGGGAATGACCGTCATGTCGAAACGCTTGCGGGCCCGGATCAGCGCATCGGCCAGCCGGGCCGTAGATGCCGGATGCACATTGTTGTCCATGTCTCCGGTGATGAGCAGCAGCCGTCCGGCCAGCCGGTCGGCCAATTCGATGTTGGTCGGAATATGACATTCGAAATGCGGTTTCCCGTCTTTCCCCCAGGTCTGCTTTACTCCGTGGAAAGTTTCGCCCCACCACTGGGAGTAAATATTATTGTCATGGTTCCCCGAAGCAGCCACCCCGACCTTGTAAAATTCCGGATGGTTCAGCATGGCGGCGACCGTCATGAAACCGCCTCCGGAATGTCCGTAAATTCCGACTCTTTCAATATCGGCGCAAGGATAGCGGGCTGCAATCTGCCGGATCGCGGCCATGTCGTCGGCCAAAGCATAATCCCGCAGATTCCCGTAGCCGAACGTATGGAAATCGCGTCCGCGCCAGGGGCCGCTGCCGCGGTAGGCGAAATTTATGACGACGAATCCCAGCTGTGCGAGCGATTGATTGTAGTTGTCATCCAAGGTAAAGGCCTGCGGAACCAGATCGACATGGGGGCCGGGATAGACATTGCTGATGATCGGGTATTTCCGCCCGGGTTCCCGGTCGAAAGGAAGGTAGACGATGCCATAGAGCCGGGTCACGGAATCCGCAGCCAGCACTTCGACGACTTCCGGTTCGTGCCATCCGCGGGCATAGAGTTCCGAAAGGTCGCACGGCTCCAGTTCGATACGGCCGCGGCCTTTCATGTCGCAGACCTGATGCCGCGGGGCACGATCCATACGCGACCAAGTGTCCGTCAGGAAACGTCCGTCGGGAGAGAATGCCACCGAATGTTCGCCGTTTCCGGGAGTGAGCAAAACCGGCTCGCCGCCGTTGAATCCGGTTTTGTAATAAAAGCGGTAATGCGGATTGACACCCGGTTCCCGTCCGTAACCCTCGTAGACGATCGTCCGGGCGAGCGTATCGATACGTTCGATCTTTCCGGCGACGTATGCGCCCGAAGTGACGGCCCCTTGCAGGCGTCCGTTTCCATCGTACAGGTAATAATGACCGTATCCCGTTCGCTCCGACCACCAGAGGATATCGCGGCCTTCATTCAGGATATGGAAACAAAATTGCTGGTCATTCTGGGCCGGTTTGCACACCTCGCGGATAATCGGCTCGACACGGTGCGCCGCGAAATCGACCCGGCACAGTTCCACGCTGTCGCACGTCCGGCTGCGACTAACGAGCCAGGCATAACGGTCCGTATGAGCGATCATGCTGAACCGGGGAACTTCGACTTTCTGATCGGGCCAGCGGGCGATGTCGAGTTTCCGAATGCACATGCTGTCGGCATCGACCAGCCAGGCATCGTATTGAACGACATGCTCATCGCCAGGCATGGGAAATTTGTAGCTTTTAGCCTTGGGGCGCGGTCGGGCGAGGTTGTCCACCAGCGTGAGCTCCTCCACCTCGCGCTTGTCTTCGCGCACCAGCAGGTAATAATGGCTTTTCCCCATCCAGCGGCCGATGGCGGAGCTGCGCGCCTCCGGCCCGACGACGTTGTTCCCGCCGGTGGAGAACGAATGATAGCGCTCCCCGTCGTGGGTCAGCCGTACACTGTCGCTTCCATCTCCGCGAAAGAGCATGAGGTCATGACCGACAGCCGTAACATAATACGAGCTGTCGGCGGAGTAGCTGCGCCGATAGTCGCCCCGCGAGAAAAGATTCCCGCGGGAAGCATCCTGCCGGGGCTTTTCGCTCAGTTTGCCATTTCGGCCATCGTAGTGCAGCCGGTGCTTATTGAAATCGAACGTAAAACCGCGGGGATCGGAAGAATCGAATTCAAGGCCGTAGAGCCGTAACTCCTTCGGGGTCGGCATCCGTGATGAATCGGCGTATGCGGCCAACTGCCGCGTCATCGAGAAACTGTCGAACAGCGGGCGTTTCCGCCAGGTGCGGGTATCGACCAACCAATAACGGCGTGCATCGGCGTCATCCGACGTATAATGGAACCAACGGCACTCCTCGCCGATCCACTGAACCGAAACATATTGGTTACGGATCAATCCACCGAGCGAATCGGACGAAAAGCGGTCGGCCCGCGCCATATAGGATTCCTGAGCACAGAGCGGATAAAGACTCCATACCGTTAAAAATACAAGCAACCGTTTCATCGCTCTCCGAATTTGCTGATTTTCGACGCCTCTTTCATGGCCGCCTGCGCATTGAGAATCCCTCCACCGAGACAGACCTGACGCCCCTGGATCATGCGGGAAGTTTCGGATTTCCCGGGAACAGGCATCTCGTCCGCCGGAAAATGCGTAACGGTACGAATCAGAATTTCCCGTATCTCACGAGCCGAAAGATCGGGATAGAAACTCCGCAAGACCGCTGCGACACCGGAAACTATCGGCGCAGCGATACTCGTTCCCTGCGCCGTATCGTATCCGCCCTCGGGAGCGGTCGATCGTACATTTTCTCCGGGGGCGAGCAGATCCACATTTTCCGCTCCGTAGTTGCTGAAAGAAGCGACCCGTCCGTCGGGCGTCGAGGCCCCCACGACGATCTGGTTTTCCAGACGGCGTCCTTTCGTGTCCCGGCAAGTCGGAAATATCGGACGGACATCGACATTGACGCCGTCGTTGCCGGAGGCCATAACCAGCAATACGTCCTTGCTCCGGGCATATTTCATCGCAGCCAGTACTTCATCCCGGTGAGGCGATAGGTACTTGCCGAAACTCATATTCACCACCTCTGCGCCGTTATCCACCGCATAACGGATTGCCGCAGCTACATCGCGGTCGTATTCATCGCCTTCGGGAATGGCACGGACGGAGAGGATCTTTACCGGGCGCGGCAACTCCCCGGCCGTCGCCGCACACGCCGCAATCACTCCGGCAACCATCGTCCCATGATAGGGATCGTCGCCGATAAGATTGTTTCCGTAACGGAAATTCCGGAAATCGTCCGGGCGATTGCCCAATTTTATATGAGGATCGTCATTCAGGGAATCGAGGCTGGCCACACGTACGGCGGACAAACGATATTCGCTGTCGATCTTTTCCAGCGCTTCGTGCCACGGCATGTCGGGTGTGAACATAACGGGTGTGGAAGCCGCAATCGACAGAGGCAGCGCAAGCCCGGTCGTGTCGGCCAATTCAAGACGCTGAAAATCGGCGACCGTTGTTTCTCGATCACCGTATTTCAGGCGCATCAATGAATCGCAAATGCGGAAAGCATCGGAACGAATACGCTGATATTCGGTAAATTTGATGTAGGTATCGAGCCGGGCGGCCCGTTCCATCTGCTTATAATAGGCATATTCGGCCTTTGCCGAAAGAGTAAGGCGGCTTGTATCAGCGTCCTTGAAGCGAGGCCGAAGCCGTTTGTATTCCCGGAAAGGTTCCGTGCCGGCCCTTCGAAGACTCTCTCCAACAGCATTGCCGAGGAAATTCCAGCCGTGAATGTCGTCTACATAGCCGTTTTTATCGTCATCACGGCCGTTAGCAGCCTGTTCGCGTGGATTGGTCCAGATGAAATCCGCAAGAGCCGTATGCGAAACATCGAACCCGCCGTCGATGACGGCGACGATTATTTCAGATTTTTTTCGGGAGGGGGGGGGATTTTACCTCTTGCCGCACAAATCTCTGTCAGACGGACTCCGCATAGCGAATCGGAAGCGGACAAAAACCAAGGGGCATCCGTTTGTGCAGATGACGGTACTGCCGCCAACAGATACACGGCAGAAAATAATACTTTTGAATTCATATTGCAATAGATATCTGACGCGACAAATATAGTGAAAATCTGAATTTATTACATTTTTTATATACCTTAATGTCAAATTCAGTAATACATTAACACTTCGTTCCAAAAAGATAAAATTGTCTGCGGGGAAAATGCGGGGAAAACCCGAAAATTAAAAATCGCTTAACCTGTCATAATCAACAAATTAAGCGATTTTACTTGTACCCGGAGCCGGGATCGAACCGGCACGACATTGCTGTCATTGGTGTTTGAGACCAACGCGTCTACCGATTCCGCCATCCGGGCATTTCCGCGAGCGTTACACGGCGAATCGGGTGGACAAAGATAGGTGATTTTCGTAACTTTTCAAAAAATACGGCTATTTTTCGAAAAAGGCCCTGATTTTTTTCGCCTTTGCCGCCCCGACCAGCGCCGAAAGTTCTTCGATGTTGGCCGCACGGACCTTTTCCACCGTGCGAAAATGGCGCAGCAGGGTCTGGACCGTCTTGTCTCCGACCCCCTCGATCTGCTCCAGTTCGCTGTGGATAAACGCCTTGCTGCGTTTCTGCCGGTGGAAGGAAACAGCGAAACGGTGCACCTCCTCCTGAATGTGCGCCAAAAAGTGGAACAGGGGCGAAGTGGGACGGATGCCGACCAGCACGGGCGGAAAGCCGCAGAGCAGTTCGGCGGTGCGGTGCCGGTCGTCCTTGGCCAGTCCGGCAATGGGGATGTCCAGCCCGAGCCGCTCCAGCACCTCGTGAATGACTCCCATCTGCCCCTTTCCGCCGTCGGCGATAATGAGGTCGGGCATTTCGGCCCCTTCGGCCATCAGCCGCGTATAACGCCGGAAGACGACTTCCCGCATCGAGGCGTAGTCGTCGGCTCCCGTCACGGTCTTGATGTTGAAATGGCGGTACTCCTTGCGGGAGGGTTTTCCATCCCGGAACACCACGCACGAAGCCACCGGATGAGCGCCCTGCAGGTTGGAGTTGTCGAAGCATTCGATGTGCCGCGGCTGTCTGTCGAGGCGCAGCTCCTTTTGAACGGCATTCATCAGCCGCTCGGTATACCGTTCGGGATTCTTGATTTCGAGGTTTTTCAACTGCTCGGCGCGGTAGATGCGGGCGCTCTTCCGCGAGAATTCCAGCAGTTCGAGTTTCTCCCCGCGCTTCGGGACCGTGAAAGTCACGCCTTCGAACAGCAGCGTCGTCGAGGGCAGCAGCGGCACGATCACCTCGCGGGAGAGTTCGCCTCCGGCGATGTTTTCGACGATGTGCTGGATGGCCAGCGTCAGCATGTCGCGCTCGTCGCCCCCGACGCCCGTCGAGAGTTTCACGGTCTGCACGCCCACGACCGAACCGTGGCGGATGCGCACGAAGTTGCACCAGGCCACGTCGTCGTCGGGCAGCAGCGAGAAAACGTCGACGTCGACGATCTTCGCGCTGACGATCACCGACCGTCCGGCATAGTTGTCCAGGGCGTCGAGCCGCTGTTTGTACCGCTGCGCCAGCTCGA